>Ga0210394_10001997_pt1 | contig 29701 bp, 30 predicted proteins | sample IncBWC12MmetaG_FD_160121 | JGI IMG/M metagenome (GOLD analysis project Ga0210394, IMG submission 160121) | Forest soil microbial communities from Barre Woods Harvard Forest LTER site, Petersham, Massachusetts, United States - Inc-BW-C-12-M | ecosystem: Environmental > Terrestrial > Soil >... | reverse complement strand
AGCGCGTTCGCCGGCTGAATGTTGAGTGTGCCGTCGGTGGAGCCGGCGAAATACAGGTCCGTGGGATAGGGAAGAATGCCCGCAGCCGGCTGAAACAGCGCGGTGCTCGAGCTCGCGTGCTCGGGCGGCGTCGAACCGCCGGGATTCTCATTGAGCAGCGTGAGATTGGGCGAGCCGATGGTGCCGTTGCCACCGGTACCACAACCGCCGACGAGGAACGTGGCCGCCACTAGCCCGGCGGTGATGATTCTTTTCATATCCCCTTCCCGCCGGGGCTGTTGAGCGCGCCTGGACGAGCCAGGCTAGAGTACGCTCCCGGCGAGAACAGTGGCAAGGTGCGAAGGCTTCAGGACGCAGGCACGCTCAGGTGTCCGATCGCAAGTCAGGCAACCGTGCGGCCGCCGCGCCGCGCCGCGCCGCGCGGGCACGGATGCTGCGCATCATCGGCGGCACGTGGCGCGGCAGGAAGCTGCGCTTCCCGGCAGCGGCCGCGATACGGCCAACCCCCGACCGCGTGCGCGAGACCCTGTTCAACTGGCTGGGCGCCGCAATCGCGGGCGCGCGCTGCCTCGATGCGTTCGCCGGCAGCGGTGCACTCGGGCTCGAGGCGCTGTCGCGCGGCGCGGCGCACGTGACGTTCCTCGAGCAGGACGCGACGGCCGTCGCGGCGCTGCGCGAGCGGCTCGCCGAATGGGGTGCGGCAGAGGCGCCGGTAGTGCGTGCGGACGCGCTGCGTTACCTGGTGGCAACGCCGCCGCGCGCATACGACATAGTGTTCCTCGATCCGCCGTTCGCGGCGGGGCTGCTGGTGCGCGCGGCGGCGCTGCTCGCCGAGCGTGGCTGGCTGCGGGACGGCAGCCGCGTGTACGTGGAAAGCGCGGCCCGTGACGGGCCGCCGGCACTGCCGGCGGGCTGGCAGCCGCTCAAGGCCAAGCGGGCCGGCGAGGTCGGTTATTATCTGTTCGCGCACGCTGCGCGCTGAGTCACGCGGGCCGTATGAGAAGCAACGCCGTCTATCCGGGCACCTTCGATCCGATCACCAACGGGCACCAGGACCTGGTGCGCCGCGCCGCCGACATCTTCGATCGCGTGATCGTCGCCATCGCCGCCCACAGCAACAAGACGCCGCTGTTCGCGCTGGAGAAGCGCGTGCAGCTGGCACGGCGCGTGCTGCAGGATATTCCCCACGTCGAAGTACAGGGTTACGCCGGCCTCACGGTCGATTTCGCACGCCAGTACCCGGGAGCGGTGATCGTGCGCGGGCTGCGCGCCGTGTCTGACTTCGAGTTCGAGTTTCAGCTCGCCAACATGTCGCGCCATCTCGACCGCAACTTCGAGACCGTGTTCCTCACGCCTCAGGAGCAGTTCACCTTCATCTCCTCGACGCTGGTGCGCGAGATCGCGGTGCTCGGCGGCGACGTGAGCCGCTTCGTCCACCCGCTCGTCGAGGCGGAGCTGAAGAAGATGCGCCGCGTCTGAGGCGGCGCGGCGCGCTCCTGGGCGGAGCGCGCCGCCGCGCACCCGCGGCAGCACGGCGCCGGCGCCGCCGGACCCGCGGCAGGCGCACGCGCTCCGCCGGCGGCGGCAGGCGACCGGCGCGCTCGAGCTCGAGCGCACGCCACAGGTACCAGGCCGCCGTGCTGCGATAGGGCCGCCAACGCTCCCCCCAGGCGGCGAGTACCTGCGGCCGCGGCAGTCGCTTCAGGCCGTAGGCGGCGCGAAAGCCGCTGCGTACGCCGAAATCGTCGACCGGCAGCACGTCCGGCCGCCCGAGCTCGAACATCAGCATCATCTCCACGGTCCAGCGGCCGATGCCGCGCACCTGCGTGAGGCACGCGATGATCTCCTCGTCGGCAAGTGCCAGCAGCGCGGGCCCTGCAGGGATCATGGCGGTGAGGCTCTTGTGCGCCAGATCACGCAGCGCTGCGACCTTGGCGACGGAGAAGCCGGCGGCGCGCAGGCTCTGCTCGGGTGCGGCCAGCACCAGCTGTGGAGTCGGAAAGGCGCCCGCGCCGCAGCCGTCGATGAAGCGCTGCAGGATGGTGTTGGCCGCGGTGCCGTTCAGTTGCTGGTGGGCAATCGCCCGGGCGAGCGCCCGAAAGGGCTGACAGTCAGCCTGCGCGGCGAGCGCGCACGGTCCTACCGCGCGGATCAGCCCGCCGAGCACCGGGTCTGCAGCGTCAAGGTGCGCGAGGATGTGCGCGCTCATCGCCTGAACCTCACTGCTGGCACGCGGGGCAATAGTAGGTGGAGCGCTGCCCCTGGACCAGCGCGCGCACCGCCGTGCGGCAGCGCCGGCACGGCCGGCCACGGCGCTCGTAAACGTACAGCCGCTGGCGGAAGTAGCCCGGTGCGCCGTCGGCACCCAGGTAGTCGCGCAAGGTGGTCCCGCCGGCGCGGATGGCCTGGCGCAGGACCGCGCGCACCGCGCGCACCAGCCGCGCGGCGTCGGCACGCGAGAGGCTGCGCGCCTGGCGGCTGGGGCGGATGCGCGCCCGGAACAGCGCCTCGCTCGCGTAGATGTTGCCGACGCCGACCACCAGGCGACTGTTCATGAGCAGCGGCTTGATGGCGACGCGGCGGCCGCGGGTGATGCGCCACAGGTACTGCGCGTTGAACGCTCGAGAGAACGGCTCCGGCCCGAGCTGCGCAAGCAGCGGGTGCGCGCGCGGATCCCCGCGCGTATACAGCAGGCTGCCGAAACGGCGCGGGTCGTTGAAACGCAGTGCCACCCCGGAATCGAGCACCAGGTCGAAGTGATCATGGGTGAGGCGCGGCGTGCCGGCAGGCACCGCGCGCAGGTTGCCCGACATGCCCAGATGCATCAGCAGCGTGCCGGACTCGAGCCGCAGCAGCAGGTACTTGGCGCGCCGGCCCGCGCGCAGGATGCGCTGGCCGGCGACCTGCCGCGGCAGATCGCGCGGCACCGGCCAGCGCAGGCGCGGCTGGTACACGCTGAGCGCGGCGATGCGCCGGCGCCGCAGATACGGCGCCAGGCCGCGACGGGTGTTTTCGACCTCGGGCAGCTCGGGCAAGCGCGCTCCACTTTCCGCGCGCGCTTACTTGATCTTGGATTCCTTGTAGGCGACGTGCTTGCGCGCTACCGGGTCGAACTTGCGCACTTCCAGCTTGTCCGGGTGCAGCCGCTTGTTCTTGGTCGTGACGTAGAAATGGCCGGTGCCGGCGGTGGACAACAGTTTGATCTTGTCACGCATGTCCTACGATCTCCTCGGGCGTGCCCTAGAGCTTGTGCCCCTGCGCGCGCAGCTCGGCGATCACCTTGTCGATACCCTTCTTCTCCACCGTGCGCATGCCGCTCGTGGTCAGGCGCAGGGTCACCCAGCGCTTCTCCGTCTCCACCCAGAAGCGTTGCGTGTGCAGGTTCGGCAGGAAGCGGCGGCGCTTGCGGTTATTCGCATGGGAGACGCGATTGCCCACGGCGGGCCGCTTGCCAGTGATCTCGCAGACGCGCGACATAGAATAGTTCCTGAAAATTCAACAATTTGAGTCGGCAGTATGTTCCTCCGACTCCGGGCCGGGCTTTATACCAGCCCGCAGGCGCGACCACAACAACGGCCCCTATGGCGCTTGTCGCGGGAACGGCGTAGGGTCCCGCTCCGCCCGAGTTTCGGCTGGTCGCTCCACCGGCTCGCGGAACAACACCAAGTAGAAGAGAAACACAGGAGATTACCCACCATGCGTCTGACTCAAGGTATCTGCGCCACGGCGGCGCTGCTCGCTGCGACCACGCTGACCACCACCGCGCTCGCCGACGGCCGGGACTGGAACGATGGTCCGGTCATCAACGTCGCCTCCATACGCACCGTGGACGGCCATTTCGACGACTACATGCACTGGCTGGCGACTAACTACAAGAAACAGTCGGAGGCCGCCAAGAAGGCCGGGCTCATTCTGAGCTACCGGGTGATCGTCGTCGAAGCGCGCGGACCGAACGACCCCGACATCCTGCTGGTCACCGAGTACAAGAACTGGGCCGCACTGGACCACCTCGGCAGCAGATTCGACTCGGTGCTTGCCCAGACGGAGGGCTCGGTGGATAAGGCCAACCAGTCTGAGGCCGATCGCGCCAAGATCCGCACGGTCCTCGGCTCGCGGACGGAAATGGAAGCCATCCTGAAGTAAGCCCGCGGCTGGCGCTCTCGTAGCGGCACGGGCGCAAGGCTCGCTGCTGCCGCGAGACAGCAGAGACCCACCGGCGGGCGGACGCAAACCTCCGTCCGCCGGTGGCTGAGCGCCCCCGTCGCGGCGCCGCTACCAGGTGTGGCTCGACGCTGGGGCCTGCGCGGTCGGGCGCGCGGCGTCAGGGCTTCGACATCAGGTCGGGCTTGCCGGTCGCAAGATCGACTGGAACGGACACGTGCTCCTGCACGATCAGCCATTCGCCGTGGATCTTGCGATACACGTCGGTCACCCGCGCCACGAGCTCGTGCTTCGAGCCGTCCTTGTGCGTGAACTGCGGGTGGTCGATGCGGTGACTGTAGGCGACCGTACCGGCGGTGCTGATCACGAGGTCCGATACGGAGACCTTGACCGGGCCCGGGGAGGCCGCGAACAGCTCCTGCCAGTCCTTGCGGTAGTTGTCCCAGCCGACGATTTCCCGCGGCGGAGTGACGTCGAAGACGAACAATTGTGGGCCGGGTGCGTAGAGCTTCATGATGGAGTCGATGTCCTTGGCGTTGAACGCCGCCACGAAGCGCTGGGTGAGCGTCTCGATCGCAGCCTTGTCATCCTTGGTGCCTGCCGCATCGGCCGCGCCGACGAGCGCCGCGGCGCCGCTCAGAGCAAGGGCTGTCAGCGCAGCCCACGATGACCCTCGCATGCTATTCATGAGATCTCCTCGTTATTATTTCCGCCGCCCCCGCGGCGCCGCTTTGTACACCCGCTGGGCCTGGAGGGTCAACGCGCGCTCGAGGCCGCGGTGGCGCGCTGCAACATCCGCAACGGTCGGGTGCCGAGCTGTGCGAGCGAGGTCGCTACACCTATCAGAGAAGTCCCGCTTCGGAGAAGGAATAGCACACCCCGTCGCCGATGATGAAGTGATCGAGCACGCGCACATCGACGAGCGCGAGCGCTTCCTTCAGCCGTCGGGTGATGAGCTCGTCCGCCTGGCTGGGCTCGAGCACCCCCGAGGGGTGGTTGTGGGCAAAGATCAGCGCCGCAGCGTTGTGCAGCAGCGTCTGCCGCAGCACTTCGCGCGGATGCACGCCGGCGCGGTCGATGGTGCCGCGGAACAGCTCCTCGAACGCGATCAGCCGATGACGGTTGTCCAGATACAGGCAGCAGAATACCTCGTACGGGCGGTCGCGCAGCTGCGCCAGCAGAAAGGTGCGGGTCGCCTCCGGAGCGGCCAGCGCCGGCCCGCTGCGCAGGGCCTCGCGAAAGTGCCGCCGCGCCAGCTCCAGTGCCGCCTTGAGTATCGCGAAGCGCGCCGGTCCGATCCCCGCCGGTGTCAGGCCGCGCGGCGCGTCGGCATTCAACAGATTGCGCAGTGAGCCGAACTCGCAGATGAGCGCGCGCGCCAGCTCCACCGCCGAGCGCCCCCTGACTCCCGAGCCGAGCAGTAATGCCAGCAGCTCCGCGTCCGAGAGCGCATGCGCACCGCGCTCGAGGAGCTTCTCGCGCGGACGCTCGGTGAGCGGCCAGTCCCGGATGCTCATACGACAGTCTAAGGAGGCGTCCCGCGGCCCCGGCAGGGGGAGAAAGCGCTGCAAACAACGCGATTTCCTCATGACGTTTGGTTCTAAGCGCGCCGCTCGCCCGGCGTAGCGCCGCGGGCGCCGGCGGCGTCGCAGTTTCACGCGCCGCTTTGCACCCGGCCGTAGACGCGGTGCGATAATCACGGGAACGAGGCGGTCAGTCCCATGCAAGGCAAACGCATTCTCCTCGGCATCACCGGCGGCATCGCCGCCTACAAGAGCCCCGACCTGGTGCGGCGGCTGCGCGAGCGCGGCGCCGAGGTGCAGGTCGTCATGACGCAGGCGGCGGGCGAGTTCGTGACGCCGACGACGTTCCAGGCGGTGTCGGGCCGCAGCGTACGCAGCGCGCTGTGGGACCCGGCCGCGGAAGCGGCCATGGGACATATCGAGCTGGCGCGCTGGGCCGAGCTGGTGCTCGTCGCGCCGGCGAGCGCGGACTTCCTCGCACGACTTGCGAGCGGGCAGGCCGACGACCTGCTGGCGACACTGTGTCTGGCGACCCAGGCCCCGATCGCAGTGGCGCCGGCGATGAACCACGTCATGTGGTCGGCCGCGGCCACGCGTGCCAACGTCGCCACGCTCACGCAACGCGGCGTGCAGGTGTGGGGACCCGCCGCAGGCGACCAGGCGTGCGGCGAGAGCGGCGACGGTCGGATGCTCGAGCCGCTCGAGCTCAGCGAACGCGCCGCCGGCGCGCTCCGGGCGGCACCCGGTGCGCTGGCCGGACGGCGGGTGCTCATCACTGCAGGTCCCACGCGCGAGCGCATCGACCCGGTGCGCTTCGTCAGCAATCGCAGCTCCGGCAAGATGGGCTTCGCCGTGGCGCAGGCGGCGCGCGAGGCGGGCGCGGCGGTGGTGCTGGTGGCCGGCCCGGTGACCCTCGCGACGCCGCCGCAGGTGACGCGCATCGATGTGGAGAGCGCGGCCGAGATGCTGGCGGCGGTGCTGCGCGAGCTGCCCGGCACCGACATCTTCATCTCGACCGCCGCGGTCGCCGACTACCGCCCGACGCGTCCCGCCGAGCAGAAAATCAAGAAGGCCGCCGCCACCATGGAACTGGCCCTGGAACGCACCGCCGACGTGCTGGCGACGGTGGCCGCGCGCAGCGAACGCCCGCTGGTGGTCGGGTTTGCCGCCGAAACCGAGGCAGTGGAGAACAATGCGCGCGCCAAGCTCATGCGGAAGAATCTCGACATGATCGCGGCCAACGAGGTCGGTCACGACAAGGCGTTCGACTGCGAGGACAATCAGCTCATCGTATTGAGCCGCGGCGAGCGCCACGAGCTGCCGCGCGCCGACAAGCTCACTTTGGCGCGCGGGTTGGTGGAGCTGATCGCGCAGGAGCTCGCCGCGCGCGGCGCGGCGCGCAAGCGCGGTTCGGCGCTCGCTTGAGCGCGCTTGCGCGGCAGCGCCGCACGCTCCAGGTACGCCTCCTCGATGCCCGCGTGGGGCGGGAATTCCCGCTGCCTGCCTATGCGACCGGCGGCTCCGCCGGTCTCGATCTGCGCGCCTGCCTCGATGCGCCGCTGCTGCTCGCTGCGGGGCGCGCCGAGCTCATCCCCACCGGCATCGCAATCCACCTCGACGATCCCGGCCTTGCCGCGGTGATCCTGCCGCGCTCGGGCCTGGGTCACAAGCACGGCATCGTGCTCGGCAACCTCGTCGGCCTCATCGACTCCGACTACCAGGGACAACTCATGGTGTCCTGCTGGAATCGCGGCGCGCAAGCCTTCACGGTGCGCCCGGGCGAGCGCATCGCACAGCTGGTGGTGGTCCCGGTGGTGCAGGTGGAGCTGGAGGTGGTGCAGGACTTCGCCACGTCCCAGCGCGGTGCTGGCGGCTTCGGGCACTCCGGGCGCCAGTGAGCCGCGCGTGCGGTTACTGCGTGTGGATGGTATGCAGCTCGCGGTAGCGCTCGATGTCGGCCTGGAACTGCGCGCGTAACTCGGTTTCCTGGCGGCTCTCGGCGCTCAAGACGCTGCTCTGCTGACGCATCTCGTTGACGGTGCGCACCAGGTTCTCCGCGAGATCGTCGGGCATGCGCCGTGCATCGGCCCGCGGACTGTAGGGACTGAAGTTGAACGCACTCGTCTGCAGCGTGGCCAGCCGCACGCGCAGGCCCTCCACGTACTGCTCGGCCGCCGTGCGCTGTCCCCGCAGCTGGTCGAGCCGCACATCGCGCAGCGCCTCGATGTCCTTGACCGAGGTGTAGGTGGACACCAGGAAGGCGTCGTGCTGCTTCTGCTTCATGGTCGCGGCGCGCTGGCGCTCGTCCGCGGCGAGCTGCTCGGGGGTCTTCTGCGCATCGAGGTGCCCGACCTCCAGCCCCTGGGCGTTGAGCACCGAGCGTTCCTGGTTGGCGTATTGCGGCGGTATGTGGTCGCCGTAGTGCACCACGCCCTGCTCGTCGACCCAGCGGTAGGCAATGCCCTTGGAGGAGTTCTTGGGTGGATCGGCCCAGGCCGGCGTCACGCCGAGTGCGACGGTGGCGAGCAGCCCGAGGACGGCCAGGCGCAGGACGGTAGCGGTCATACCTTTATATATTACCGAGCCGCCCGGCTGGCAAGCTCAGTGAGCCCCGTAACGCTGCCGATAGGCGCGCAGCGATGTGAGCTGTTCGTCAGAAATGCGCGCACGCCCGTCGGCAGGCCGCGACAGCGCCTCGATGAGCTCGTCGAGTGTGACGATGCTCACACACTTCAGACCCTGCTGCTCGAGCTCCTGGACCGCGCTGGTCTGCCCCTGGCCGCGCTCCTGGCGGTCGAGGATCAGCGCGACGCCTGCCGGCTGGGCCTGCGCCTGGCGGATGAGATCGAGCGATTCGCGCACCGCGGTGCCGGCGGTGAGCACATCGTCCACGATCAGCACGCGCCCGGAGAGCGGCGCACCCACGATGCGCCCACCCTCGCCGTGGTCCTTGGACTCCTTGCGGTTGAAGGCGAAGGCGACGTTCCTGCCGTGAGCGGCGCACAGCGCGACGGCGGTCGCGGTCGCGAGCGCGATGCCCTTGTACGCTGGGCCGAACAGCATGTCGAAGCCGAGGCCGCTGGCGTCGATGGCGGCGGCGTAACAGCGCCCGAGCACACCGAGCGACTCGCCGTCGTTGAACAGGCCCGCGTTGAAGAAGTACGGACTCTCGCGACCGGACTTGAGCGTGAAGCGCCCGAAGCGCAGCGCATTGCGCCGCAGTGCCAGGTCGACGAACAGGAGCTGGTATTGCTGCATGTCATATGATTGCGCCATGCGCGTCATCACCGTCAACGTCTGCGGCATACGCTCCGCGGCGGCGAAGGGGTTGTTCCGCTGGCTGCGCCGGCAACAGGCGGACTTCATCTGCCTGCAGGAGACGAAGAGCCAGGAGCATCAGCTCGCCGGGCACGACATCGAGCTGCGCGGCTTTCATCGCTACTTCTGCGACGCCGAGCGGCCCGGTTACGCCGGAGTCGCGCTCTACAGCCGCCACCTTCCCAGGCGTATCGTACGTGGCTTCGGCGTGGCGGAATTCGACCGCGAGGGGCGCTATCTCGAAGTGCAGGTCGGGGATCTGTCGGTGGTGTCGCTGTACCTGCCGTCGGGCTCGGCGGGAGCGGAGCGCCAGGCGTCGAAGTTCCGCTTCCTCGAGGCCTTCACGCCTTACCTCGCCGGGCTGCGCCGGCGGCGCCGCCACTACATCCTCGGCGGCGACTGGAACATCGCGCACCGCGCGGTCGATCTGAAGAACTGGAAGGCGAACCGGAAAAACTCCGGCTTCCTGCCCGAGGAGCGCGCGTGGATGGACCGGCTGTTCGGGCCGGCCGGCTACGTGGACGCTTTCCGTGAAGTGCGCCCGCAGGCCGGGCTGTACACCTGGTGGTCGAATCGTGGCCAGGCACGCACCAACAACGTCGGTTGGCGCATCGACTACCAGGTGGTGAGCCGCTCACTCGCCGGCAAGGCGCATGCAGCGTCGATCTATACCCGGGCACGCTTCTCCGATCACGCGCCGCTCACCATGGATTACGATCTTTGAGCACGGTGAGTGCCGCTGCCCCGCCGCGGCTGCGCGAGGTGCTCGCCAGCCCGAAGATGCTCGCCATCCTGGTGCTGAGCGCGTCTTCAGGATTTCCCAACCAGATCACCGAGAGCGCGCTGCAGGCGTGGCTGAAGGACGGCGGTGCTACCAACACCACCATCGGCGTGATGTCCTACGTGGCGCTGCCCTACCTGCTGAAGTTCCTGTGGGCGCCACTCGTCGACCGTTTTCCGCTGCCGTTCCTCGGCCGCCGGCGCGGCTGGATATTCGCCATGCAGGTCGCGCTCGCCGTCAGCATCGCGCTGTTCGCGCTGCAGAACCCGCGCGCCTCGCTGATGCCCGTCACTGCCTGTGCCGTCGCCATCGTGTTCTTCTCGGCAACGCAGGACATCGCCTACGACGCCTGGCGCACCGATGTGTCGCTGCCGAGCGAGCGCGGTCTCGCCGCCGCCGCCCACAACCTGGGCTACCGCAGCGCGGCCTGGCTCGCCTCGGCGGCTGCGCTCATCGTGGCCGACTACTTCGGCTGGCGGCTGGCGTTCCTGGCGCTGGCGGCAATCATGCTGGCGTTTTGCGTGGCGAGCAGCCTCGCCCCGGAACCGGCGGGGCGGCAGCCGCCGCGCTCGCTGCGCGAGTCGGTGAGCGTGCCGCTCACCGAGCTGCTCGGCAGCCCGAGCGCCGCGGCGCTCATCGGCGTGGTGCTGCTGTTCAAGGTGGGCGATGCCTTCGCCAACAAGCTGTTCACGCCGTTCATGATGGACATGGGCTTCTCCAAGACCGAGATCGCGCTCACCGTCAAGGCATTGTTCACCGTCAGCACCCTGTTCGGCTCGGTGCTCGGCGGCGTGCTGATGGTGCGGCTCGGGCTGCTGCGCTCGATGCTGATCTTCGGCGTGCTGCAGGCGCTGACCAACCTGCTGTATTGCGCGCTGGCGCTCGCCGGCAAGAGCTACCCCATCATGGTTCTCGCGGTAGTGCTGGAGCACGTCGCCGGAGCCATGGGCGGCATCGCACTGGTGGCCCTCATCATGGCGCTGTGCGACGTGCGCTACAGCGCCTTCCAGTACGCGCTGCTGTCGGCGCTCGCGCTGCTGCCGCGCTACAGCCTCGGCGGGCCGGCCGGCTGGATCGCAGACCACGAGGGCTGGTATGTCTACTACGTCGCCAGCTTCCTGCTGGCGCTGCCGGGACTGGCGATGGTGTGGCTCATGCGCCGGCACATCGAGGCGCGCGATTCATCGTGAGCCACCCGGATTCGCAAACCTTCGATCTCGAGAGGGTCGTGTGCCGTCTCACGGAGCTCCAGGCCGGCACGGTGCGCGCCTTCACGCTCGGGGAGGGGGACTGGCCGCTGCGCGGGTTCGTTCTGCGTTGCGGGGAGGCGGTCCGCGGCTACGTCAACCGCTGTCCGCATGCCGGGCATCCGCTGAATCTGCTGCCCGGCCGCTTCCTCACTCCCGACGGCACGCTGCTGCTGTGCTCCTCGCACGGCGCGCTGTTCGAAAAGGCCACCGGCTACTGCGTGGCCGGCCCCTGCGCCGGAGGGTCGCTGACGCCGGTGGCGCTGGAGATTCGCGCCGGCTATGTGCTGGTCGCCGCAGACGTGGACCTGCAGGCGCTGGCGGACGCGCCGCCCTAGCGGCAGTTCACTCGAACAGGTCGATGCCGTCGAGCGGGCTCGCGCGCAGATCGCGGTCATCGGCGGAGTCCGAGCCGCGGCCTTCGTCGTCGCTGCTCTCGACGTCCACCGACCCGGACCAGTCCTCGGGCGGCTCCGCGGACTCGAGCACGCCGTCCTCCCACTGCGATTGCCAGTCCTCGATGTCGAGCTCCTCGACCGTGCCGTCGAAATACTGGATCTCGATGGTGCCGTCGTCGTCGTCGCAGGCCACGACCTCGAACAGTGCGCCGCTGTTCAGGCGATACCAGTCGCCGATGCCAGGATGAGGAGTCGCCATCGCCGTCACCTCTTACGATTCCGCGTGCGCTCTGCAATGATGTTGCGCCTCGCCTGTGAGGCTTTCAAGAAGATATTGTGACCGCCTCGCCTGTGAGGCTTTCAAGAAGATATGTGACCGCCGCGCGCTGCGCGGCGCGTCGGCTTTTGCGCACAGCACCAATGCTCCAGCAGCCTTTGAAATTCTTCGTGGTGTTCTTCGTGGTGGTCGAGCCGGTCTCGCTCATCCCGCTGTTCACCGGGCTCACGGCCGGCGCTGCGCCGGCGTACAAGCGGCGCATGGCCGTCAAGGCGGTGATCATCGCCGCCGCCATCCTGGTGCTGTTTGCGTTCGGCGGCGCGCCGTTTCTGGCGCTCATGGGCATCAGCCTCGAAGCGTTCCGCATTTTCGGCGGACTGCTGCTGTTCCTGCTGGCGCTCGAGATGGTGTTCGCGCGCGAGTCCGGCAGCCGCACCTCGAGCAGCGAGGCGGCCGAGAGCCGGCGGCGCGCCGACATTTCCGTCTTCCCGGTGGCCTTTCCGTTCATCGCCGGTCCCGGAGCGCTCGCCACCATCCTGCTGTGGTTCGGGCCGCTGCACCTGCCGGGGCAGGCGGCGCTGTTCGCCGGCTATATGGTCGCGGTGCTGCTGGTGCTCGCCGTCGCGCTCATTCTGATGCTGCTCGCCGAGCCGCTGATGCGGGTGATCGGCGTGACCGGCGCCAACGTGGCGAGCCGCCTGCTGGGCGTGATCCTCGGAGCTCTCGCGGTGCAATTCGTGCTCGACGGTCTGCACCAGTCCTTCGGCGCCGGCTGACTCACACGCGGCGGAACGCCAGATCCCACACCGCGTGGCCGAGCCGCTGGCCGCGACGCTCGAAGCGCGTCGGCGCCCGCTCGTCGGGCCGCGGCACGAAGCCGCCGTCGGTCGCGAGATTCTCGAAACCGGGGACCGCGGCGAGCGTCGTCAGCATGTGCAGTGCGTAGGGCTCCCAGTCGGTCGCCAGGCGCAGCACGCCTCCGGCGCCGAGGCAGCCCGCGAGCGCTGTCGCGAAGTCCGGCTGGATGAGGCGGCGCTTGTGGTGACGCTTCTTCGGCCAGGGATCGGGAAACAGAATGAGAATCTCCTCGAGCGAGCCGGGCGCGAGTTGCTGCGCGAGCACTTCCACCGCGTCGTGACAGATGACACGCACGTTGGTGAGGCGCTGCGCCTCGAGCGACAGCAGCAGCCGCCCGACCCCGGGCCGATGCACCTCGACACCGAGGAAGTCGCGTTCCGGGCGCGCCGCGGCCAGCGTCACCAGGTTCGCCCCATCGCCAAAGCCGATCTCGAGTGTCCGGGGCGCGCGCCGCCCGAACACCGCCGGCAGGTCGAGCGCCGCAGCGCTGTAGGGGAGGCCGTACCTCGGCCACAGCTCGGTGAGCGCACGCTGCTGGGCCACGGTGGTGCGCCCGCCGCGCATCACGAAGGACCGGATCGAGCGCGGGTGTTGGGTCGCGTCCGCCACTGGTTGCGGATCTTACCGCGCGGCGCCTTCGCGGGGCGCCACGCCAGCGCCGGCTTTCGTGGTATAAGCGCGGCCGGCCGTCAAGGCCTTCGGGAGGTGCTATGTCGAAGTGGATGCGCGTGGCGGCGATGACGGCGATGTTCCTGCTGGCGGCAACGGCGTACCCGCAGGAGCCGTCGCATCCCGAGGAGTCCGCGCACGGTGCCGCGCACGCCGCCGGTCCGACACCGACCGAACTGTCGCAGCTGTGCCGGATCGATATCCGGGGTGACAAGAAGGAACAGTGGATGCGGCTGCCGAAGGCGGAGAGCTCGGTGACCCAGCACCGCGTGAGCCTCGGCGGCAAGACCATCGACTACACCGCAACTGCCGGCACCCTCATCGTGCGCGACGAAGAGGACAAGCCGTGGGCGAGCATCGGCTACGTCGCCTACGTGCGCCAGGGGGCGAAGGAGGGCGGGGCACGCCCGATCACCTTCGCGTTCAACGGCGGACCGGGCTCGTCCTCGCTGTGGCTGCACATGGGTGTGCTGGGACCCCGTCGCGTCGTCGTCGCGGATCCCGATCCCACGCCCCCGGCACCGTACAAGCTGGTGGATAACGAGTTCGGGGTGCTCGACAAGAGCGACCTGGTGATGATCGACCCGGTGGGCACCGGCCTCAGCCACGCCGTGTGCGATCACAAGGACGACGAGTTCTGGGGCGTCGATCCGGATATCGAGTCCGTCAGCCGCTTCATCGCCCAGTACCTGAGCGACAATAACCGCTGGACTTCGCCGAAGTACCTGCTGGGGGAGAGCTACGGCACCACGCGGGCCGCGGCGATCGTCAATTACCTGCGTGAGCACCGCGCGCTCGCCTTCAACGGCCTGATCCTGGTCTCGGTGGCCACCGACATCGAGGCGATCTTTGCCGAGCTTCCCGGCAACGACCGTCCCTACGCGGTGTACCTGCCCGGCTACGCGGCAGTGGCCTGGTACCACCATATGCTGCCGAACGCGCCGGCGCAGCTGGCACCGCTGCTCGCCGCGGCGCACGCCTATGCCATGGGACCGTACACCGCGGCGCTGCTGAAGGGGGACGCGCTGACCGATGCCGAGCGCGAGGCGGTGGCGGAGCAGCTGCACGAGTTCACCGGCCTGTCGGCCGAGTACCTCAAGGCGGCGAACCTGCGCGTCTCCGAGGTCGAGTTCGTGCACGAGCTGCTGAAGGCGCGGCGGCTCACGGTCGGGCGGCTCGATGGGCGCTTCGTCGGCCCCACCTGGAATCTGCTCGACAAGGACGCCGACTACGATCCGCAGTCCGCCGCCATCAGTGCGGCGTACGCCTCCACGTTCCTCGATTACTACCACGGCGAGCTGAAATTTGGGCAGGGGGCGACCTATCGCACCACCAACTTCGGCATCGGCGAGAAGTGGAAGTGGACGCACCACACCGCCCACGGCGATCAGCCGCTGGTCAATTCGGGCGTGGATCTGGCGGAGGCGCTGACGAAGGACGCGAGCCTGCGCGTGCTGGTGCTGAATGGCTACTACGATCTCGCAACGCCGTTCTCGGCGACCGAGTACATGATGACGCACCTCGGCGTGCCCGCGGCTCTGGGCGCGCGTGTCCAGATGCAGTACTACGAGGCCGGCCACATGATGTACGTGAACCCGCCCTCGATCGCCAAGTTGAAGCGCGACCTCGACGCCTTTATCGACTCGACGGCTCGGCGTTAGCCGGCCGGGCCACTCCCGGGCGCAGCGTTACGGCGGCGCGACGCTGCGCCCGCAGCGGCTTCAGCCGCCGAACAGCTCGTTCATCACCCTGGAGGTGCGGTCGCAGGCGTGATTGAGGCACTTCAGGCCGAAACCCGCCTCGAGCGTGCGCAGCAGCGAGTAGTGATCATAGGGCCTGGAGCTCACCCGGCCGTTCGCGGCGTAGTTGGTCTCGACCAGCAGCACCACGCGGTTGGCGGCATTCGAGTAGTCGTTCTCATCCCACACCAGCACGATGACGTTGCGGCCGCGGTTCCAGGCCGGCGACGCCTTGATCCCCTCGATGAGCTTCTGCACCGTGGCATCGCCCTGCGCCAGCAGCAGGCCGCGCTCGGCCGCAGTCGCCGTGGAGCAGATCGGCGTGCCACCGGAGACGGAGCCGTGCATGTCGTGACACTGGTTGGGAACGATGAAGGCAAGGTTCGGGGCATCCTTCTGCAGATCGGCCCATAGCCCGTCCGCTCCGTCGAAGTCCTTCACCTGCTCCAGGCTCAGCTCGCTGTTCTCGCCCACTTCGACATTCTGGAAGTACACGAACGGGTCGTGCTTTACCGCGTAGAGCTTCTGGATCGGCCCGGGCGCAAACACCGCGGCGGCACTCAGGTTGGACCAGGCGCCGTCCGAGTAATTGATCTGCGCGACCCCGGGCTCCACCGTGGGGAGGCTCTCCTGATAGCTCTTCCAGCGCTTGCCCCTGGCCACGAGCTGGTCGGCGATCGACTTGGGCGTGAACAACGCGGCCGGGTAGTCGTAGAGTGCGCAGTTGTTGGGCACGGCGGGTCCGCTGAGCGTGATCTGGCCGTTGCACTGGGTCGGGTCGGTGGCCGTGGCGACTACCGGATTGTCGACTCCCGCCACCGCGATGGGAGTGACCGCGTTGTTGCAGCCGCTGCTGCCGGGCGCGTTGTCGATGCACCCGGTATAGACCCAGTTCGGCCAGTAGTCATTCGGCACGCCGAAGTTCGAGCCACCGGTGAGCTCGAGGTAGTTGGGCGCGCTCGGGTGGCCGACGGCGAAATAGTCGCTGGCCTGGTTGGCGACCCTGGCGTAGGCGTTGATGAACGGTGCATGGGGGTTGCCGAGGATATCGGTGTTGGTCTGATTCTCCATCATGATGAGAAACACGTGATCCAGGCGGCCGAAGCCGCTCTCCGGCACGTCGCGCTCGGCGGCGTGTCCGGCAGCTGCGCTGAGGGCACTCGCCGCGGCGAGTGCCACGAAGGCTCTGTTCATTTGAAGCTCCCCGAGAAGTGGCACGCGGAAGACAGATCCGCAGGCAGCTAGTTAGCACTCGCGCGTGACAGCAGCATGTCGGTGGGAGCACGTGCTGGACCGATCGGCAGCACCATGCGCGCGATGAGGCCCGGATGGTTGTCGAGCAGCTGCAGTACTCCGCCGTGGAGCCTGGCGACCGCGTCGACGATGCTCAAGCCCAGGCCCACGCCGGGAGTGCCGCGGCTGGCGTCGCCGCGGAAGAAGCGCTCGGTGGCCTTGGGCTTGTCGGCATCGGCGATGCCCGGGCCGTCGTCGCTGACGTCGATCTCGACCGTGCCATCGGCGCACCGCCCGACGCGCACGCTGATGGCGCCGCGCTCGGAGACGCTCTTCAGGGAATTGTCGATGAGGTTGCTCAGCGCCTGGGCGAGCAGCACCGGGTCGCCGGCGACCGCAGCCTCGCCATTCGCCTGAAACGAGAACGCCACGCCCTTCTGCTCGGCGGCCGGCTCGTAGAACTCCACCACTTCGGCCGCCACCGCGGCGGCGTCCACGCGCACGAAGCCCGAGCGGCGCGCGCCGGAGTCGATTTCCGCCAGGCGCAGCAGCGCGGTGAAGATGCGCATCACGCGGTCGACGTCGGTCACCGCCGCGTCGATCTCGGCAAAGGTCTCCGCTGCGGGCGGACGCGTCAGGGCCAGCTCTTCCAGGCGCGAGCGCAGCTCGGCGAGCGGCGTACGCAGATCGTGGGCGATGGAGTTGGAGACATTGCTGATGCCGCGGATCAGGTGCTCGATGTGATCGAGCATGCCGTTGAGTGTCTGCGACAGCGTGTCGAGCTCGTCGCCGGACCTGCGGATCGGCAGACGCTGACGCAGGTCACCCTGCATGATCGCCGACACGGCGCGGCGGATGCCCTGCACGCGGGCCAGCAGCTCGCGGCGCAGCAGCATCGCCCCGAGCACGCCCACGGCGAACAGGAAGCTCACGGCCGCCAGCAGGCCCCAGGTGAAGCGCCGCTCGAGTGGCAGAAACAGCGCCAGGTCGCGGCCCACCAGCAGGTGGTAGCCGCCTGCCAGCGTGGTCTGCACCAGCAGCGCGCGGCCCGGCTGGCCGGCAAGCTCGGCCATGATCGCGTGCGTGCCGGGCCGCTCGGGAATTCCCCGCGGCCAGGCGCGCAGGTTGCCGGCGAGCGGCCGGTAGGCGCTGTCGGTCAGCAGCAGCGCACGCTCGCCGGCGATCTGCAGGCCGACGCGGGCGTTGATGTGCGCCGTGAGGCCGGTGATGCCTTCGCGGTTGAAGACCTCGGTCAGCCGCTGCGCGTCGTGCATCAGGATGTCTTCGCGCCCGGAAAAGATGGTCACGTTCCACGCGTACCACAGCAGGACCGCAAACGCCGCGAGCGTGGCCAGTCCGAGCAGCAGGTAGCTCAGCGCCCAGGTGAGCGCGGAAGAGCGCATCAGGCTATTCATGCTCGCTCAACATGTAGCCGGCATTGCGCACGGTGCGCACCAGCGGCCGCTCGCCGTCGAGCTCGATCTTCTGCCGCAGCTTGCTGATGTGCACGTCGACGACGTTGGTCTGCGGATCGAAGTTGTAGTCCCACACCGCTTCCAGCAGCATGGTGCGCGTCACCACCTGGTTGGCGTGGCGCATCAGGTACTCGAGCAGCTTGAATTCGCGCGGCTGCAGGCTGATGGCGCGGCTGCCGCGGGTCACGCGCCGCGACAGCAGGTCCATGCGCAGATCCCCGACCTGCAGCGTGCGCTCCGCGCCTTGATCGACGCTGCGGCGCCCGAGGGCGTCGATCCGCGCCAGCAGCTCCCCGAACGCGAACGGCTTGGTGAGGTAGTCATCGCCGCCGCTGCGCAGCCCGCGGATGCGCTCGTCGACGTCGTTCAGCGCCGACAGGATCAGGATCGGGGTGCGGTTGCCGCTCTTGCGCAGCGCTTCGATGATGGCCAGGCCGTCGATCTCGCCGGGCAGCATGCGGTCCATGACGATGACATCATGCGGCTCGCTGGCAGCCAGGAACAGGCCGTCGCGGCCGTTACTAGCGTGCTCGACCGTGTGCCCCGCCTCGCGCAGGCCGCGCGTGACGAAGCGCGCGACCCGCTCGTTATCCTCGACAATCAGTATCTTCACGGGCTAACCCTGCGCGCCCTGTGTTGTCGCCCGGTGCCCGCCTTGCGCGTGCGGGTGTTTGCGTGCCCAGCGCACCACCAGTCGATCCAGGTACAGATAGATCACGGGCGTGGTGAACAAGGTCAGCGCCTGGCTTAAGACCAGCCCGCCAACCATTGTATAGCCCAGAGGCTGACGCAGCTCCGAGCCGGTGCCGCGGCCGAGCATCAGTGGCAGCGCCCCGAGGATCGCCGCCATGGTCGTCATCATGATGGGGCGGAAGCGCAGCAGGCACGCCTTGCGGATCGCCGCTTCGGGCTCGAGGTGCTCTTCGCGCTCGGCGTGGATGGCGAAATCGACCATCATGATGCCGTTCTTCTTGACGATGCCGATCAGCAGAATGATGCCGATCAATCCCACCACCGACAGATCGAAGTGAAACAGCATCAGCATCAACAGCGCCCCGACGCCCGCCGACGGCAGCGTGGACAGGATGGTAAGCGGGTGGATATAGCTCTCGTAGAGCACACCGAGAATGATGTACACGGCGAGCAGCGCCGCCAGTATCAGCAGCGGCGCGGTCTTCAGCGATGCCTGGAAGGCCTGCGCGGTGCCCTGGAAGGTGCCGAGAATCGCGGCGGGCAGACGGATGCCTGCGGCGCTCTTCTGGATCGCCGTCACCGCCTCGCCCAGGGACACCCCGGGCGCAAGGTTGAAGGACAAGGTGACCGCGGGGAACTGGCCCTGGTGATTGATCGACAGGTAGCTGGTATGGCCGGTGTCGAAGCGGGTGAACGTTGAGAGTGGCACCTGCTGGTTGGTAACCGGCGACTTGATATAGATCCTGCCCAGGCTGTTGGGGTCCCCGAGTAAGGATGGCGTGATCTCCAGCACCACGTGGTAGCTGTTGAGCTGCGTGAAGTACTGAGTTACCTCGCGCTGGCCGAAGGCGTCGTAGAGCGTGGCGTCGATGAGCGCCGGCTGGATGCCGAAACGCGCGGCCTGGTCGCGGTCGATGACCAGCGCAAGCTTGGTGCTGCTGTTTTGCTGATCGGAGGCGACGTCGCGCAGCTGCGGCAGCTTCTTCAGCTCCTCGAGCAGACGTGGCGCCCAGGTGTTGAGTTCATCGAGGTTGGCATCCTGCAGTGTGTATTGGTACTGCGTGCGCGAGGTGCGGCCGCCGACGTTCAGATCCTGCGCCGCCTGCAGGAACACCGTACCGCCCGGGACCGTGGCGATCTGCTTGCGCAGGCGCTCGATGACCTGGTCGGCGGTGGCGTCGCGCTGATCGCGCGGCTTGAGTCCCAGCACCACGAAGCCGTTATTGAGCGGCCGACCGCCACCGACGAAGGCGCCCCAGCTCTCGACCGCGGGGTCTTTGGCGATCACGGCCATCAGGTTGCGCTCCAGGCGCCACATCTCATCAAACGACACATCCTGCGGGGCGTCGGTGAGGCCGACGATGATGCCGGTGTCCTGCTGCGGGAAGAAACCCTTGGGCACGACAACGTACAGGAGCACCGCGATCGCCACCGTGACGAGGAAGGTGAGGAGCGTGGTGCGCTGGTGCGAGAGCACCAGGTCAAGGCCGCGGGTGTAGCGCTCGATCAGCCAGTCAAAACCGCGTTCGAGCGTCATGTAGAAGCGGCCGTGCTGTGCGTGCTTCTCATCGCGCAGGAACAGCGCGCACATCATCGGCGAGAGAGTGAGCGCCACCACCGCCGATACGGCGATGGTCATGGTCACGGTGACGGCGAACTCCCGGAACAGGCGTCCGACGATGCCGCTCATCAGCAGCAGCGGGATGAACACCGCGACCAGCGAGATGCTGATGGAAAGAATGGTAAAGCCGATCTCGCCCGACCCCTTGACCGCCGCTTCATAGGGGGAAAGGCCTGCCTCGAGATGCCGGTAGATGTTCTCGAGCATCACGATGGCATCATCGACCACGAAGCCGACCGCAATCGTGAGCGCCATCAGTGACAGATTGTCCAGACTGTAGCCGACCACGTACATGAGCGCCGCCGTACCGAGCAGCGCCAGTGGCACGGTCACCGCCGGGATGGCGGTGGCCCAGAAACTGCGCAGGAACAGGAAGATCACCAGTACTACGAGCACGATGGCGATCAGCAGCGAGAACTCGACGTCCCGCACCGAGGCTTTGATGGTGGTGGTGCGGTCGATCACCTGGTCGACCTTGAGCGAGGGCGGCACGGAAGTCATGACGTGAGGCAGCGCCGCCTTCACCCCGTTCACCGCGTCGATGACGTTGGTGCCGGGCTGCTTGTAGATCAGCAGCAGGATGCCGAGCTTGCCATTCTGGAAGCCGCGCACCTGGGTGTTCTCCGGGCCGTCCACCGCAACACCAACGTCGCGGATGCGGATCGGCGCGCCATTGTGGTAGGCGATGACCACGTCATTCCACGGCGCAGCCTTCAACAGCTGGTCGTTGTCGTAGATGGTGAAATTCTTCTCGGCACCTGTGATCGCGCCCTGGGGCAGATCGACCGTCGCGGTAGTGATGATGTTGGCGACATCCTCCAGCTGCAGCCCGACCGCGGCGAGCCTCACCGGATCGATCTGCACGCGTACCGCAGGCTTTTGCTGGCCGCCGACGGTGACCTGCGCGATGCCGGGCAGTTGCGAGAGCTGCTGCGCGATCACCGTCTCCGCGTAATCGTCCACCGCGGTGATCGGCAGGACCTCGGAGTGCACCGCCAGGATCAGCACCGCGGAGTCGGCCGGGTTCACCTTGCGTTGCGTCGGGGGGGTGGGCAGGTTTTTCGGCAGCTGCCCGCCGGCAGCGTCGATCGCCGACTGCACATCCTGAGCGGCGCCGTCGATGTTACGGTCGAGATTGAACTGCAGCGTGATCTGCGTGCTGCCGAGCACGCTGGTGGAGGTCATCTGCGCGACGCCCGAGATCTGCGCGAATTGCGTCTCGAGCGGCTGCGCTACCGAGGAGGCCATGATCTCCGGGCTCGCCCCCGGCAGATTCGCCGACACCAGGATGGTCGGAAAGTCGATCTGCGGCAACGGGGCCACCGGCAGGAGTGGGAAGGCGGCAATCCCCATGAGGAACAGGGCCGCCATCAGCAGCGTCGTCGCCACCGGACGATCGATGAAGGGCCGGGACATGTTCACGGCGCAGGCTCCGTGGCGCTCGCCGAAGCGGACGTCGCGACCTTGCTCGTGTTGGCTCGGATGCGGCTGCCGGGCTGCAGGCGGTACTGATTGCTCGCCACCACCTTGTCACCGGCCTGAAGTCCCTTGTCGATGACCGCGATGCCACCGTTCTGCTCACCGGCGGTGAGCTGCGCCACCGAGATGGTGGAATCGGGCCCCACAAGGTAGGTGAACAGTCCCTCGGGGCCGCGCTCGAGAGCAGCCACCGGGATGGTCAGCACCTGGCGCTGCGTCTGCGTGAGCACGCGCACATTGACGAATTCGCCGGGCCACAGATGACGCTGCTTGTTGGGCAGCGTCGCCTTGACGCGAATGGTGCCGGTGGTCTGGTCGATCTGGTTGTCGATGAGCGCGACGGTGCCGCGATCGAGCTCGTGCTCGTCATCGCGCGATAGCGCGCTCGCCTCCACCGCTCCCTGCGCGAGCGCGCTGCTCAGCTGTCCGAAGGCTTCCTCGGGAAGACTGAAGATGATCGAGATGGGCTCGAGCTGCGTTACCACCACGATGCCGGCGGTGTCGGTGGCGTGGACGATGTTGCCCGGGTCGATCAGGCGGATGCCGGTGCGCCCGTCGATCGGTGAGGTGATGGCCGTGTAATCGAGCTGAGTGCGCGCGTTGTCGATGGCGGCATCGTCGCCCTTGATCTGCGCGGTCAGCTGCGCAATGAGTGCGCGCTGCGTGTCGATGGTCTGCTTGCTCGCCAGATCCTCGGGCGCCAGCAGCGTGTAGCGGTCCATGTCGCGATGCGCGTTCTCAAGCTGCGCGCGGTCCTTGTCACGGGTGGCGATCGCTACTCCGAGCGCAGCCTGGTAGGGGCGCGGGTCGATCTGCACCAGCAGCGCCCCCTTCCTGACATCCTGTCCTTCCGTGAACGCGACCTTCTGGATCTGGCCGTCCACGCGCGCGGTGACGGTGACCGTGTAGAAGGCCTGCACCGTCCCCAGACCTTGCAGATATACCGGCACGTCCTTGCGCTGCACGGTCGCCACGTCCACGGGGATGGCCGGCGGGAGTTTGGCCAGTGGAGCGGCCCGGTGGGCGAGCCAGTACCAGCCACCGACAACCAGGAGCAACACGAGTGCGCCGGCCACGAGCAGGTGCGGCTGGTGAGCGGAAAGATCCCTGTTCACGGCTGCTTCTCCTGTTGCTGCCAGCCGCCGCCGAGTGCCTGGTACAGCGAGACCAGCGCCTGCAGGCGCGCGTACTTCGCCTGCGCGAGGGCATCGCGGGCGCTGAACAGAGCAATCTCGGTATTGAGGAGTGTCAGCACGTTGATGGTGCCGGCGCGCATCTGCTTCTGGGCGAATGCGTAGGCCCGCTGTGCCGTCGACGCCGCCTGCTGCTGCCGCTCGACCTGCGCCGTCGTCTGCTGGACCGCGATGAGCGCGTCCTCGACGTTGGCGAGCGCGGAGATCACCGCCTTGTGATAGTCGGCCAGCAGTTCCTGGTAGCGGCCCTTGGCCAGCTGGTACTGGCCGACCAGGGCGCCGCCCTGAAAGAGGGGCTGCGTCGCGCCCGCCGTGAGCGACCACACGCGGTTGGCCGGGGTCAGCAGGTTGGCAAGCGCGGCGCTCTCGTAGCCGCCGTCGGCGGTGAGCGAGATGGTGGGAAAGAAAGCGGCACGCGCCGCGGCGATGTTGGCATTGGCGGCGATCAACTGCGCTTCCGCTGCGGCGACGTCCGGGCGCCGCGTGAGCAACTCCGAGGGCAGACCGGGGCGCACCGGCGGCTCGCCCAGATCGTCGAGGCTGCCGTGCGTCACCTCGAGACCCTCCGGGGTGCTGCCGACGAGGATCGCCAGCGCATCGATGCTCTGACGCAGCTGCTGCTGCAGCGGCGGGATGCTCGCGTTCACCGTGGCGACCACCGTCTCCTGCTGGGCGACGTCGAGCGCGGTGGCAATGCCGGCGCTCTGCTCGAGCTGCAGCCCGTGCAGGATCTTCTGGGCATTGTCGAGATTGGCCTGAGCGACGCCCAGACGGTCGCGCAGCTCAAGGGCCTGAAAGTAAGTGCCGGCGACGGCCGCCATGACGCCGAGCTCAACCGTGGTGCGGTCGTAGCGGCTGGCGCGCGCGCTCGCGGTGGCGGCGGCCAGCGCGGCGCGGTTCTTGCCCCAGAAGTCGAGCTCGTAGCTGGCGGACAGCAGCGGATTGAAGTCGTTGCCGGTCATGAATTGCGCACTCCCGGGTACGGGTGAACGCGCGCGCGTCGCCGTCGCCGCGAGATTGGCGGCCGGCAGCAGCGGTGCGCCGGCGATACGGCGTTGCGCATCGGCCTGGTGCACGCGGGCGATCGCGGCGCGCAGGTCGTCGTTGGCGTGCTGCGCCTGCGCGATGAGCGCATCGAGATCGGCGGAGGCGAAGCCGCGCCACCAGTCGCCGGCCGGCCATGCGGGGGCGCTCGGGTCGCTTGCGGTCACCCAGGTGGCCGGTGGCGGGATGTCGGGGCGGTGGTAATACGGTCCGAGGTTGCAGCCCGCCAGCCCGGTAAGCGCGGCACCGAGGCACACGGCCGCGTGCGGCGCACGTCCGCCGCCGCGGCGTTCCCATCGCGTCAGTCGCGCGACCCGCGCCCGCTGCTGCATGTCGAGAACACTAGTCCCGGGAAGGTTCTCCCTGCGTGGGCGAATCATTAAACTCCGTTAATGGCTGCGCCTGAGGCGATCTGCGCTCTGAGCGCGCTGTTCATTCCCGTGCATCGGCTGCTGCGGGCGCGCGGCGCGGCGGTCTGCAGGTCTCTCGAACGGGAGATGGCGTAGTCGTCGCAGGCGCGCGAAGAATCCGCGCTCAGTGGCCGCACTTGCAGGGGGGCTGTCGATGTCCATCAAACTGACCGTAAACGGCGAGACCCGCGAGCTCGACATCGATCCGGACATGCCGCTGCTGTGGGCCATCCGCGACCATCTGCAGCTCACCGGCACCAAGTTCGGCTGTGGCATGGCGCTGTGCGGCGCCTGCACCGTGCATATCGATGGGAAGGCGACCCGCTCATGCGTGACACCGGTGTCGGCGGTGCAGGGCCGACAGGTGACGACCATCGAAGGGCTGTCGACCCCCGCCGGGCGAGCGGTGCAGGGGTCCTGGATCGGCCTCGACGTGCCGCAGTGCGGTTACTGCCAGAGCGGGCAGATCATGTCGGCGGCCGCCTTGCTGGCAGCCAACCCCGGGCCGAGCGATGCGGATATCGATTCCGCCATGGCCGGCAACATCTGCCGCTGCGCCACTTACGTGCGCATCCGCAGCGCTATCCACCAGGCGGCGCAACAACTGTCTGCGGGCGGCCGCCCGGCGCAGGGCTGAGAGGTAAGCTGCGCCGGCACGCGCCCGGGTGAGGTCCCAGCATGTACTTCCGTCACATCGAAGCGGCCACCGGAAAAGGTGGGGCAGGCTCCTCTGCCGAGCTGACGCGGCGTCAGTTCCTGAAGTTCACCACGCTCGCGGGCTCCGGGCTGACCCTGGGTCTGCTGCTCCCGGGCTGCGGCCCGCGGCCCGGCGCCGGTGCGAGCGCCGCAGCGGGCCCGCTCGCGATGCCGTTCGTGCGCATCGCCCCCGATAACACCGTCACCGTGATCTGCAAACACGTGGAGGCGGGGCAGGGCGTGTGGACCGGGCTGCCGGCCATCGTCGCCGAGGAGCTCGATGCGTCCTGGGAGCAGATGCGCGTCGAGAGCGCGCCGGCGCAAGTGCCGCTGTACCGCAACCTCGCCTTCGATCCTCTTGGGGCGACCGCCCAGCTCACCGGGGGCTCCACGGCTACGGCCAATTCCTGGCAGCAGTTGCGCGCGGCTGGCGCTACCGCGCGCGCCATGCTGGTCGCTGCCGCCGCCACCGAATGGGGCGTGCCGGCCGGTGAGATCAAGGTGAGCCAGAGCGTGGTGGCGCACAGCGGCACAGGCAGGAAGGCCACCTTCGGTGAGCTCGCCGGCAGCGCCGCGAAACAACCGGTGCCAGCGCGGGTCAAACTCAAGGACCCCGGCACTTTCAGCATCATCGGCAACGAGAAGCTGCCGCGTCTCGATGCCCGCGCCAAGTCCACCGGCAAGCAGCAGTTCGCCATCGACGTCATGCTGCCCGGCATGATGAGCGCGGTGGTCATGCGCCCGCCGCGCTTCGGCGGCAAGGTGAGCTCGTTCGATGCCACCAGGGCCAAAGCCGTGCCCGGTGTGGTCGACGTGGTGCAGATCCCGCGCGGCGTGGCCGTAGTCGCGCGCGACATGTGGTCCGCGAAGAAGGGGCGTGAGACGCTGAGTGTCACCTGGGACGAGTCGGCCGCCGAGAAGCGCGGCACGACCGAGCTCCTGAAGGAGTACCGGACCCTGGCACACGGCAAGGAAGCCCTCACGGTCATACAGGCGGGCGACGCCGACGCCGCGCTGGCGCACGCGGCCAGGCGCGTCGAGGCGGAATTCGAGTTTCCCTATCTCGCGCACGCGCCGATGGAGCCGCTCACCGCGGTGGCGCGTCTGAGCCCCCACAAATGCGAGATCTGGGCGGGCTGTCAGTTCCAGACCGCGGACCAGGCCGCCGCGGCGGCGGCGGTGGGACTGAAGCCCGAGCAGGTGAGCATCAACACACTCGCCGCCGGTGGCACGTTCGGGCGGCGCGCGACGCCCGACTCGGATTACATCTCCGAGGTCGCTTCCATCGCCAAGGCCACCGGCGGGAAGTACCCGGTGCGGCTCATCTGGACCCGCGAGGACGACATCACCGGCGGGCGCTACCGGCCGCTCAACTACCATCGCATCACCGCGGCCATCGGCAAGGACGGCAAGGTCGCTTTGCGCCAGCGCGTCGTCGGGCAGTCGATCCTCATCGGTACGCCGTTTGCGCCCCTGATGGTCAAGAATGGCATCGACCCGACTGCGGTCGGGGGCAACGCGGCCGAGCAGTACGATCTTGCCGACGTGCACATCAGCTGGTCGCAGCCGCAGGTCGGCGTGCCGGTGCTGTGGTGGCGGTCCGTCGAGAACACGCACATGGCGTTCTCCAAGGAAGTCATCATCGACGAGCTGGCGCAGATCGCGGGCAAGGACCCGGTCGAGTTTCGCCTGAGCCTCCTCGGCAAGCATCCGCGCCACGCCGGCGCACTCCGGCTCGCCGCCGCGCAGGCCGGCTGGGACCGGCCGTTCGCCACGGGGAAGGGGCGCGGGCGCGGTGTCGCCGTGCACGAGTCCTTCGGTTCGGTGGTGGCGCAGGTGGCGGAGGTCACCGTGAGCGGCAACAAGATCCGCGTCGACCGGGTGGTGTGCGCGGTGGACTGCGGCATCGCCGTGACACCCGATGTGGTCAGGGCGCAGATGCAAAGCGGCATCGGCTACGGGCTGTCGGCGGCGCTTTACGGCAAGATCACTCTCACCGACGGGCACGTCGATCAGAGCAACTTCCACCAGTACCAGGTGCTGCGCATCAACGACATGCCGCGGCAGATCGAGGTGTACATCGTGCCTTCGACGAATTCCCCCTCGGGCGTCGGCGAGCCGGGGTTGCCGCCGATCGCTCCCGCGGTTGCCAACGCGGTGCGCGCGGCGACCGGCGTCCGTCTGCGTACGCTGCCGTTCGATCTCGCCGCCGCACGCGGCGCGAAGACCTGAGAGTACCGCCGTAGCGCGCTGTGGCCTGAGCTCCGCCGGCGCCGCGCGAGCGCCCTACACCGCGGCGAAGTTGCGCGCTGCGGCGCTCCAGGCGGGAGCGCTGGCGAGTGCCTCGGGCACCTCCGCGGGAGTGGCAACCACCTGCCACATGTGCAGATGACGCGGATCCATGAAGCGCTCGTCGACCGCGCGCGCCAGCAACTCCAGCAGCGGGGTGAAGAAGCCGCGCGTGTTCACCAGCACGATCGGATTGAGGTAAAGCCCCAGCCGCTTGAGCGTAATCGCTTCGAGCAGCTCCTCGAGCGTTCCCGAGCCACCCGGCAGCGCGATCGCCGCCTGGCTGAGGGTCAGCATCATGTGCTTGCGTGTGCGCAGATCCTCCACCAGTTGCAGGTCGGACAGTCCCTTGTGTCCCCATTCGAGATCCGCCATGAACCGCGGCAGGATCCCGATGACACGCCCCCCCGCGCTCAGGGCACCGTCGGCCAGCGCACCCATCGAACCGGCTGCGCCGCCGCCGTAAACGATTCCGACACCCTGTTGCGCGAGTATCTCGCCGAGACGGTGGGCGGCGGCGCGGTAGTCGGGATGCGCCATGCGGCTCGACGCGCAGTACACGCACACGGCCCGCTCGATGGCGCGTTCGGCGGCTGGCGGGCTCATGGTCGCGGCGGTCCTGACGGGAAGGCCGTCATCATAACGACGCGCTCCGCGAGGGAACGCGGACCAGACCCTGACGTTCCACCGAGGATCATCGGGACTATCGGTGGTATCGGCATGACGGTAACATTTTGTAACAGCGCGGCTTGTGTGTCAGGTAAAACGTTCGCGGGGAGGGCGTGGAATGCAGCAGGGCGCGAAACGAGCCGCAGGTGGCGCCTATCGCTGGAATGCGCCGCACTGAGCGCCGATGTCACGGCGCGCCACAACGCTCGCCGCCGCGGTCTGCGCGCTGTTGCCCCTGGCGACCGCCGCGCAGCCCAGCGCGGCGCAGGAGGCCGGCAGTGCGGCCGGGCCGCCGCCGGTGCTCCCGGCCGAGAGCCCGCCGTCGGGGGGCCTCGCTCGCTGGCTCGATCCCAGCCGCGCTCCCTTTATTCCGATCCCTGAGATCGACACCGATCCGCAGAGCGGCCTGACGCTCGGGCTGATTCCAACGGTGCTGAGCAGCAACGATCACGATGAGATCGTGCGCATCGTCGCACCTGACATCATCCACAGTCAGTACTTCGGCTTCGGCAGCCGCATGCGCATATTCGGCTTTCCGTCCGCAGACACCCAGTGGTCGGTGGTCGGCGGGCTCAAGGAGCGGGTCGAGCGCGAATTCGATGCGCGGCTGCTGACCGACCAGACGCGTATGCGGGCGCTGTCGTTCTCGGTCGAGGCGGTCTACGACCGCAGCGGCACGCCACGCTTCTTCGGTCTCGGCAACCAGTCCTCGTTCGCCAACCAGACCACCTACGTCGGCGACCAGCTGCATCTCGATCTGTCGATTGGACACAATTTCAACTCCGCGCTGCAGCTCGCGTATGTCGCACGCATGCGCTACATGGACGTAGAGCCCGGAGTACTGAGCGGAATTCCCTCGATCGAGGCGCTGTTTCCGCACCTTGCGGGACTGGGCAGTGAGCACGCGCTCGAGCAGGGCGCCGAGCTGACCTACGACACCCGCGACTCGCCCGTCATCGCGCAGAGCGGCGGGCGCTACCAGGTGTACACCGGCTTCGTGAGCCGCGCGGTGACGAGCTCGGTCTCCTACACCTTCCTCGGCGCGCAGGCGCAGCACTACTGGGCGCTCAGCAGCAACGTGACGCTCGCCTGGCACGCGGCCGCGCGCTACATGCCGTCGGCCCAGGAGGCGCCCTTCTGGGCGCTGTCGAGTCTCGGCGGTGACCGCAGTGTCGCCGACGAGCGCGAGCCGCTGCGCTCGGCCGGCGCCGACCGCTACATCGACCGCAACCTCTTCGCGAGCGGCGCGGAGCTGCGTACCCGCGTGGCGGGCTTCGAAGCCTTCGGCACGCACGTGGGCCTCGAGCTGGCTCCGTTCGTCGATACCGGCAGGGTGTTTGCCAACCTCGGGACCAATCCGCTGCGGCACCTGCATACCGCCGCCGGACTTGGCGTGCGCGGGGTGGCAAGCCCGTACATCGTGGGGTACGTCGATGTCGGCACCGGCGACGGCCGCCCCGCGGTCTTCAGCGGTATCAATTATCCTTTCTGAGCGTTTGCCCGCACCGTGCGCGGCCGAATAAACTCCTCCTCGAAGCGGGTGTAGTTCAATGGCAGAACTGCAGCTTCCCAAGCTGCTAACGTGGGTTCGATTCCCATCGCCCGCTCCATCCTCCCCACGACGCGCCGTCCCCAACTGTTGCGCCTCGGCAACTAAAATCCAGCCGCCGGAACTTTGTCTCGCTGTTGTTTTTGACTATGCTACGGGCCTTACGGTCGAATTGACGCCTCGGGTCGTGCAACAGCGCGGCGCTGGCGCAACACGGCCGGCACGAAGAATTCGGGGAGAGCATCATGCAGATCACTTCAGGCGGCCTCTGCGCGCGCACCCGTTCGCCCGCTCACGGCACCCCTCGCGCCATCCGCGCCCTGGCCGCAGCCGCGGTGCTCGCAGCCGCGGGATTTGCGGCGCCCGCGAGCGCTCAACA
>Ga0210394_10001996_pt1 | contig 29706 bp, 21 predicted proteins | sample IncBWC12MmetaG_FD_160121 | JGI IMG/M metagenome (GOLD analysis project Ga0210394, IMG submission 160121) | Forest soil microbial communities from Barre Woods Harvard Forest LTER site, Petersham, Massachusetts, United States - Inc-BW-C-12-M | ecosystem: Environmental > Terrestrial > Soil >... | reverse complement strand
AACGAAGGCATTCGAATCGCGTCCATGATTCTCAATCAACGTTTGGTGCGTTTTTGCCGACAGACGGCCAAGATAACAATCCAAGAAATGCAAACCTACGCATGGGATTCAAAAGCAGCTCAACGCGGGGAAGAAAAACCGCTGAAAGTGCACGATCATGCTCCGGATGCATTTCGCTATTTTGCAAAGACCGAAGTTCCATACTGGCGATTGGCTTCGTGATGTGTCCAGGAGAGGTGACGGGATTCACTGGTTGCCTGTCGGACATCATAGCCCCGAAGTTGCTCACGATCTAGGAGCATGCCCAAGGCCGCAAGTCAAGCAGATGAACATCCCCCAGCCCGCCCTGATTTGACTTGAACTTTCTCCCAAAGGAAGCGTGAATGTGGCTGATCGCTTTTAAGGAGACACTATGCCCGATTCGTCTATCACGAAGCACCTCGACTCTTTGCCCCATTTGAGTAAGCCAGCCTTATGTGACTCATGGCGGCAGCTCTTCAAGAAAGAGCCTCCGCCGGAAATCCGAAAAGACTTGATGCTTCGCATCGTTGGTCATCGCCTGCAGGAGCAGGAGTTCGGCGGCCTCAGAGAGGCGGGCTGCCGCCGGCTTCGCCAGCTTGCAACCACATTCGAGGCCGATCCCAACGCAGTAGTTTCAAACCGGCCGCCGATCAGGCCAGGCACCCGCCTGGTGCGCCAGTGGAAGGAACAAGTCCATGTGGTGGAGGTGGAAACGGAAGGTTACGAATACAGAGGTGCTCGTTATGAGAACCTCTCCGAGATCGCACGCCTGATCACCGGCACCCGCTGGTCGGGACCAGCCTTCTTCGGTCTCAAAGCTAAACCATCCAACGCATCCCAGCAGGAGGCTCAATGACCACGGAATCGAAAACTGTAATCCGTTGTGCGATCTACACCCGCAAGTCCTCCGAAGAGGGACTCGAACAATCCTTCAATTCACTCGACGCTCAACGGGAGGCCTGCGCGGCCTTCATCGCCAGTCAACGACACGAAGGCTGGCGAACACTTCCGGCCCTCTACGACGATGGAGGTTATTCCGGCGGGAATCTGGAGCGGCCTGCGTTGAAGAGTCTGCTCGATGATATTCAAGCCAACAAAGTCGACACCATCGTGGTCTATAAGGTCGATCGTCTTACTCGCAGTCTAGCCGACTTTGCCAAGATCGTCGAAGCCCTGGATGCGCGCGGAGTTTCTTTCGTGTCTGTCACCCAGCAGTTCAACACCACAACTTCCATGGGACGGCTGACTCTTAATATCCTTCTCTCCTTCGCGCAGTTTGAGCGCGAGGTCACTGGCGAGAGGATCCGCGACAAGATCGCGGCTTCCAAGCGCAAGGGTATGTGGATGGGCGGCACGGTGCCGCTCGGTTATGACGTCAAGGATCGAAAGCTGGTCGTGAACCCTGAAGACGCGAAGATGGTGGTTCGCCTCTTCAAACTTTACCTTGAACTGAGGTGCGTCGCGAAGTTGAAGGCCCGGCTCGATCAGGAAGGAATCAAGAGTAAGTCGAGGACGAGCGCCGCAGGGAAGCGATCGGGAGGAGCTTCTTATTGCAGGGGAGCGCTGTATCAGATCCTGAAAAACCGCATCTATCTCGGAGAGATTCATCATCGTGGACAGAACCATCCGGGAGAACACGCGGCCATTGTTCCACGCGAGTTATGGGATCGCGTGCAGGCTCAGCTTAAGAGCGATCACCAGGGGCGCAGAAATGGTCTCAAAGCGAACTCCCCTAGCTTGCTCGTAGGTCTGCTGCAGGATGCAGAGGGCAATCGATTCACTCCGTGCCACACGTCGAAGAACGGAAGACGCTACCGCTACTACGTTTGCCCGGCCGCGAGGGAAGGAAAAGAAGCAGGGGGAGCAGAGAACAGACCCTCCAGAGTGCCAGCCCACGATGTTGAACGGCAGGTCGTTCTCAGGTTGCAATCCTTCTTACAGTCCGGCAGGGAAGTCATGGATGAGCTCTGCCTGCCAGAAGATCCTGCGGCACGGACGCAGCAGATTCTGGTCGGAGCCGCGAAACAATTCGACCAGTTAAGTTCCGGCGCTTCAGCGGTCGTGAAGGACTTCGTGAGAAGGGTCGTGCAGCGTGTCGTGGTTCATGCGGATCGGATCGAAGTTGAAGTCGGCAAGCAGAAACTGCGTGACACACTTACCGCAGATCCGCACGCGTCGTCAGTGCGCACCGCGTCCCACCAACCGGAAGGTTCGAGTGAAGTGATCAGTTTCAATATCGAGGCTCGAGTCAAACGTTGTGGCGGGGAGATGCGGCTGGTGTTTCCTCCCGATCATCCTGGGCAGGGGCCGTCGCCCGTCGCTCCGTCACTGTTGAAGGCCCTGGCACGCGGACGCCAATGGTACGAATGGATCGTGGCTGGAGAAGTTTCGGGACGGAGATCAATTGCCGAAAAACTGGGACTTGATGAGCGATACGTAGGCCGCGTTCTGGAGTGCGCTTTTCTCGCTCCCGACATCGTGGAAGCGATCCTCGATGGACGCCAGCCCTCTGATCTGAACTTCAAGAAACTGACCCATCGCATACCGTTCAGTTGGATCGAGCAACGCCGGCAGCTCGGGTTTCAGCCATCGCACTCACGGCAATAACACCATCAGCTTAGCCACTTGCCGATGCGCAGCTCTTGATCACGCCGAAAGTTGAGGACCAGGGAATGAACCAACGTCGAGTTGAGAAAAGAAGAATGCAGAAACCCAAGCCGCTCGCCCACGGCAAACAATATCCTGGTGCGCACGGCAAAGTCGTCGATTGGGTGGAACACAAATTCGAGCAAGGCATCCTCTTTATAGACATTCAATTCGTGGACAAGACGGCACTCTCCTGGAGCATCGACTCAGCGATCGTGATCCAAGAAGCCCGTCTGGCCGATTGGAAAACCGGCGACTTGAAACTACTCAAACGTTTCGTGCAGAACAAAAGCGGTCGGGCGTGATGTTGTGGTGGCGCGAGTCTCCACGATAACTTGCAAGCAGATTTTCTTCTTCGCACGATGGCCTCCAGAGGCTCGGCGGGCCGCAATCCATCTCTCCATGATCTCCGGAAAATCTCCCTGTAACAAAATTCCCTGATCAGGCAAATTAATTCCCTGATACTTGCCTGTTACGTCCCTGATAATTCCCTGTTCCGATTTACGCATGCAGAGGCTACTTCTCCCGCCAAATGTGTGACTTAGCGAGAAAGACTGCGGTTTTAGAGGGCAAAATATCGTAAATTCCCTGTTATTTTCCCTGTTAGCAGGGAATTCTCGGGAGAAAGGTTAGCGCCAGACTGCGTGCTCCGCCACACAGTCTTGAGCTGCACAGAATTCCGCTCGCTCTGCGCTGAAATACGAGAATAATGCCCGTATTTCGTGATTATTCGTAGATAAACCGGACTGCAGAGAACAGATTGCTCGGAAGTGAAAGCGGTAAATGCCTAGCTTTTCTCTGCAGGGCACATGCGCAGTCCGGTTTCGAGATGAGCTGTAGGCGAATGCAATGCGATCAGAAACCGATGAAGCGGCGAAGTCAGCCAGATTCCCAGCAGAGTCTGCGTCGGAGCGTGATTTTACTCACGCTTCAAGGGAAGATCACGCGGAGCACAAGCGTATTTTGCTGGAGGCTGCGCCGGCATCCTGACATGGAGGCCGTCCGTGCGCTGGTCGAATTGAAGTTTCGCATCGCTGCCTAAAGGTAGCGGTTGGACCTTTTCACGATACCGACACGACGCGCTATACAGCAGAAGATTTTCGCTTCACGACCAAAGGCAATGTGCTCTATGTGATTGGGCTCGGCTGGCCGACCAATGGCGAGGCTGTAATTCACTCGCTCGCATCGACCGTTGGCACCAAATATGTACAGTCCGTAAACTTGTTGGTTGGGCCTTCGCCATAGATCCTCCATGGCCGAGTGCGGAACCGTAATCAAGGTATTACCTGGAAAGCTAGGTTGCTAACAAGCTTCTTCCCGGACGCCGTCATCACCTCGATCGCGCCTGTTGTTGCGCCGACTGGGACCGTGGCCGTGATCGCCGTATTCGAATCGCCGGTAATAGTCGCATCGACGCCATTGAACGTGACTCCGGTTGCGCCCTTGAGATCGTTTCCCAAAATAATGACCTTCGCCCCGACTTTGCCCGCCGTGGGAGTTGTTTTCACGAATGGGCCAAGGCTCACCGACAAGCTGAAGACGACCCCATCGTTGTCGGTCCCTCCACCCGCTGTTGTGCCGTAGAAGATCCCGTTGGTGCCCTGCAGCACGCCTGCGATTGGGTCCGCACCGTCAATACAGCCCGTTTGGGAGCAGAAGTTATAGAGCGTGGTTAGTGCGCCTCCGGTGGTAAGTTCGAAGACCGTCCCTTGATTATTGGTCCCGCCATACGCTGTTCCATAGAAGTTCCCATCGGTAGCTTGCATCAGACCAGACGGGCTCCCGCCGTCGGGGCATTTGGTTTGAGGGCAGAAGCTAAAGATCGTGGTCAGTTTGCCGGCGGGCGTAATTTCGAAGACCGTGCCGCAGCCCCCAGCGTAAGAGGGGCAGCCGTTGGCTCCGCCGTCCAAGGTCGTTCCGTAGAAGTTTCCATTACTAGCCTGAATAAACCCACCAGTGGGCAACGCGCCGTCGGTGCATTTGGTTTGAGAGCAGAAGCTGTAGATCGTGGTCAGTTTGCCGGCCGGCGTCATTTCGAAGACCGTGCCGCAGCCAGATTCAGTTGTGCAGTCGGGGCTGGGGCCGCCTTCGAAAGTTGTCCCGTAAAAGTTGCCGTTGGTGGCCTGCACCAGTCCTAACGGATAATTGCCGTCCGTGTCGCTGCCTTCATAGGAGAAAGTGTGCAACGTAGTTAGCTTGCCTTTTGGGGTCAGTTCGAAAACCGTGCCAGTTCCGTTGGTGCCGCCATTGCTGGTTGTCCCGTAGAAGTTTCCGTTACTAGCTTGCAACAGGCTCGACGGCAATATGCCGTCGTTGCACTCCGGTTGCGAGCAAAACCGGTAGATTGTCGTGAGCTTGCCTGCCGGGGTGATCTCGAATATCGTGCCCAAGTTGCCGGCTCCCTGGTCGGACGTTATGCCATAAAGGTTGCCATTCGCGGCCAGTATCAGTCCCCTAGGGCCCGCACCGTCAGAACAGCTTGGTTGTGAGCAAAAGTTGTAGAGAGTGGTCAACTTTCCTGCCGGGGTGATATCAAAGACAGCGCCCTCGCCGTTGGCTCCTCCACCTAGGGTGGTCCCGTAGAAATTTCCATTGGTGCCCTGGACGAGACCGGCATAGGAGCTTGCACCATTAGTCCCGTTGAAGCTCGCGAGGGTCGTGAAGGTCTGCGCAGCCGAGGCAATCGCTGCAGCGGCACAAAACGCAAAGATGAGACAAGCCGTTCTCGCTAGGCTGAATGTTCCGGTGCTTCCTTCCCTGCGGCTTCGCGCCGGTGCGAACCCAAGTAACCTAGAAGTTAGTAGTTTTGTCATTGAAGACCTCCATGGTGCGAAATTCACGAACTCGCGTGTATATCGGAAGCGTTCCAGAAACCGGGGTCAGGTCTGCTGGTATCCACGAAAGAGGAAGGATGCGGCCAGCTCTGCGAACCGTAATCACGGTATTACCTGGAAAGCTATGTTGCTCTCAAGCTTCTTCCCGGCCACAGTCGTCACCTCGACCACGCCCGTTGTTGCGCCGGTTGGGACCGTGGTCGTGATCGCCGTATTCGAATCGCTGGTAATAGTCGCATCGACGCCATTGAACGTGACTTCGGTTGCGCCCTTGAGATTGTTTCCCAGGATAATGACCTTCGCCCCAACTTTGCCCGCCGTGGGATTTGTTTTCACGAATAGTCCAAGGCCCACCGACAGGCTGAAAACGATGCCGTCGTTGTTGGTCCCGCCACCCGCTGTTGTGCCGTAGAGGGTCCCGTTGGTGCCCTGCAGCACGCCTGCCACTGGGTCTGCCCCGTCAGCACATTCCGTTTGGGAGCAGAAGTTATAGAGCGTGGTTAGTTCGCCTGTGGTGGTAAGTTCGAAGATCGTCCCATCCTTGTTGGTCACGTTGTAGTTCCCGCCAGCCGTTGTGCCGTAGAGGTTCCCATCGGTAGCTTGCATTAGCCCATACGGGGGGCCTCCCGTGCCGTCGGTGCACTTGGTTTGCCCCGAGCAGAAGCTATAGAACGCGGTCAGCTTGCCGGCGGGCGTTATTTCGAAGACCGTGCCGCCGCCGCCGCCGGCAGTGGTCGTTCCGTAGATGTTTCCATTACTGGCCTGAATCAACCCGCCAGCAGGCAACGCGCCATCGTGGCAGGATTGAGAGCAGAAGATATAGATCGTGGTCAGTTTGCCGGCCGGCGTCATTTCGAAGACCGTGCCGCAGCCAGCTGAACCTGAGCATCCGTTGACGGACCCGCCTTCGAGAGTTGTCCCGTAAAGGTTGCCGTTGGTGGCCTGCACCAGTCCTGAGGGATAAGTGCCGTCCGCAAAGTTGAAAGTGTGCAGAGTAGTTAACTCGCCCTTTGCGGTGACCTCGAAAACCGTGCCAGTTCCGTAGACGCCGCCATTACTGGTTGTCCCATAGAAGTTTCCGTTACTGGCTTGCAACAAACTTGACGGGTACATGCCGTCATCGCACCCAAACTGCGGGCAAAAATGGTAGATCGTCGTGAACGTGCCTTCCGGGGTGATCTCGAATATCGTGCCCAGGTTGATGACTTCCATGCTGGATGTTATGCCATAAAGGTTTCCATTCGTGGCCAGTATCAGTCCGCTAGGCCCCGCGCCGTCATAACACTTCGGCTGCGAGCAAAAGTTGTAGAGCGTGGTCAACCCCCCTGCCGGGGTGATTTCAAAGACTGTGCCTTCGCCGTTGGTTCCACCCTCAAAGGTTGTCCCGTAGAAATTCCCATTGGTGCCTTGGACGAGACCGGCATAAGGGTTTGCACCGTTAGTTCCGTCGAAGCTCGCGCGGATCGTGAAGGTCTGCGCAGGCGAGGCAATAACTGCTGCGATACAAAAAGCAAAGAGGAGGCTAGCCGTTCTCACTAGGCCAAGTCTTCGCGTATCGCTGCCTCCGCAGATTCGCGCTGCTGTAAACCTAGGCAACTTAGAAGCTAATAGTTTTGTCATTGAAGACTCCATGTCTCAGCTCACCCCTGACCAAACCAGTCCCTACTATCCATAACCCTTTTCCCAGAGCTTCCGGTATAGGGTCGCAACTACCTGGGCATCGTCACCTGGAGCGGTAAGCGAGTATGTCGCGTAGAATATTAACGAAGTTACTTATACAAATTAGTTATTAATGATGTCAAGGAAAAACTTTTGCCAGACCGGACTTCAAAGAACGGACTGTTCGTCGGCGAAGGAGTCACCGCCCCGCCTTTTCTCCGGAGGACACATACGCAGTCCAGTTTTCAAATAGGGTCTTAGGAGAATGCAATGCGATATTAAGTCCCGGATTCGGCCACAGCAGGTTGACTTTTGTTGGCTCGTCTGAAAATCGGCTCCGCGAGCTTTGGGGCTCTTCTCTCTGAAGGGCTCGTTGGCAGTCCGTTTTCGAAGACTCCGTCAGGCGAATGCAATGCGAGTACAAACCAATGATGCGCCGAAGTCCGCTGACTTCCTCGTTGTAAGCTCTTGCTTTCTGCTTTCAGCGGCGACGCAGTTTCGAAATGGTCATGTTCACTCTTCGACTTGCATACAGGCAAAGTTCGCTGCATCGTTGGTGCTGCCGGCCCCGTTCCACTGAGCGATCTCAGGATACGGACACAAGGGCCGGGTCAGGTTCACTACTCCGTCCTTCAGGTGGGCAGCGATAATCTTATCGGGCGCGATGCCATCCTGCACCCATTGTTCTATCGCGTGGATTTTATCGAAGACGTCGGGGCCGACACCACCCTGGCAGTGAGACATCCCAGGAACCATGAAGAGACGGGCAAAATCCTGCGTCTCTTTCGTGCCTCCCATCGCGGCCACCACGCTCTTGAAATAGTTGACGCTATTGAGTGGGGCGATGTGCGGGTCGCTCCAGCCATGGTACATGATGAGTTTTCCGCCATGTGCTTTGAATGCTTTGAGATTTGGGTCAACGGCGTTAAGAATGTTGCCGCTCGTTTCATCGGCCAGAACTACGTCGCTGTCGAAATTGAGCGTTTGCCATTTCCAGTCCGGGTTCTTGAACAGGACGTAACGGAAATAACTAGCCGGGATGTCCTGCATTACGCCGGCGACTTGATCAAGTTGGCTTCCCGGTTCTAAGCCGGGAAAGATCTGCTGTCCAGTACGTGGGTTTTGGGCACCGGCGAAGATCTTTTGAACCGCGTCCGCTTGGGAAGGTGTAAGACAATCTGGGCCATCCGGTCCTTTGCACCTTAGCACCGTGGGGTCGAAGTGGCAGCGAGTGGGATCGTTGAGGATGCCGTCCACGACTCCGTCGAGAGGATCGCAAACTTTCAGCACTGCTTGCTGAATAAGCGGATATTTGCCGGGCGGTATATCACTCGCAGGATCCTTAAGCGTCACGATTGACGGCCATATGTTTCCAAACATCAAATGAGTAAAGAAGTTGGCCGGGGCGCCTGCAACGATGCCGTTGTAGTCTTCAGGATAGCGTTGCGCCTCCGTGAGCGCTTGCTTGCCACCTGTCGAACATCCATTCCAGTATGAGAAGCGAGGCGAGGTTCCATAGAAGGCTGAGATGAGCGCCTTCGCCTCCACCGTCATCACGTGTACTGCTCGATAGCCGAAATCAATCAGTTTTTCGGGGTGACCCAAGGCAAAGCTAGCGTCAAAAACTCCGCCCACGTGTCCGGTGTCGGTGGAAGCCGTGGCGAAATGCTGGCTGAGGGCTTTGGCAAGGTTGGGATAATTAATCGTGCCACCCCATCCCCCGTTGCCTACACCCAGAAACTTTCCGTTCCAGCCTAAACTCGGCATCCAAACTTCGATTTTGATTTCCGAGTCGTTGGTTGGACTTATCGTTGCCGCAACGCGACAGAATGCAGGCAAATTTCTGAACACCTGAGGGTCTTTTTCCATTGACGGCTGACGACTGATAACATCAGGGGGTACGGTGAACGTCCCGGCGGGCACGGACTGCGCCAATGTAATTTTTGTGTCCGGACGAGCAAGGGCGTTGAGACGTTCGCATGTGAGGGCGCGCACTGACGCAGGACCGAGTACGATCGCACCCAGCACCATAATGAAAAATGTAAACCGTGCGCTGTCGCGCCAAATCGTCAACGGAAGAAACGATGGTTGAATCTCTAGATGTAACAGGAGACTCTCCGATGAAGATCTGAGACACAGCTTAGCGAAACTCACTGAGACCGACTCCACCCCGGCTGAGCGTGAGTCGAGGGTCTTCACGAGTGGCATTGATCAGCGCGAGCGCGCGTTGACTGTTGCCAACCAGCTTTTGTAACGTTCGGCACAGCCGGTCAAAGTCAGTGCGCGATTCCAGTTCGAAAAATACGTCGTTGATTTGTTGCAACTCAGGAAATAAGGAGTGGAGAGCGTCTTGTCCTTTTGGAGCGATGGAAAGGAGGGAAAGCCGCTTATCCTGTGCATCGGGCCGCTTCTCCAAAAGACCCTTCTTGGAAAGTTTTCCCGACTCTATGGTGACAAAGGTTCCCGTCACGTGCAGGTATTCGGCCACCCGCCCAACGCTTACGCCAGCCTTCCCCTGTAGTTCGGCGACAGCCATAATGAGGCTGTATTGAGGGCCGGTAATTCCCACTTTTTCCCCGAGGTGCCGTCTCACGTCTTCCATACGTGCTGAAACTGTAAAAAAGTCATAGAGCAGCCTGCGCAGCGAATGATCGGACTTTCCCGCTACAAGAATCCGGCTGGTTGCGGTGACCGGAAATTCAAACTCCGATGATTGTCTTGGCATTGATATACCCGGTTGCTCCCATACTTCCTAGGCTCAATGTTCGAGTATAGTTCAGCATTGAGCAGTAATGAGGTGCGCAATAGTAAATCCATTGTCATTACTTCTTTCACTCAAAATGTCAGTCTCGCGCCGAGTTGCATATCGCGGGGCTGAGTCAATTCCGCAGTGGCGACTCCAAACAGGTTCGGGAAATTATAGTTGGCATTTATGGATTGCGGATCGAAGCGCACGCTGTTGGTCACGTTGAAGACTTCCCAGCGGAGCTGCAGATTGATACGTTCCGTCAGCATGAACGTTTTGTTGAGTCCAGCATCCCATTCGAAGTAGCCATCGCCAAGCAGCGGGTTGCGGGTTCCCGACTCACCGGGATAGGCGAGCCGGAAGCTGTTGAAGACGGCAGATGGATCGGCGAAGCGCTGGTTGCCTGGGCCGCGGGCCAGGGCGGCAGAAGGGATTGGCTGATCTAAAGTTTCGAATCCGGGGATATCCCAGTTGGTTGGCCAATTCTTACCATTGTGCACTCCAAACGGCAGGCCGCTGGTCCAGCGCACAATACCCGTCATCTGCCAGCCTCCGATCACTGCATTGACCCCACGGCCGACGCCGGAGTAAAACTCCTTTCCTCGTCCCACCGGAATATCCCAGATGTAGTTGCTGTTGACTTGGTGCGTCATATTGAAGTCCGACCGGCCGCGCAACTGATCAGGCACCCAGCTGTTGATGATTTGGGCATAGTTGTCAATTCCAGCGGAACCGACCCTCTCAGCTTGCGACGACCAGTCAATCGCACGCGAATAGGTATAGTTGAAATCAGTTTGCAGGCCGTGAGAGGCGCGGTGATGGAAGATCACCTGCAGCCCGTGGTAATACGACTGTCCAATCGACCGGTAATCATAGAGCGAGGCATACTGCTCATTGAAGAAGCGAAAGCCAGGATAGAGGGATCCTGCTCCCAGGCCGTTATTGGGCTCGTCGAGGTTGTTCAACGCGGATGTTTCGGCTCCCACGTTGAGCAGGTACTGGACGTATGCGTTTTGCGTCGCCGACAGCGGGCCATAGTCTATCCCTCCCTGTCTGCCTTCATCCACCCCATCCAACCCAGGCCCCCAGGGTCCCGCTCCGAAAAGAGCCTCCCAATAGGGTATGTTTGGCACAGCGTTAGGCGCGACGTTTTGCCGGGCCATCGTGGAGAATTGAGTCGCGGCCTGGAAATAGCGCTCTCCGGCCGCTACAAGGTTCAGTGGCGCGGCAACGTCCTCCTGCTCCGGCAGCCGGTGCGCCAGCCGTCCCACATAAGCGACTTCAAGTAGGTCCGATGAATCCAACTCGCGTTGAATGGAGAAGTCGAACAAGTGCGAATAAGGAGTATGAAAGTCGTTGTCCAGACCCCAGCTGATTGCGAAGGATCCCCGTCCGGATATTGGAGGCGTGGCAGGAAATCCTCTGGGCGGAGCCGGTGGCAGAAAGCCTGCCGGGAAAGTTGTTAGTCCCACAAAACGTGGCGCATTGGTGGTATTGAAGCCAGCGTTTTGCACCTGATCGGTGAAACCATACGAACCGTCTTGGTTATAAGCATTCACCACCCCTGCTCCAAAGTGATCGTAGAGCAACGAATAGCCGCCACGAATGGAGCTTTGGCCGCCAGAGCCTAAAAGCTTTTTCCAAAATCCTTTGCTTGCGCGTGGAGAGTAGGCAAAGGAGAATCTGTGAGAGAAGTCCGCCTTGTCCGGAGTCCAGAAATCCGGCTGTCCGTTGTAGCGTCCGTTCGGAGCATACGAAAGGATGGGTAGGTTGCTGGCCGCACCTCCGATTGCTCCCTGAAAGGCGGCACCGTCAAAATACTTGGTCAGGGAGTATGGAGCACACACAGTACCAGTAAGGATGCATGGCCCGTCTTGACTGCCGTGGCTCTCGGCGGGAACTTGCTGGTAGGTATATCTTAAGCCGAAGGTAAGCGTCAGGTTGGTTAGAGCTTTCCAGTTATCTTGTCCATAGAATTCCAGTTCATGCCAGCGATAATCGCGTACCACGGGGGCTCCGAGTGCGAGAGCGGATCCAGATTTCGTGTAGTTGTAAATGGCGGTTGCTTCGGTGAGGAGCCCTACCGCGTCCATAATCGCGCCATCATAGGAGGTGGCGAACCCCTGAGAAACCGCTGGGTAATTGGAAGCAGCCGGATCAAGCGGCTGACCGGTGTTCGCAATGCCATGCCCCTGCAGGTAACCCAGAATCGCTGCGGCACTGGGATAAGAATTTTGTGTGACTTGTTGATCATCAATGAAGCGAACATTGGTCCCGAATTGCAAATTGTGCCGCCCCTTGCTCCACGACAAATCATCCACCAGATTGTTGACCGGTATGATGGCACTGCTGCTGTAGGTAGGGGCCGTGGGTGAGGGTAACCCGGCGAGAGTGATTTGTGGCTGGTTCGTTCCGCTATTGCTGCTGCCTTGGCGGGTCAATCCCCAACGAAAGTCATTGACCAGGTTTGGACGTAGAACAAAAGTATAACCAAAGGCGTATCCCTTGCTATTGTTTAGAGTCGTCGATGCCGGTGGTTGGCCAGGAAACTGTGGCGGGGATGGCTGGGCGCCATTGAGCAGATTGCCGCGCCAAAAGACAGAGTGCTTCTGGGTAACGATCCAATCGAGTCTCGCAATATAGGTGTTAAGAGTGGAGACTTCGGGAGCCGTAAACAGAAAACCGGAAGTATTCAACCCGTCGCCCGCTAACGTGCTATTCGGTAGCGGATAGCTGTTGAGAACCTGCAGCGCGGCCAGATTAACTCCAATTCCCTGCGGATCCATCCCTCGAATCTGGGCTGGAGTGAGCGCGACATTGTTGCCTACTGTGTCCGCATACTGAACGATTCCTTGACGCAGAGTAGCTGTGGGCACAGTGACGATCTGAGGCGGAGCGGACTGGGCCAAGCGCGTTCCCTCATAGTTGGTGAAAAAGAAGAGCCGGTCTTTCTTGACGGGCCCGCCGATGGCAACGCCAAAGACGTTGCGTATTAATTCAGTTGCCCGGTTCAGTTGACCGTTGGCAATCTGATTTTCCTTGTTAAACCAATCATTGGCCGAGAAGGGTGTCGTGCGATTGTACTCGTAGGCGACTCCATGAAGATGGTTGGTGCCGCTTCTTGTGATCATGGCAACCTCGCCGCCTGAGCTGTGCCCGGCTTCGGCTCCCGCGTTGCTCGTTATAACCCGGAACTCAGAAACGGATTCCTGGGTTACGCCGAGTACGCTGTCAAAGGAATAGCCGAAGTTCTCATCGTTGACTTCAATTCCATCCAAGGTAACGTTCGACTGATCGGAGCGTGCGCCATTCACCGCGCCGCTTCGCGTATCGTCTGCGCTGTTTCCCTGTTGGCCAAGATAACCAACGCCGGGCTGCAGGCTTAGCAGAAGCAGCACATCCCTGCCTTCCAGCGGAAGCTCCGGTATCTGTTGCGAGGTAAATACGTTGCCCAGAGTGGCATTTGTGGTGTTTAACAAAGGTGCGACAGCCGCTTCTACAACTGTTACTTGCTGCGTGGTGGATCCAACCTGAAGCGTCACGTTAACGGCCGCTGGAGAAGCCACGAAGAGCTCCATGTTTTCCTGGGTGAAGGTTGCAAAATTCGGAGCCGTGACTGTCAGTGAATATCGGTCGGGCTCCAGCTGTTGGAACTGATAATCGCCCAGCCCGTTGGTGACATCTTCGCGCCGGTTGCCAGTGGGCACGGAGAAAAGCGTGACCTTGGCGCCTGCGATTGCCGCGCCAGTCTGATCGGTGACATGTCCCGTGAGCGAGCTCACCGCCTGTGGCAAGGCGGGCACTGCCATAACCAGAGTCACAGTACAGAGGATAGACAGAGTCTTCAACAGGAGTGTGGCTGAGATAGCTAGCGTTCGAGTGGATTCCACGCTGCCTCCTAACATATATGGTTATGTAAGCCAACAATTTGTGACTTACACCACCGGCTGCGAGCGAGTATGTCGCGTAGGATATTAACGAAATAACTTATACAAATGAGTTATTCATAATGTCAAGGAGAAACTTTTGCTCTCCAGCTTCACCATTTTTTGTGGCTCGCAAGGATTAAAGAAGATAAAGAGTTGGTTAACGCCTGAAGGCTGCAAGCCAACCGCCGAACGGTCGCATCCTTCAGTTACATCGACCTTCAACCTCTGGTGTCATTCCTTTTGTCGGTCCTCTCTTGGCCCCCTAATTGGTTCCATAAAACATAAAGGTGCCAAACAGATTATCTTGGAAGACATTGAAGTTAGCAGGCTGTAATGGAGCTATGCGTTATATGAAGGGTACAGTACGGAAAACCACATGGAGGACCAGAAATATAAGCGGTATCCGTCTGAGTCAAGTCTGCGACGGAGTACGGCGCATTTCGTGGGCCTTGGGGGATTAGACGCACGGACTTCTCCAAGAAGAGTCCGTGCGCCGTAGACCATTCAATTCATTTATTTATGGTAGTTGAGAGCAGAATCGCTCATTACATGGATCGCCGCCATCGCCGCCGCCGCCCTCATCATAAGGATTGAAATTAACATAGGGAGAGCTATAGATCCATACATATGGGCCATCTTCCGGAAAGTTTGTGCGGGCCGCCTCATAGAGAGTGCCGGTTCCGTAGTTGTAGCCAACAAAGCCAAACGATGGATCGTTGGTGAGTGTAATGTTACCCGGTCCGACCGTCGGTGCCTCATTGTAGTTGGTATTGGGGCCGAAAAGTCCGCTGTTGTCGACGATGCCAACGACCCACAGATTATTTTCCGAATAGTAAGACCGGAATCCAGCGAAGACGTAACCGCCCTGGCCATTCAGCGTCGGGTCGCCGCCATAGTTGGCTCCGGCTACCATGCCGCTCGATCCGGAGCTTTCGCTAAAAGAGGTTGACCCCTGCGACGCAAGGAAGAGATGAGCATAATTGGTGGCCGAATCCAGATAAGTGAGATAAACAATCCCTTCCAGGATCGTGAGGGCGGGTGCACTGCCAGCGACATATGCTTCGGTCACCGCAGTGGTTGAGTTGCCTGATGGACTGAAAGGAGAACCTGCTTTAGAGAAGGCCAGGTCAATCCACTGACCGTCGTAGGTGTCGGTACTCGGGTCATAGACCCTGCCCTGCCATGCGAGATAAATATCATCGCCACCTGCAGTATCTGGGAAAACCGCGAGCGCAGGTCGCAACGCATAGGGCACTGGGCCGGGTGTAAAGTCTTGGATCAGGGACAATGATCCCGAGGTCAATTCATAGAGCAGGATGTCCAGGCGCGTGCCTCCAAAGGCGATGTAAACGGGCTTGCCGCTGCTATATTGATCAACCGCGATCGCCGGGTCCGAATTCATGAAGATCGAGGTCTGGGTGAGGGTGAAGTTGACGCCGTCTGTGGAGTAGCCATAGGTCAGATACCCACTATTGGTGGCGTCGGAATAAGCGATATAAAGGTTGGTGTTGTCGCCGGCGATGGCGGGTGACCCGTTGGTCTGAAGTGCGGTGATACCGCCGGCAGTGAATTGCGGGTAAAGGAGGCCTTGGGCTGAGAGAGTGCTTGGGCCAAGAAATAGCGCAAGCACAGCGAGGAACAGGCGGGCCAGTGCCCGACCGGTGAAACCTAAATTGTGCGTCATTGGAAGTTTCTCCGTGTAAGCAGCTCTGCGAACAAGCCTAAATACCTATAAATATTTGTAAATTCTCTGAAATCATCGAACAGTTTTGTCCAGGTGCCCACTGCAAGATCGCTCACCATCGCTGCGTGCGCTCACTAATTACTGTCGAACCTGAAAACTCACATTGCTGTTCAGCGTCCCGCTTGGCGTCGCCACCTGGAGCAGCAAGCGAGTATGTCGTGGGGAATATTAACGAAGTTACTTATACAAATTAGTTATTAATCATGTCAAGAGAAAACTTTCGCTCGTCTTGCAGATAGCGCTAGGATTGGCAGCGGCAACGAATCTCCTTCTTCCCCGCTATTCCGATTCTTTCGCGGCTGCGTGAACCTAGGCCGAGATCCACCGAAAACACCTTCGACACTCATGGCGTTAATTTCCCGAGCGAGAGGTAGTCCTGCGAAGGCACACCGAATGCGTCGGCGACACGATTGAAAAAGGCGAACATTGCGGTGATGTAAACAGCTTCTGCAATCTGGTCTTCTTTCCAGCCTGCCTCTCGAAGTTTCTGAACGTCCCCAGTGGTCGAGCGATAGGCAGCATCGGTGATTAGCTTGACGTATTCCAGCAAGGCGTGCTCCGCCGGAGTAAGGCCCGCTTCGTCAAGCTTGCCTTCGACGATGGCTTGTACGCATTGATCAGGCGCTCCCTGGACACGCAGGAAGTAGGCGTGGCTGTCTAGTCAATATGGACAACGATTCAAATAGGAGACATAGCTCGCGATTAATTCTTTGTATCGGCGTGAGAGATGCCCTTCCGAGAAGTGAACGGTGTTTCCGAATTCAATCACTCGGCGCAGAAAGTCGGGACGTGCGCCAAAGCACTTGATGATGCCCGGAACTTGCTGTCTCCCCGATCCGGCCCGTCAAAAATCGTATGCGGCAGCAGTTTTCCCTGTGGCTTCCGCATCTTCGATGATTCTGATTTTCGTGGCCGGCTTTACAGCGTGAGTGTCGTTCCCGCCCTCTGAAATCTGGCTGCCGTCTTTTTTGTTGTTCTCCATCACTCTAACCTTTTCCACTTCATGCTGCCGGGGTACAAACTGCAATGATCGTCACCAATGCTTGTCACCCCCGGGCACGCACAGGGCCGCCCGAACCAGTCGGCGTCGACGAGTCCTTGAATCGCTGGCAAAACTGATAGAAAACCCATGCCCCGCAGCGAAAGAAGCCAATCACGGAATTGAAGAGAAACGTGGCAACCACCCCCTGGGGTTTGAGGCGGCTATAAACCAGATTCATCGTCCAAGCCGGGCTCGTGTACACCGTTCCCACCTCTCTTAGCCCAATGCGATTTCTTACGCTTGGCTCGTAAACAATTCTCTCGATTCCGCTGTTAAAGAATTTCGCGAATTGCAGAATTCGGCTGCTGTACAAAGTTCTCGACAGAGCGGGCACTTCACCCCGCTTCCGAAATTTTAGGATCAGCGATGCTGCTTCTGCCGCATGCCGTAAGGCGGCCGTAACCCCATTCGCCGTGATGGGATCGACCATCGATGCAGCTTCGCCAGCGATCAGCCAATTAGGCCCGGCCAATCCTTTATGCGCCCGACATCGGAAGGAAGTTACGTTCAGCGCGCCGATTGGTCCAGCGGTCAACATTGGCTCAAAGTGCGGATGCTTCTTCAACTGTTCTTGGAAAATCTCGTCGAGAGAGAGTCCCCGCTCCCATTTCATTTTGATGGCAGCGCCCGTAGTCACATATCCCACGCTTACCGTGTCGGGGTTGATCGGAATCTCCCACATCCAGTCCAGGTATTCCGACGGCTCGGGATCCATGTACAGCGTGGTTCCTTCCACAGCTCGCTTCACTGTAAAGTAGGTCCACAGCGCAACCTTTGATGGCCCAAACTCGATTGCGCGCAGCTTAAACTCGCGAGTCAGAACAGGCGCTGCAAATCCTGATGAATCGATGAACCACTTGGCCGCGAAGATCGAGCCGCCAGCGGTCTTGACAGAAAGTATCTTGTTCCCCTCTCGCTCCACCCCGGTAACTTTGTCGCGAACAACCGTGACGCCCTGTGATGTGGCGAGATTCAACAACTGCTCGTCGAGCCGCTGTCGGTCTACGTGCAGTGTTCGAAGTTCGACACGGAAAGGCGCGCGAGCGAGCCATGCGGAGGGAATGTATTGCTCAGAGCTGCCGTCGCGTAGTTGCAGAGTTACGTGACACTTCCACGTCGCGATCTGTTCGCTCACCAAATGTTCCATCGGAAGGCCCAGCGCCTTCAGCAGGTCGGGAGCAGACCAGTCCAGCGATTCCCCAACCGATTGACGGGCGGCATCCGCCGGCCCAATGCAAGTGACGCTCAGTCCGGCCCTCACGAGATGAAGCGACGCTGCCTTCCCGGCCAACCCTCCGCCGATAACAATCACGTCGCAAGCGCTGGCGGGTCCTTGAGCGGCCATTCGTTCAGTCCTGACTACGGTGGCTGGAATATTTTCGCAGGATTTCGCTCGTGCTCACGCGAGGGGTGCACTCCAGCTTGTCGTCCCCCTATGTCGCGGTTTTCTGCGCCCGTCTTCCGTCGAGCGCTCCAAGAATCTGCTGAACCTGCCACAGGTGGCGCCGTTGGTGAGCGGCGAGCATGCGGAGAGCCCCATATACGTTGTAGGTTACATGCACGCACACCGGACACTGGACCTTCACCTTGTCAATGGCGAGTCCGGTTGCTGAGCATACAGTTTCCGACAGCCGCAATTGTGACTGCTCAAAAGCTGACCATGCGGCGTCAAAATCCGTTTGCCGTGGTACCAGTTGGGGGATGACTTTGTATCGGAGACGGTATGGCGGTTCCAGATTGTGAATCATCAGCGAAGCGACCGTCCCGGTCCGAAGTGGGCGCTTCGTGGTGAGTTTTGGGGCGGTCGCGACTGCTCTGGATATCGCCGGGAGGAACGAATCCGTCGTCCGTGCGAGATGGTCCAGGCACTCGGTAGTGGACCAAGATTCCGGCTGCAACCTCGCCGTGAGTTCGTACGCCGAGCGGCCCCGCACAAGCTTCTTGGCTTCACGAGTCGCACACTGAAATTGTTCGAGCAGACTAGCAAGTTGAAAGGTGGATTTTCCCGGCTGGGTGGCGTCGATTTCGAATGGGAGGAGCTCTACCGGCAGCGGAACCTTTTCTGACAATCCTTCCAGTCGTCTCAAGCCTGCGCTCCCGCGATATCCAACTTGTTTCAAAACTCAAGAGTCTGACTTCAAAAGAGACATCAAGAGTTTGCCTGAGACGTTAATGGCGGAGGCCCTACGAGGCAATAGTACAAAAACGCTATCGATCACAATTCGTAACCGTGCCGGGAGCAGCATCCCGCTCGCAATCAGTCCGAAAGCATCGCCGTGCTCCTCTCAACTTGTCGTCTCTGTCACGTCACGTTGAAGCAAGTACTGCTTTCCAATTATTGACCCCGCTGCAAAGCGTCCCTATATTCGCGGCACTTCAATCTGTGGGCGATTCTCGCGTGTGTTCTCTAAAGTGCACGAGGAACTGTTTTGCGAAATCAATCTTGATTCATGAGGACGAATGGGGAAAAGCATGCGTGGTGCGAAGACGCTGACATTGTTCCTGATGGCCCTGGTTACAAGTTTGAATGTTACCGGCCAGCAAATCACAGGGAGCATTCGAGGAACTGTGAGCGACCCGAGCGGTGCGATTGTGCAGGCCGCTACGGTCACCGCGCGACATATCGAAACCGGACTAACCCGGGTTGCGATCACAGACCGTCAGGGAGAGTACGTGCTGGTCGAACTCCCCATCGGGCATTATCAGCTCGAGACCCAAGCGAAAGGCTTCCAGACCTACTTGCAGCAAGGAATTTCGCTGGACGTCAACCAGACGGCAATGGTCGCCATTCACCTCAAACTCGGGTCGGAGACGCAGCAAGTGGAGGTGAGCGCGAACGCGGCGCTGGTGCAGAGCACCGTCAGCAGTCTGGGGCAAACCGTGATGGAACACGAGATCCTCGACCTCCCGCTGGACGGCCGCAATTTTTCTCAGCTGGGACTACTTCAGCCCGGGGTCGTGCCTTTGACTCCTGGACTGCTCGAAGCCGGCGGTCCGGCGCGGCAGAATCAAGCCTACGCCGTCGATGGTCAACGTCCGGAATCAAACAATTTCATGATCGACGGCGCTGACAATGTGAGCTCTGTGGATGGCGGATTTGTTCTCAAGCCGCCAATCGATGCGATTGCCGAGTTCAAAATTCTCAGCCACAACGCGAATGCGGAGTTCGGACGGAACACCGGCTCCACAACCAACATCGTTACGCGCTCGGGCTCCAACTCATTTCACGGCGCAGCTTGGGAATTTCTGCGCAACGACGCAATGGATTCCTCCGATTACTTCACTCAGAGCGTGCAGCCGTTGAAACAAAACCAATTTGGCGCCACCTTCGGCGGACCGATTGTCAAAGACAAGACCTTCTTCTTCGGATATTACGAAGGCTTCCGCAACCGCCAGGGTGAAACCGTTCCCGCAACCGTCCCTTCCGCGGCGGAAAGAACCGGCAACTTCGCTCAGCTGTGCACTTCTATTCCCGGGGACGCATTTGTTGGCGGCATCTGTACCAACACCACGACAAACGCTCCCGACTTCAACGGGCAGCTACTCAACTTCGCCATGGGCCCGGCGCCGGTTGTTGTCCCAAACAATCAGCTAGCTTCCATCAATCCGATTGCAACCAACGTGTTGCCGTTTTTTCCTTTGCCGAATGAAGGTGCCAATGGCTTCATCGCCACGCAGGTATTGAGCGAAAATAGCAACCAGTTCGGCCTGCGATTGGATCATTACCTTTCCCATGCAGACACGTTGAATTTCCGCTACATGTACAGCAGCGGCCCCACAACAGATCCGCTTTCGCCGGTAGGAGCGAACGTACCGGGCTTTCCGGTTGGCGAGTATGACCGCGCGCAGAACTTTGTCGGGCAAGAGACCCATATATTTTCGCCAAAGACCATCGGCGTCGCGCGTTTTTCTTATCTGCGCAACACGTTCCTGCTGGACGAACACCTGAATCATGAGTCGCCGGCGGACTTGGGCTTCCAGTACGCTCCGACCTTGCCTTCGGCCGCAGGGCCGCCGTTTATTCAAGTCGGAGGGTACGCGTCGGTGGGCGACCCTATCACCGGACCGCGCAACACGTTTCAGAATACATTTGATCTCTCGGGGTCTCTGAGCTGGATTCACGGCCGTCACGAGCTGAAATTCGGCGGAGGATATCGGCGCGATCAGATCAATGCCTTGCAGGGTATCGCCAGCAATGGTTTTTTTGTGTTCGCCGACTTTCCATACAGTGACGGATTTGCCAGCTTCCTGTCAGGCAATCCAGTAGTCTTTCTGCAAGGCGGCGGCAACTTTGCCCGTGAAATCCGCGACCGAGCACTGGACGCCTACGGCCAGGATACTTACAAGATCAACTCTCGTCTGACGCTGAACGTTGGCCTTCGATACGAGTTACCATTCCCGTCAACCGAAAGACACAACGAAGTAAATCTTTTTGTTCCCGGAGCGCAATCGACAGTCGTGCCAAACGCTCCGGCAGGACTTCTCTATCCCGGCGATCCGGGCGTGCCTGCGGGCTTGATTCCAACTCAGAAAACCGCCTTCGCTCCACGCTTCGGGTTAGCGTGGGACCCGAGGGGCAGCTCGAAGACAGTGGTCAGCGCGGCCTACGGAATTTTTTATGAACCTTACTACACTGGAGAAGGTGGTCCACTGCAGGATCCGGTCAGTTCACCTCCCTACCTGAAGACCCAGCAAATCAGTCCTGTGAACTCATTCGCGGATCCGTTTCATACGCCCAATCCTTTCAGCCAGGCTTTTCCGGAGCCGATGACGCTGCTCGTTGTCGCTCGTAACCTGCATCTGCCCTACGCGCAGGATTGGAATCTGAATATTCAGCGGTCTTTCGGCCAGGACTGGCTCTTTCAAGTTGGGTACGTGGGAACCACCGGGGTGAGGCTGCCGCGATTCATCGAAGGCAATCCACCAGTCTTTGTCCCCGGCGTGGACAAGACCAGCCAGGGCTGTGCACCACCGAATCTGCCATGTCCGATTTCTACCGAAAGCAACGTGAACTACCGTCGTCTCTATTCTGGATGTACCCTTGCGGATCCTACGGGTAATTGCACTTACAGTTCGGTCGGTGAAATCGCCAGCATCGCCAATTCCAGTTACAACGCCGTGGAAACCAGCCTGCGAAAACGCTTTAGCCACGGGCTTTCGTTTCTTGCGTCCTACACTTGGTCGCACTCCATCGATGACGTCTCTTCATTCAACATCACCGGCTCGGCGTCGCAACCCGTTGCCGGAGAAAATGATCTGGCGCAGGATCCATTTGACCTCGCCGCCGAACGTGGCCGATCGATGTTTGACTCTCATGATCGGCTCGTACTGAGTTATCAGTGGGTCCTGCCGTTCTTGCAACATTCGAGTACTTGGTATGGGCATGTTCTTGGCAATTGGCAGCTGAACGGAATTTTCACTGCGATGAGCGGCGGGCCGTTCACCGTATTCGACTCGAACGATGTTTCGCTGCAAGGTCAGGCGCCTGAGATCACTGGATTTTCCGCGAACCGCCCCAATCTGGTTGGCAACCCAAATTTCGGTCCGCGCACGGCGCAGGAATGGTTCAATGTAAAAGCTTTTCAACAACTCCAACCGGACCCTCTCGGTCGCTTCGAAGTGTTCGGCGACGAAGGCCGCAACGTGGTCCAAGGCCCAGGATACGTAAACTGGGATTTCTCGGCGTTCAAAAACATTCGGCTGACGGAATCGAAAGAACTTCAGTTCCGCGGTGAATTGTTTAATGTGCTGAACCATACTAATTTCCGCTTGCCGGTCAGCGACATTGAATCGCCAACGTTCGGGCAGATCCAGTCGGACGTCAGCCCGCGGGTGATTCAGGTGGCGCTGAAATTTCTTTTCTGATGCTGAGACTAAATCCATTCGCTCGAAGGCTCCTGCTCGGGCTATTTGCCAGCCTGATCATCGGGTACGTCTCTTTCGGCGCTTATGTATGGTGGGCGATGCATCAGTCTCCGGAGACCTTCGGACTCGTGATGGCCAAAATGCCTGGCCCTGTCCCCTTCCTGATCTTTCCATTTGAAACTGCCTGGATGCACGCTCGCGCCGGTACCCTTCAGGTTGGAGATCAAGCACCGGACTTCTCGCTGCTCAAGTTGGACAAAAGCGAGCGAGTTCAACTCTCTGCGCTAAGCCAACAGCAACCCGTGGTTTTGGTATTCGGCAGCTACACGTGACCGCCCTTCCGGCGGGAGGCTCCTGCCCTTAATAAACTCTACGAGCAGTATCGCGGGCGAGTTGTATTCCTGGTTGTGTACATAACCGAAGCCCACCCCAGCGATGTGTGGCAGATGGAGGACAATGTCAAAGACAAAGTTGTTTTCGCCAGCCCGAAGACTGAAGAAGAAAGAGCATTCGTCGCCGGATCCTGCGTGCGGAAACTTGGGATCGAATTCCCAGCCGTGGTCGACGAGTTTGGCAATTCGACCGAACGCGCATATACAGGGTGGCCAGACCGGATCTACTTGATCGATGCGCAAGGCCGCGTCGCTTACAAGAGCAAGCCTGGCCCCTTTGGATTTAAACCTGAACAGTTGGGAATGGCACTCTCTCGAGTCTTACCGACTGGAGTAAACACAGAAAAGAGCATAGGCCACCCGTAGTGGTGCCGGCTCAACACCTCCTCAGAGCAACGAAATGGCAGGAGCATAAGACTCGAACCCGCGACTGGAATCTGACAGACGAATGTCTCCAATTTCTGACCGCGAGTCGGAAGTCGTGTCACAAAGCATGACCAAGAATCTCTGAAAATTCCCATTATTTGCTTTTCTTGGAGCACTCCCTGCGGATAGATTTTTCGCTTTCGGACTGCACGCTAGCCACGCAGTCACATGCGATTCCAATCGGGCTGCTTGGGCCTCGCGAAGTGACCACTTTTTGCCACAGAATCGCCTGGCGTTCGCCGTTTAGGTACGAATGGACGGCGAATAGAAACCGGACTGATCGCGAAGCTCAGATGTCGGGTTTTAGGGTGAAATTCTCTGGTAAGGTTTTGCTATCTGCAACTTACGGATATGTCGAGGCTTAGCGCGGCAAAACTGTACCGAGGGTTCGAATCCCGCTCTCTCCGCCATACAGTCTGAACTGCAGAGAAATTCCACTCGTCCTTATCCCGAAATCCGCGAAACATGCCCGTATTTCGCAATATTTCGCCGAAAAACCGGACTGCAGAGAAGGAACTGCTGATTCAGAAGTGGGGAACTTTCATGGCTTTTCTCCGGAGCGCACATGCGCAGTCCGGTTTCCAAACCGGCTTTAGGCGAATGCAATGCGATTGTAATTGCGGAATTCGGCAATCGTGAGTTGACTTCTTCAGTTGTTAGAGACAGTGACCATTAGCTTTGGAGGACACAAGTGCATTCCGATTTCGAGCCGAGTCGTTTGATCAGGCAGTTGTGCCGCATGAATTTCGAGTAGGAAGCAACAGAAACGCTGCTCGCGATGTCGGGGCCAAATTGCTAAGCGCTACGAAGACGGCAGAAGTCGAAGGTGAGAGATTGCCGTATTCAACGAGACATGCAGTCCGGCGGGAAAATCGGCGTTGCCGACCACAACCATGAGGAAGCCATGTAGATGATGTCGGGATTTAGCTACCGCTTCATTGATAGTCCGAATATCGGAAGATGACGGTGTCGGAACAGCCTCGGGATGTGTATGCCAGTCACCGACAAAATGCAGTCCTTTCCGGTGCATCTCGTCGATCTCTCTTTGTTCTTCGCGTCGGTTGGGAAGGTATAAATATCGCGACCGACGGTCCGCCAGCCGTGGTCCGGTAACGTTCGAGATCGTTATTTCGTGATCCGAAAAGCGGGCGAAGAGTTGGCCTCCGGCCTCCAGTGAATCGCGGTCATGCTGCTGGTGGTCGGCGAAGTGACTTAGGACGGTGGCGTCGATGACGAGACGCTGTTGGGATTGTCCGATTTCGAAGACGAGCGGGTCAAGGGGTCGCTGCGGCCACAAACGTCGCACGATGGGTCTCTTTCCCAAATACGTTCCTCCTGAAAGCCGCCTTTATTTCGTTCTATTTTTCCATCTATCCATTCGTTCGACCAGTTGCCGCCGGCGTCCGCAAGCAACGATTCTGGTCCCGCCCAGATGCGCTGTGTTGCAGACTTAACTTTTCCGAGGAGCGCGTCCAATGCAAGGCTCGCCGCGACAGAAATCGTACCTAGCAATTCAATCGGTCCATAGGGCTGAAACACCGCGCCACAGGCCGGCTCCGCCTGCAGAGTGTCTTCACCGGGCCATACTGTGAGCTGGACCTTGCAATCCCCAGAGGTTGAAAATCCGCATTGCAAACAGGGGCCGCCGGGAAAGATCAGAACGGCATGACCAGCGCACGCGTGGGGTTCTGTCCAAGTATAAATAATAGGGCTGGCGAGCTCGCCGCTTCGTTGACGCAAATTGAGCTCAAGTTCGGATTTCCAGTCCGCGGTGGCGCAAATAATCAGGTCGGCTTTGGCGACAAGTTCGGGATGATCGACCAGAAAGTTCTGCGACCTCGAATCGAATCCTTCAAACTGCGAATGTGGATAGGCTTTCCGCCATGTGTCCGCCAGTGCAATCGCTTTCTTCGCATCGACATGGTCAGCTCCGAGCGGATGTCGGCCGACATTTGCCCACTGCAGACAAGCCGGATCGACCGTAACGATGTGGCCGACGCCGGCCATGGCGAGTTGTTGGCCGATCGGGGCGCCGACCGAGCCGCTTCCAAAGATAACGACGGTCTTCGTGCTGAGATCCTTCTGCCTTGGATCTTGTCCGCGCCCATGAATCCATGCCGCGTCCACGCGTTCGACCTCCATTCGGCTGGCACTTGCATCGGATGAAAAAAGGCGCTGCGTAAGCAGTTGTGGTGGCACTTTGCCCGGACGGAAGCCATTGTTTGCGCGGTCACGCCTTTTCCCGCGGACATTGGTGGGCGAGGGTTTGTGTGCGCGGACCGCGGCAAGACACGGACCGTTTCCACTCTCAGCACCGATCAGGAAATAAAACGGACTGGAGCCGCGTTTCGCAAAACTTTCCAGCAGTTCACGGCCGTCGGGTATGGACCCAGCGATGCGATACAGGTCGGCAGCCGTCTTCGGGTATGCGCTGGGTAATAGCGGTTCATCCAGCCACAGCAAACATGCCAGGTCCGTCGTATCAAATTGCGGTTTGTTTCCCCGAAGATTGCGCAGCCAATTCAACACTTGGCCTTCACTTTCACCGACGATCGAGCGAGTTTCACCCCGCCATATGCGTACCAAACGGCTCGGACCATGGGGACGGAGCAGGCTTCTCATTTTTTGCGTTTCGGTCGAAAGTCCACGATTCCAGTAAGAATAAAACTCCTCTCTGAAGTCATCTTGGTTCACTCCCGATTCAATGTTGCAGATCAGCGGGTACACGTCTTCCCATAGTAGGTGCCCAATGACGTTCTCGGGCTCGCGGAATTTGGCAATGCGGCGCCGACGAAGGCATAACAGGCCATCCTCTTCTATATGCGGCCATGTGAGAAACGGAGGCCTGTCGACAAGAAAAAACTGCGGCAACGAAAACGGAAATTGATGATTCACGCAGACATTGAGCCGGCGCTGGGAGGTCGGCGTTTCGACGACCAACTCCCACGCTGCAACCAGATCGCGTCCTTCGACGGATTGTGCTTCGGAATCCGGCAGGCGACGCGCCCCGCATTGCAGGAGGAAGGTATCTGCTTTCGAAATTCCTTCCTCCCGGTAACGGGCCATAATTCCGGCCTGCTCAGGCATAGCGGCTATTGCCGCCCCGTTTCACGGCTTCCGCCTCCGCCGCCCTCGCGCCAATCCGGTCAATCATGCCGCTGGTGAGGATCGCGGGTGCGTGCAAGGCGGCCGAGCGAACAGATTTGGCGAGCTTGCCGTCCGCGATTACAAGCTCCAAGGGCGCCGGTTCGCTTTCCGTCGGATACTCTTCGGTGCAGATGAACTCGCCCTTTGCGCTCTTCGCGATGGATTCATATTCGAGCTTTGCAGCGTAGCACGGCGGGTCACAGTCGTCGTCCTTGATTGGACAGCTGCTGGCGATAACGTAACCGCCCTGGCGAATCTGCGAGAGCGCCGATTTCGCGTCGGCGGAAACCTCGGCCTCGTCGCCGAGATCGGTGCGGCTGTCATGGGATAGCGTGTGCCATGAGCAATGGTGAGGCGTGAGCATGGAATCGTAGGCGAGAACTTCAAGTTTCTTCTCGTGCTTTTCCCAGAGCCTCTCCCAGATCAGCACGTCGGCGTCGCCGCCGATAAGAAAATTCTTCACCGTTTTCCGTTCCGACGTGTCGGCGAGTTCGATGTTGAGTACAACGCTGGAGTGGTTCTTGCCGAGTTGGTCTTCCTCGTCTTCATCGTCGGAGAATGGCAATGGCGCCAGAAGACGCGCCTTGAAAAGCTGATTGTGCGTGCCGTTGACCCGGTCAAAGACTTCGTCCAGCTTGACCAGGATGCCGCGGAGATCGTCGGTTTTGCCGTCAATGTCCTCGCCCAGGATCAGAACGCGGTCCCCGCTCTCGATTCCGGCACAATTTTTTTCGCGAGCAAGCAGCACACGGCGAATCGCTTCCTTTTGAAAGGCCTCGGCATCCTCGCACAGCGTGTGTTCTTTGCTGGCGCGGCGGAAGACGATCGGCGATGACCAAATTTCCCCGATCAGGATTTTCTTTTCGTTGTCAGGCTTCTTGTCGTCCGCGTAGTCTTTCACCGGCCCGAGATGAAAGTGGTTCTTGTCGCCGCGGCAATGGTCTGCGTCCGGATGAGTATTAAGGAAAGCACCAATAAAGGGTCGGCCCTTGCTGTCGCGTTTGATGCGATCCCGAAGATCCTTCGCTACATCGCGGGTGTCATCGTCGGCCGCCCGAATGTTGCAGTCAATAAGGATGGTTGTTCCGGCCTTGTCTCCGAGGCAGATCAGCGTCATGTCCCCGTTGCCGACCGGAAAGCAGGTAATCGTTGTCGACATATGTTCTCCTGGAACCAGCTGAAATTCCGGGGTGGCCGGTGCACGGCTGATTCAAGTACAATACATATAGATTATATACCCATCTAGTCTTTAGATGGGTCCGAGGGGGATAAAATCTTGGAGGGTGAACAGATTTGGCCGCCAGTAAGCTGGAGCCAGAAGCTGCGCCTTGACTTCATCGAATTCCGGCTTCTGTGGGAAGGGCGCGTGAACCGCTCCGACCTCATGAATTTCTTCCGCATCTCGATGCCGCAGGCATCTCTCGACCTGGCGAAATATAAAGAGCTTGCTCCGGAGAACGCCGTATACGACAGCACCGAAAAGACTTATCTTGCTGGGCCTTCGTTCTCTCCCATTCTGGTTCCCAATTCGGCCGACGGCTATCTGAACCGCGTCCTGGCGGTAGAGTCCGGATATCTTCCCCAGACTTCCACCTTCTTAGGCCGGCTGCCTCCGAGCGGCATCGTTCATGGACCAACTCGTTCTGTGGATCCGCTTACCCTGCGCACGATCCTGCAGGCGATCAGAACGCGATGTTCGGTCGAAATCAAGTACCAGTCCATGAGCGACGCCAATCCGGGCATAAGGAAAATCTCGCCACACGCCCTGGCTTTCGATGGGTTCCGCTGGCATGCGAGAGCATTCTGCCACCGGCGCCAACGATACCTGGATTTCGTTCTCGCCCGCATGCTGCAAATCGCGATCGACAACGTTTTCGATACAGATCCGGCGGCTGACATAGAGTGGCACTCTTCCCTGGAGGCCATCGTGGTCCCGGCTCCCCATCTTTCGGAATCGCAGCGAAAGGCGATTGAATTGGACTATGGGATGCAGGACGGCCGCCTCGCTGTACGCGTGCGCGAAGCGCTGATGCTTTACCTTTTGCAACACTTGGGTATCTATGACGAGCCCGTAAAGGACTGCGAGCCGACGGTGCAGATCGCCTTGGGCAACCGCTCAGAGCTTGAGCCTTTTTTCAAAAAGCACATTAATGAGCCGCGCCGAATCGGACGTGAACCATGGGAAAGACTCTAAAAGAAAAAAATCAGCCTCAATTGATCGCCTTTGTTCTTGTAAACGCTATCGTCCTGGGCGTCTTGCTGGAGGGCTTGAAGCATATGGCGATTCTTCTTGACGATCTGACAAAAGGTAATATCGCCACGCTCGGGAAACTTATCGCTGTTCCCTCAGCTCTGGCTCTGGTAATCGGCATCGTCAGTTGGGCCTTTCCGCGGCGATGGAAAGAGGTCCTGATTTTCTGGCGGATGGAAAAGAACTGCCTGCCTTCTAACCGGGCTTTTACCGTGTTCGCACTCAACGATCCGCGTGTCGACAGGCGGCGCCTGGCCGAGAAATGTGGGCCACTTCCTTCGGACCCAGCCGAGCAGACCCGTCTCTGGTACACGCTCTACCAGAAAAATGCGGACCATCCGGCGGTCGAGGACGCCCATTGCGCCTATCTCCGCTACCGCGAGATGACGGCACTCGTCGCGAGCATTATGACGGCCCTTGTGGTCGCATCGGTGTGGATACATCCTTCCCTTCGAGCGCTGACGTTTGGATTTGGTTTGATTGCTGCTGAATATCTTCTGCTCTTGCTCGCCGCCAGAAATGCGGCTGATCATTTTGTCAGCAATGTCTTGGCGATTGAGAGCGCGGGGACTGATGTCAGGTCTTTGCTGGCGTAATTCCGTATTTGACGAGCAGGAATTTTTGGAGGGCGTTGGGGAGCGCGACAGTTAGTTCTTGCCAGGTCAAAATCTTCAACCTGCAGAAGGCAAACAAACAGCCTGGGCTTACTGTCATGTGCCGAATGGGTCCAGAGTAAACATGCTTGACCTCGGGATGTCCGCTTGGGCCGCGTACTCTCACAACCATTCAATGAGTGTAATCGCGATATAACGACAACTACTAAAAACCGCTTGTATTCGCGTTTCTAAAGTTACTGAATTACACGGAAAATCACGTCGCTTGTCAGTATACCGTTGGGCGTAGTCACCGTGATATAACCTGTGGTGGCACCTGCTTGAATTGTGGCTTTGATGAATGTGCCGGCAATAACTTCAAAGTTTGTGGGGATTCCGTTGAGAGAGACG
>Ga0210394_10001995_pt1 | contig 29719 bp, 32 predicted proteins | sample IncBWC12MmetaG_FD_160121 | JGI IMG/M metagenome (GOLD analysis project Ga0210394, IMG submission 160121) | Forest soil microbial communities from Barre Woods Harvard Forest LTER site, Petersham, Massachusetts, United States - Inc-BW-C-12-M | ecosystem: Environmental > Terrestrial > Soil >... | reverse complement strand
GAGCTTGTCACCCGGGCAATTCTCTCCTGCGCCCGAGTGCGCACCTTCGGGGCGTAGCGCAGCCTGGCTAGCGCGCCTGGTTCGGGACCAGGAGGCCGGTGGTTCAAATCCACTCGCCCCGACCATTCTTTTCAATGAGATACCTCGGACTCCTGGTTTTTCGTCTACATGACTGTAGTCAATTTTGTAGACGGGGAAACCTCATGTAGGGGCGGCATCTTGAGCACGGAATGGATTCTCGTATCCCGCTCAAATCCACCCGCGCTAGAGAAAAAAGCCCGCGTTGGATGAAATCCAAACGCGGGCGAGGGCTAAGGGCACCCATCCCAAGAGGAATCCACAACTGTCGGGGCGGAAAAGTTATATCTGCAACGAAGACGAAGTAAGGTTTTTGATCACTTTGGACGCCATCCACGCGAGGAGAATGACGAGGACGATGTTGGTCAGGATGATGGTCGGGCTTCCCAAGAGCATCGCAAAACAGGCATACGCGATATAACTGCCGAGGCCGAAAAGCAAGAGTCCCCTATGCGAAAGAAATCCCTTCTTCGCAAGGTACTTGAAGACTAAGTACGGAACGGCGATCGCTATGAGCAAGAAAATCACGGGAGAGACCTTATGCTGCGCACTGACGAAGAGCGTTATCGCATAAACTATTGAAAAAAATCCCATGAAGACGATCCCCACTCCCCCCGTCTGCGGGCTCGCCAAGCGTTGCCTATGAAACCGTTTCGCGAGAAAGACGAGCGCGATCATGAGCAGTGCTAAAAATAGTACGGTACCGCTTTTTACGATAATGACCACGAACAACGATCCCAAGAGCAGGAACCATACCGAAAATTTGAATGCGCGGTCGCCAAGCCAAGAGTCCCAATCGTTCCTGAAAAACTCCACGAGGAGCAGAGGGAAAAGAACCGAGTGAAGCGCGTGCCAAAAGAGAATGTACGTCGCCCAACCCACATTGATCCCCCCAATCCTTATATAATTTTCAAAACTGCCGATCGGCAAGTTCGTGGCGTGGACGAGCGTCCCGGCGATCACACCCTCATTCAGGATTCCGTACGCAATACCCAGCAGTAATATTCCTCCGAGACCCAATTTCCAACGGATGGCGAACTCGCGTATGACAAGCAGCGGCAACCCGTAGGTGATGACGAGGGAAAAGAGGACTAAAGGATTCAGAAAGTGATTGAGGGGCGTGTTGGAAGTCAGAAGTTCCGTCAATATCGGGGTCAGGAGGAAAACAAAGACTATCGCCCACCTCTTGCTCATTAACTTAATGGTAATAGCGTTACCAACAATCTGTCAATGACCCCAAACTTAGGACATTTTTTCGACAAGTTATCGGTAGCGTTCAGCAGAAAGTTCGGCGCGGAGAATCTGCGTACGTCGAAAGGGGCAAATTATTTTTGCGAGAGGTAGAGTGCCTGGATCTCTGCGGCGGATAATGCACGGTTATAGAGGAGAACATTGCCAACAACTTCATTCAAATAACCCAAGGAAGTGGTGTGGCCGCCAACGAGAAAATCCGGAGAGGAATATCCGGTAAATGTAGCCCCGGCGGCCACCGATCCCACCTGCACGCCGTTTACATATGAGATGGCATTCGATCCGTCGGCAGTTCCCGCGACGAACACCCATTGGTTCAATGGCAGAGCATTGGCCGGAGCCGAGGTAAATTTTGCGGCACCGTCAAATACATAGAAATAAAGTCTTCCTGTGTTATCCAAGAACAGGCCTTTGTCAGCAGTACTTCCGCCGTTTCCATTTGCAAAACCAAGAATCGCAGCGTTCGATGACGGTAAGCTGGGAATATAGACCCATGCCGCGATGCTTACGTAAGGGGTATTTATAGTTTGAGTATTCAGGACATAATTGGAGCTGCCGTCGAAATACCCCGCAGCAATACTATTTCCTTGTCCTCCTTTTATGTAATAAGTGCTGCTGTTCCCCGCCGCAGTCCCGGCCCAATTCCCACCATCGCCATTGCCCGACGTATCGATTGTAGTGGACCCCGATCCCTCATTTATCGGCCAAGCAGTAAGAAGCCCGTTCGTGCTCCAAAGCTCCGAAAGAGTAAGATTCGACCCCTGTACTGCCGTATGGTAGAAAATCGGCGTTGCCGGGTTTGCAAGGAGTTGTGCTCGGTATTTTATAGATTCAACGAGTGCAGTGACTTCATATTGGGTACTCCGCGCCGTGTAGGTGTAGAAGTATCCGGTCGAGGTCTGATTAAGGGGGTCTACGGGAAGAGATCCAATCGGAGATCCCGCAGGCAGGGAGGAAAAGTTCGTTGGCATCCATCCGGTACCGTCCAAACGACGAAGGGTTGAAGATGCAGCGCATTGATAGCTGTCGCCCGAAGCCAAGGAATACATGCCAAGCCCCTGACACTGATCTCCGGCGGTGCTCGTCGCCGACGGATCCGCAATAGAAACGTACGTTGTGGATGAATTGCCAATGTTGTTTGAGTTCGCAAGGTAAATACCGGTTGCACTGGTCATCGTTGAAAGATCAGAAAAACGCTGGCTATCCCTCGCCTGCCGCAAGAGTTCTGCAGGATTTACTACCAAGACCACGACGACGGCCAGAACCGCGATGATTGCGATCACAATAAGAAGCTCTATCAGGGTGAAGGCAGAGCGGGAATTACGAGCGTGAGACATGAGAATATAGATTTCATTATAGCAAACGAAGTTTCTGGCAATATTTCCTGCAGGCCGCGCAAAAACTCCTATTTTTCAATCTGGGTCACTAAAAACCTGTGAGCTGCGACTCCCCAAGGCCGTATCACTTTTGTGGAACCGCATGTACGCGACAAGCCCGATATCCCCTTATCGGGGCAAGTGGCTTGGTGTTGACTTGAAGCCAAATCATCTGGCCCGGTGGACGACTCGGTTTAACTCCAAGTTCATCGGGCTTTTTGTTTTCACATACTACAAACACGCCCATCCCTGGCCGAGGCCGAAGAGGGCTATGCCAGGTTATGAAATACATTATGCCTTTGGTAATATGAACACGGCATTCATAAAGGGAACTGTCCGAAGAGCTGGCCATCATATTGAATACCACTAATCTCATTCGACACTGAACCGCTTTTGAAAGATCGGCGGTAAAATAAGAAAGCAAAATGAAAAACAATCAAGATTTACAATTTTCCTTGCGTCTGCAGGCAACCGCTTTTTTGAACAAAAAAGTGAGTAGGGCAAGGATATCGTCTATCGAGCAACATGGAGCCTACAAGAAAGGTATGTGGGGTTTGGCGAATAAAAAACTACCCAAAATCTACATCCTCAGAAAGAGAGAGGGAATACTTTACGTGGGCATCACGAAAAGCCCACTGAGCAGCCGCTTTAGGTACGGATTAACCGCCTCGGGAAAGAATGGCTATCATGGTTACGCATGGAAAGCCTTGGCAAAAGAAGTTCAATCCGAAGTGATCGATTTGTTCGTTTACGTCTTTAACAACGAGGAAAGGACAGAGGCCATAGAAGCTGAGGTGGTATATCTCATCAGAAATCGCACTGGCAAATGGCCTAAATACCAGACAGAAATTCATTTCCATCAAGCAGCCGCTCAAGAGAAAAGGATCGCCGAAAGAATCTTCCATCAAATATCCAAGTCTTGATGGGCATGAAATCGAGTATCTTGCACCCCACGCAGATCCACCCACCTTTTCAGGTGGGATGGATCGCATAGGATAGAGGGGGTTACCCCAGAGAGTACGGAGAATGCTGATTCGGAGAGAACCTTGTCTATGTCCGAGGTTCAGGTGCTTGAACTAATCGGAGCGACAATTTCCTGGAGCTTGTCGAAGCTAAGTTCTTCGCCCAACAACTTCTAGGGTAAGTTGATTGACGATCCTCCCACAGCGGTCGCAAACATATAAATCTCGCCATCCTTTCACGGGCTCAATTTGATTGCCGTTTGGATCGCAGGGGTAAAACCCATCGCTTGTCGGAGTGTTCCCGCAGACACAGATCCAAGCTTCCGCATTCCCTTTTTCGTGGATGATTTTCTCCGTGGTTTGCATTTCTAAGTAACTATAAAGTCTGGACGGCTGTTGTCAAATGGTTGGCTGAGCCGCTTCGATGGCCTCTCAAATATGCTGACGGACCTAAATGAGTCTATTCGTCAGTGAGAGGCCATCGAAACGGCCGATTCGGAACTTTCGAGGACATCGTCGTTCCTTCGAGCCGCCCCAGCCAAATACGCGATGCCGGTTGCGGCAGCATCGAAAATCACCAATGAAGGAGCCTCGCTCTGGTATGACTTGTCCGGGTGAACCGGTAGTTTCCAAGAAAGTTCGTCGAACCGCTGGGATAGGCCTGTCGCTATCTCATTCTTGGTTTTGAGTCCATGCGATTCGAAATGCGACTGGACGTGGCGTGCGGTTAGAGCGACAAACTTGGCAGAATTCCGCCGAGATTCGGCGCGAATCAAGTCGATAACCTGAGCGATCCTTCGATTATTGGCGGAGTAATGATTCCGCCTTCGCGTGACTACGATAGACGGAGTGTGAAGGATCAAAAGAGAGCGAATTCTACTCGAAACCATGGCATTCAAAGGACTCTTGGTCTTCACGTACCACCTTACCCCCCAGTCCAACAGCCTTTCGGACCCTTCAAAAGCAGCAAAGCCGAACTTGCGAGAGCGAATCTCGACCGCAAGTAATCGTGTCCGCTCTTTCGAATCGCGGTCCCCGTGGCCCGTGCTCGCTATCGACTCTTGCGTTCGTTGAGCCATATCAGTTTTTGCGCCACAAGATTGGCGTCACGATCCCGTGCGCTGCGGTTTTGAAGTTCGACCTCTAACTGATGCAATTTGTCCTCGATATCTCGGCTGATGCTCCCGTGCATACCTACAAAGATCGTAGAGACTGGCACCCGGAAGATCAATTCATAGGCGAGGGCTGTCGTAAGGGGAGGGTTGCTCTCGGAGCGTTCGTGACGCGATACCTGACCTTTGTCCTTGTAGCCGAGCAGTTTCCCCATTTCTTTTTGACTTAGGCCGGACCTTTTTCTGTGGGTTTTCAGGTAGTTTCCCGCTGCCCGATGGTTCATGCTTCATTTAGATTCGAAAGATTCTATTTCGACCTTTACTCAACCTTAGCAAGCGCCGTTTTTCAACCAAGGTGTATCTATTTGCACGCCATGCCGCATCGAGGAATCTGTTGGCGCGGCTGTACACATTTAGTGGTTGCACAGTTCCCAGTATCCCGACATTAATTGCCATCGAGCTGTTTATAAACAGTGAATCGGGAGTGGGAAACCGTGCGAGAGGTTCTTCCTGCACCAAGCGGGCAGCTTACTTAAAGGCTCTCGCGGGTTTTCGATTCTTGTACACCTTTCGATGCCCTGACTTCTTCTTTCGACGGCGTCGATTGGCGGCTTGATCCAGCCATCCCTCGACTTTCCGACCCAGGAGGTCTGGTGGAATCTCTAAGATCCAATCAAAGATTGTTCGGATGATGGTTTCCAGCCACGACATGCCATCAATCCTGACACCGTCTTCGACAAGTGGAAAGGTGAGGAAAATCGCGTCCGGTGCGCATGACTGCGATCATTGGCAAAACGCACATGGGGGAGTTGTACGGAAGCCAGTTTCAGATACCTTTACGTTCTATATTCCACGCATCAGACTGACACGATGGATGAGGTAGAGGAATTGAAACGCGCTCTTGGGCCCGTCGCCAATGAATATAACGATGCCCAACTCCAGCATCTTTCTCGTGAGATGGATTTGATGGCGGAATTTCTGCTTGATCTTTACATGCGGAGGGGTTCCGGACAAAGGGAGCCCGAACCTTAGTTTTTGACACTCAGGCGTCCAAACCGTAGCATGAAATAAAGGTCGAGAAAACGAAATTCACTAATACTGTTAGATGAAGCAAAAGATAGTCGAACATAGATTCTTGAAAACCGCAGGTCGGGATTCAATCCATCGGATAAGCACGGATTATTCACCAATTCAGGCAATCAGTGGCGTGATCTATTGCCGCGTTTCGTCGAAAGAACAGATCGAAGGAACTAGTCTCGAATCGCAAGAAATTGCGTGCAAGGAATACGCACGGAGTCACAATATCACAGTCTTGCGCACGTTCGTGGAGCGTGGTGAATCGGCTAAATTTGCAGACCGCACGCAGCTCATCGAGCTGATTGATTTCTGTCGAAGTAGCAAGGTCAAGATAGAGGCACTCTTGGTCTGGAAAGTGGACCGTTTTGCGCGTAATGTCGGCGACCACTTCAACATCAAAGCGACCCTCATGAAGTACGGCGTGCGCGTGGTCTCCGTGACTGAGCCGATTGATGCAAACCCCGAAGGCAGGCTGATGGAAACGATTCTCGCCGGATTTGCCCAATTCGACAACGACATTAGGGCGACCCGCACCGTGCAGGGGATGAAGCGAAAAATCCAAGAAGGAATTTTCCCGTGGAAACCGCCCTTGGGATACAAGATCGCAGCCAGAGATGGCGCGAAGAAAACGAGGCCTGATGAACCAAGTCAGCCGCTATTCGGATTGCTGCAAAAGGCATGGAAAGAGTTCGCGACGGGCACTTACAAGAAAGCAGATATTCAGCGATTAATGGATTCATGGGGCGTGCAGACCGAAAACGGAATCTCCATGACTGCGCAGTCACTCGATAACTTCTTCCGTAATCCCTTTTACGCCGGAATTCTTGTCGATCCGTGGTCCAAGGAAGAGTATCCCGGGAATCATGTACCAATGGTAACGGTGGAAGACTTCGAGCGAGTCCAAGCGATCCTGTCACGACGCGGCCGGTCAATCCCGCACCACAAGGAACGGCCAGAGTTTCCCGTTCGTGGCCTCGCTCGTTGCACAGTCTGTCGGCAATATCTCACAGGAGGTTTTTCGAAAGGACGTTCCAAAAGATACGCCTACTATCACTGTGGAAATCGGAAGTGTCCATCTCAGCCTAGCTACGCAACGCGAATCGTACACGACGAAATCGGTGCATTTCTGGATCAGATTACACCCAAGTCAGAGTTAATCGAGATCCTCGGAGCACGAATCCTGAAGGCGGCAGAGAAAGGACAGTTAGCTTGGAAAGCAAGAAGCGACCGAAAGAATTCCGAGTTGGCGCGCCTGGATCACGAGATTCAAGAGCTAATTCGAATGAGGACGCAAGCCCTTATAACGGACGAAGAATTCGTGGGGCGCAAGGTCAAGATCTCCGAACGGCAAATCGCATTAATGGATATCGCGATGCCTGACCGTTTTGACGTCAAGCAGGTTCGGGTTGAACTCAAAGAAATCACGCGAACCCTAGTAGACCTGAAGGCAACCTGGAATTCGATCCCGGTAGGGTCTCAGCGCCGGTTCAATCAAATGCTGCTTCCGGTCGGTTTCGTAATTGGAGAATCTAGAACCGCCGAATTGGGGCTTCTTTTCAGAGCATTGGGCGGAATGGGCGGAACCAATTCATATGAGGTGCCCCTCACGGGCGAAAAGTTGAACCGCATTAGCGAAGAAATACGAGCCTTCGCGAGCTTCTTCAGGTCCCTGCAGGAGGAGAAAAAGGCAGCCTAGATAGCGGTTCAAAGCAATTCACAAGAATAACCCTCGCGGGACAAAATTGAACCATTCCCTCATAGCACTACTTTCTTTCCGTTGTGAAAAGACGGCGGAGTTTATGCGGGCTGCAAATTTGACAGATTACTCTCCACTAAGAATCATCCCTTGTGAACTTGATGCCCCTAGATTGTTCAAGGATCTCGAGGGTAGCTTTTACGGATGAGTTCTGGGTATTTCTTAGTCTTAGTCTCTTTTCGAACCGTTGCATCAGAGGAGTGAAAAATTCGTCTCCCCACGAAGGCGAAAGCGTCAGGACTCCTTCAAAATCGACGATAACTTCTTCGTTGTCCATAATCGTGTCCAGAGATGATTGAAAAGCCGCAAAAGCTTCTCTGCCCGCTTGCCTGAAGACTAATGTGGTTCCAAATTTTATCAATGCGATAGTCATAGCTTTAAAAATGTCCTTAAAATAGTATTCGAGCCAAACAGCCTCGGAGGAATTGACTTGCTCCCCGTATATTTAGAGTATTGGATTTTTTGTGGATTTCTAGTTCTGTGTCGCCGGATTGGAAAAATAAGCTAATGGGGTTTTCCGCAACCACCTTTTTCACAAACTTCAATCCGTTTCCTCTTTGTTCAGGCTCTCTGCCTGACACAATCTCGTTGAACGCGACATTAAGCGCATCTGGATAATTCGTGAGTTCAGATCGCACCCTTTTGAGAGTTTGGAGAACGCCGACTCCACGATCAGCGAGTACGACCTCCCGACTGTGAATGTCATATCCAAAGAAGATTCCAGTCGCGTCCGGCCAGTTCCCGATGTTGTGAGAAAAGGAGTTGTCTCCAATCTCCGCAGTGATCGCGACAATCAGTGGAAATTCCTTTTGCAGAGTGGGTATTCCCATGAGTGCGGTTTCCATTTTTGTTAAACGTGCTTTGAAGATGCCACTATCAGCACAATAGAACGTGGGAGGGAGGTCGGTAGCGCTAGAGCCCGTTGCCCATTCGTAAGCTAGCTTAAATAAGTCGTGCAGAAATATTTCCAGCTCCTTCTCTGAATAGTAGCGGTTACCGCCCGGAGACTTTCGGATGGCGCGGAGTTTCCCTGCCTCGTCCCATCTACGCAGAGTATCAATTGAAACCCCTATACGCTCCGCCGCCTCACTGATTGCGATAAGGTCTTCTGGTTCCATGCTTTTAGGTAGGGATTGTTAATTCTAGCACGAACCTGTATATTTATAGGTAATATCTAGGCATGGCTTGACTGTACGGTAAAACGGAGGTAATATCTATGCACAAGGTCGTAATATCTATGCATCCCAATAAAAACTGTGGCTGTAAAAATAACGTGCATAAAAAAGGATGGCGGAAGTCATTATGATCGGCACGAAGCTATCCAATCCCTCGGATGGATCAACGAACAAACGCGGGCTTCAGGTATTAGTACCAGATTGGAGATGGTTCAGTTCTTAGAAAATCGTGGAGTTGCATACACGAGAGATGAATTCAGCAACGTCGCATATCTCGTCGTGAGAATCTCTCCATACGGGAATAAATATGTGAAGACGATCGCGGATGGGCGAGACAGTGACAATCTTCTCGCGCTACCCGAGTGCTGATGATAGACCTATCCTTCCCCGCATAAACAATACAATCCACCCTAAAGGTCGACATTCATAAACATCCAATAACACTAAAATGCCGCAAACACATCCATGGCATTCTGTGAAGGAGCCTCACCATCACAACAACACGCGATGCGGCCCCGGTAGTGAGATTCCACCCCATAACCGCCTCAGTGGTACCGGGGGAAAGCCGCTGTGCAAGGACTGCGCACGGTTGAATCGCGAAGGTAAATAACTCGCTTCGCACAGATAACGAAACACTCCGCGTTTACGGCGCGGAGTGTTTCGTTTTTGCTTTATTCTTCGCCTCAAAGGTCGAAAACAAACATCCACATCTATGGGGCGAAACAAAAGAAGGAAGTATTCTGATCCGGAGATTGAGCGTCTCCGAGAAGCCCTCGGTCCTGCGGCATCCCATTATAACGATGCACAGCTGCGAGCATTGAGCGATGAGCTTGATCGGATGGCAGAACTCCTCCTCGAGCTATGGGCAGAGAAGGCGGAGCGACAGAAATCAGAGTAAGTGCGGAACCTCTGGGTGTGGAGACGGGAACACGAGGAGAAAGAAAAACCCGACAAGAACGGTTCAAGTCTCACGGGTTCACCTTCACCAAAAACTGAGGAGTGAAAAGAACGTAGAGCCCATAATGGTTCCCACGTCAAGGTGGCAAAAGTTGCGTGCCGCGCACATTAGTGCCCCTCACGGGAGAAGGATTGAACCGCCTGTACCAAGCAATTCAAGCCTTCGCAAGCTTTTTTCGAGAGCTAGAGGAAGAGAAAAAGGCAGCGTGAAAGGTGGTTCAAAGAAATTCAAGAGAATAACCCTCGGGGGATAAAATTGAACCGTACTGCAAGTCTTTGAGCTCAGCTTGAAAAGATGGGCGGGATTGCGCTGGCTGTCTGGATTGTCTTTTCAGCCGCACTCAGGAAGTGCCAGTAAGTTGTCCGTCCAAACGCGATCAGCGGCAGTTTGAACGTATTTTGTGCCGTTGGCATTTTCTCTTGGGTAGACGTAGGCCCTATTTCCAAATCGATCGACTACGTAAGCTTCTCCGTTATTGTTTTTCAGCCACTCATAGACAACAAGTCGAGTCGAACGGCCAGTCTCCTGAGTGGATTCATTGATCCAACCTAGATCCGAAATGGCATGATGGGGATCCTGGTGATAGCCGTGAGATTTCTTGATGCACGTAATTTTGACTGCCATTTTGCTTGCCTCGATTAAAGTTTATTTTCCCCGACCTTTCATTGGAATCAAACAATTCTTGCGGGTGGCCAATGCGATGCAGCCGTGACCGTCGTATATGCAGCTCCTTGATCGGCATATCCGACTCTCGTCGCACAGGGGCAATGGCCCTGTTTGTCGACTTCAACCGGAACGTACCCGAGGTTGTCTTCTAGGAGGTTAAACTGAAAGTAATTGGCAGGTGCACGAAATTTACCTGTGAGCCAGCCTATTCCGTAGGTGGCTGCAAGTGCAGCAGCGAGTGTGGTAAGGTGACCGACCGTATGGATTTCAGGAACATTTCGCCAATAGTTCCCGGCATCATCTCCACGCGCTGCCGCAGCCTGCGCTTCACGCTTCCGTGCCTCTTTCTCGTCGTCGGACATGAGTTCGACGGCTAATTGCCAAGAATCAATGAGGTGCCTGCAGTAGGCGCACGGTAATGAGGGAGAATAAATAGCGACCTGACCCGCTTCGGCGATTACCTTTCCCTCCTTGCCTTCCAGTTGGACCCCAATATCAATCACCGGAAGCAGATAACGATAAGCCAGCTCGCTTACGCCGACTCTGCTGTGCGCCGTATCTGTACAACAAAAGAGGAGATTGGACGCAACAGCATAGTCACGCGGAAGAGATTGAAGGATGTTCCCCACGATCGGGATTATTTTAGCCTTTGGATTAATTGAGCGGATCAGATCCTGGACAATCGCCACCTTATAGGGTTTCGGTACGAGACCGACATGGGCTGCAGTTGAACCATGCAGTCTTTCAAGATTCGAATCTTCAAAGCGATCATGATCAACGAGGATAAATTTGCCGACTCCTGCGCGTGCTAAGATATGGGCTACAACGGACCCCGTACCTCCGCATCCCACGATTGTGACAGAAGCATCACTTAATCTATCCCTTGCCTCTTTTCCGTATACCTGTTCGAGTCGCTGAGTGACCTTGGCAGACCGCCGTTGCGGAGATGGAGATGTCGTTCCCCACAAGTCAATAGAATCGTTGCCTACAACAATAATATTTTTCAGTTGAAAGGCGGTGCCGTTGATCCTGCCCCGGCCCGAAAAAACAAAGCGCCCCGCCTTATCGAGCGCGAATATCAAACTGCAGTAGCCAGGAAGCTTTGTGAAGCTGGCAAAGTATTCCGTGTAATAATCATCCATGTCATCGTCAATTAGGCTCGGATGTGGCAGATATCCGCGGGGATGAGAGTGGACAACACCGACACATAGCGGGCCCCGTTCGATCTCCAAGGCAGCCCGCACTGAATATTGTGAATTGAACTGCACGTTAGGTACCGTCTTATTGAGACCATCCTCCCCGGGTTCAATGAGATCGGTGGCTGTTAACACGAGCAGGTCTTTGGTTTGGCGAAAACCGAAGACCAGGAAGGTTCCCCATTCCTTGCGAGGATAACGGGCGAAGACGAGGTCTTTTAAGTGCTTAAAGAGACCTTCGGTAATACGAAGTTGTGCGTCCGTGGTCATCGTCTTACGGAGAGCCAGGTGAGGATCTCGTCAATGTAAGTGTGGAATCCATGGATATTTGGATTCCATGGCGGTGCGCCGCCGCCATTATGGGGGTGGTAACTCACTCGTTTCCATCTGCGCGCATCCACATCGACGAACACGTCCTCTGGCTGACCTTTAAGTACGCCTAGCAGTTTGGAGTCAGAGGGGAGGTACGCATGATCGGGCGTTGCACCCGGATATCCGGATGGAACCAAAACCAGTACATCCGTCGAGTCGACGATGCCAAGGGGTGATGGAAGGCCATAGTAGATGACCGCGTCGGGATTTTCGAAGAGCTTCGCGTGATTATCTCCTTCCGATATCATGCTCAGTTCAGCCCCGACGCGATCTCTGGCTTCGCTATTCATGTCCGCCTTCCACCGTCTTCCTGGTAACAAGGAAATGTTCCTCGTTGTGGACGTGAACGATGCCGCTCAGCGGAGGGCCCGCCTTCCCGTCGCGTTCTTGCTGAACGTTGGCGGTTGCGGCGGTTAGCCCTACCAGGGCAGCGATTTCGTCAACCGTCATTTCGGGTTTGACGCCATCTGCCTCGGTCTTTCTTTTGCGATTCACGAAGATGATCAACTCGTGCTTCTTGTGTTCTTGTTCTTCCATAGACATTTTCTCCAAATAATACTTGTCCTAAGCTGCGACCTCTCGTCCGCAATTGCGAGCGACAACCCAGGTACATAATCAATTGTAAGCTATCATATGCTTACAGTCAAGTAGGAGGGCTAGAGGGAAAGCTGGCTGGTTTGTGGATATAGTTCCGACAGCCGAATGCGTGCTACAGCAGGGTTTATGTTGAAGGTTTCAGCAAGAATTTTAGAGGCTGGGTCGAACTGGGAGGATCCCAGGATTTTAATTCCCAAGCTACCCGTCGTAGACAGAAATGGTTCCAGGGCTAGGCGGGCTAATTCACGAGGGAGCAAGAACGCCCCGATAGCAAGGTTGGCCTGGTACTCCCACCAGCTGTAGGAACGCGGCTGATTCCCGGCTCCATTGGAAACCTCCCGGCACAATACCTTTGGTTTATTTATTTCAGTGAAGTCACCGAATAGACGCCTCTCCTGAGATCCCAATACAAAGAGGTGCGCGTGCAGTAGGCCGTGGCCCGCCTCATGCGCGAGAGTCGTGCGTATCCTCCGTTCCGCCGAAATACTCCCTTCTTCATCTAACGCTCGTGCTACAACAACCGCTTGGACCCCATTTGCGCCAAACCGAGTGAATCCTAAAACACCATCGGCGATGTCCTCATATACGGGGGTGACTTTGAAATGCTTCTCAATGAGACGGTCTATCCGAATAGGCTCTGGTCTCGTGGGATACAAATCAACGTTGCGTAGTGCATCCTCACAGATCCTCTCAACTTCCTGAATCGTGTAGTAGGGCTGCTCTTTGAAAGGACCGCGTTTTGCACGGAAATTCTTCATTTATTTCTTCTGTTTCTTGTTCGCGAACTTCATCAGATCCTCAGCGCTGATTTCTCCGTCCACTACCTTGCGGAGAGCGAATCCATAAGTAGGATCTGAAGCCGAAAGTCGTTTGAGTTCTTCGATCGGAGGGCGCGAATCGTAGCGTCGCAACTCTTCTATAGGCTCCTCCAAAATATGAGCTATTTTTTCAAGAACTTTTTCGGAGGGGAAGCGGCGTCCCAATTCAATGTCTGAGACGAACGGAGGGGAGAGGTCACCTAACTTCTTAGCGAACTCTCTCAGTGATATGTCTTTTGCTTCTCGCAATTCTCGGATGCGCTGACCAAGTGTTTTCATGTTCTATGTAAGCTTATATCGCTTACATGGACTCGTCAAATAAGTTTTGCCTCAAAGCCTAGGATTGACTAGCTCCTAGCTGTTTCCCGGATTTCAGGCGGTGGTCTGCCCGATAACGGTCCTTAAGCCAATGCTTGAGTTGCGCGCATTCCCGGATGACATCATCCAATTCCGGAATCGTCTTGTCCAATTCCCGCTTCTCAACGATCCCATCCTCGAGAGTTTCCGAAAGAGACTGGAGGGCTTCGCCCACTTCTTTCACTAAACGTTGAATTGCCTTGATGTCCTCGATTTGGGGAAGCTTCTCGATCTTTGGGACCGGATACGCGACGCGGCTCACCTGTTGTTCCACAAAATCCAGGACCTCGTAATTCTCAATAGTCAGACATAGCGGCCCTAGAAGGTCCGCGGGAAACTTTCGTTGGCCATCGAGCCAATAAGAAAACGAGCGATAGTGTGGCCCGAGCTTCTTTGCAAGATCACGGCCGGAGAGCCCCATCTCCTTCATGCGTCCCGTGACGACGCCATGTAGGGTTACAAGGAACGGGTCCTGATATCCGTGGTCCACTTGAGTTACCTCCTAAAGGCTTAACTGCTCGTTAATTAGCCTCGGAAATGTTGCCATTCTGCGACAACTCTTGGAGAAGCGTCAAGCTTTACCGTTCCAAATTACTACGAAATGTGAACAGTTACCGTGAACGTAAAGTGTGAGCGCTCACAGTGAACACATTCAATGAGCTGCGCGGCCTTTAAGCTGTCCTTATTATCGCGTCGTTTTCAAATTCCTGATTCGGGAGGACGCGATGAACGATCAACTAAGAAAGACATTCCAAGAAATTCTTTCGGAAGAGGCAGCGCGAAGTGCGTGGAAATTGGAGACGAAGGCACGCAACGCTTCTTGGCTCGCGAAGATTCAGCCAGAACAGGCGTCGAAGCTCTACTCGATAAAGGACGCGGCATTGAGACAGCTTTTTCGGATTCCTGATCATGCGCCTGTGATTCGTGATGCCTGGACTACGAACAGAGGCTTCCTACTTTCCATCCGATTGAAGAGCACCGTTTCGCTGCTCCACGCGCCCTTCGACAAACTCGATCCTGAAACCCAACGAACGCAAGGGGCATGGATTGCACAGCGCGCTCGTGGTCGGCGGTGGCAAAAGCCAGCGAAGGTCCACCGGGCGGCTTGCGGGTTAGAGGCCGCTTGATAAATCCAAAGGTGACGAGAGACCTTTTTCTCATCGGCTCGGGAAAGGGCGCGGGGGGTTGCGTGCTATACAACTTCTGCCACCTTTTCCAATTTTGTGACCCTGCTAACCTGAACGCACGCTTCGATCCGGTCGATATCGAAGCGATCTCCATTCAGACACTTCTCGCGAAAATCTTACAGCTCAATCTTCAAATGAAAGGGCCACTTTCCTATATCGGCGGAAAGAACAGAATCGCGACTAAGATCATCGGAATATTTCCTGAGCACAAGACCTTCGTCGAAGTGTTCGCCGGTGGCGCGCAGGTGCTCTTTCATAAAGAGCCGTCATCCGTAGAGGTGTTGAATGACATTGACGCCGACGTAGTTACGTTTTTCCGGGTGTGTCAATCGCACTACGAAGAACTTGTGCGTTACATGAAGTTCATGGTGGCGAGCCGCGAGTGGTTTGATTTGTTGGAGTCGCAAGATCCCAAAACACTTACCGACATCCAACGTGCATCCCGATTCTTCTACTTACAGAAGAATGCATATGCAGGCCTCGTTCGCAAACGGAAATTCGGATACGCCATTGAAGAGCCGTCGCGGTTCAATCCAGAACGCCTGCCTGAACTTATCGAAAACACCTACGCCCGGCTCGTTCGAGTGCAAATCGAAAGCTTGCCATACGAAGATATCCTGCGGCGCTACGACCGGCCGACGACACTCTTCTATCTCGACCCCCCGTACTTCGGACGCAAGCTTTACCGCTTTAACTTCTCGGAAAGCGATTTCAAAGAACTTGCACTTCGCCTCAGCAAACTGCGTGGCATGTTCGTTCTCTCGTTGAATGATTTGCCTGAAGTTCGAGCGCTCTTCTCACACTTCAGACTCCAAGAGATCGAACTTCCCTACACCGCACAGAGAAATCCTGGAAAGCGCTATCGCGAACTGTTGATAACGAACTTTCCCCATCCTCAAAAAGGGCAGCGATGAAACATTGGATCGAAAAACTCGTAGCACGACTTTGGAATCGCATCGCTTCGCGTTCACGCCTGGCGATTGTGGGCGCAGCGCTCGACCTCGGTCCCGCAGTTTCCGACGGCAGCACAACCCGGAACCGCATCGCCATCGCGCAATCGCGTCGGGCCGAACACATGGCGATACTCGGCAAAACGGGCAGCGGCAAGTCGTTCTTGCTTCGATACCAAGCCCAACAGGACATCGCTTCCGGCCGTGGTTTGATCTACGTCGATATTCACGGAGATGCTACGCCGTTTTTAATCGGAACCGTCGCTGCACAAGAACATGTCACCAAACGGGATCTGAGCGACAAATTGATAATCGTGGAGCCTGCCGACCAGGATTTCTCGGTGGGTCTCAACCCCCTGGAACATCAGAACGGCAACCAACGCTTCATCCAGATTGCTGAATTTTCCCAAGTCTTGAAACAGCGCTGGCACCTGGAATCATTCGGGGCACGAACCGATGAACTCCTCCGCAATGCGCTCTATGTTCTCGCCGAGAACGGTCTCACGCTTCTGGAGATCGGGCCTTTGCTCAGCCACTCAAGCTTCCGCGCTCAGTGCCTCACGCGGGTTCGCAATGCCGAGGTCAAACAATACTTCGAGCTGCGCTACGACCAAGTAAGCGAACCGATGCGGGCGGTCCTCCGCGAACCGATCTTGAACAAAACTTCCGCGTTCACGGCAGATCTTCATTTTCGCCACATCATCGGCCAGCAACACTCAACGTTTTCCATTCTCGAAGCAATGGATCAAGGTCGCTGGATCATCCTCAACCTCAACAAGGGACGACTGGGTGAACAGGCGATGACGCTTGGCAGTCTGTTTCTGACCATGATCAAGAATGCACTGTTTTCCCGTCAAAGCCGTGACTTGTACAGCGTTTACTGCGACGAGATTCAAAATCTCGTGGCCTCGTATGGAAGCGGCCTCGAAGTAATTTTGAGTGAGGCGAGGAAGTTCGCCGTATCCGTGATTTCGGCGAATCAGTATCTGGACCAGTACCCTCCGGAAATGCGGGCTGCAATCCTTTCGGTCGGCACTCACATTTTCTTTCAGTTGTCCGTTGCGGATGCCCAACAGATCGCTACAGCGCTCGACGGCGGGAAACCGCTGGCCGAACTTCTCAAGAACCTCCCTCGCCGCCACATGGTTGTGAAAACCGGCCATGAGCGGTGGCGGGAGGCGCTCGTGCCGCAGGTGCACGAGCCAAAGGTCGACCCCACCGATCTCTACAACCGCTGCCGTGCCCGTTGGGGACGCAAGCGCACTGAGATCGAAGCGGACATCGAGCGGCGGCAGGCCGTCGTCCGACGCAGCAACGACGAGGTACTCAATGAGTGGAACTGATCGAAAGGGAATCGTGCTGCAAGAGCGCGACCGCCGGGTGCTGCAAGAGCTCGGTGTGATGCGTGTCGGCGACCGCGAGCAGATCAAATGCGTGGCCGGATTCGGCTCGACCACTCGGGCGAATGGTCGCTTGTTGGCTCTCACCCGGGCTGGTCTTTTGCGTCGGTTCTTCCTCGGTACTACCGCTGGCGGTAAGAAGGCGCTCTATGCCCTTTCTCCCAACGGAGCCAAGCTAGCCCAAGTACCCTTCCGTGGCCCTCGTCGCGCGAGCGACGAAATACTCGTCGCCGACTTCTTCGTAACGCACCAACTCGAAATCAACAAGATCTACTGCAAGCTTAGGTGCCAAACCCACCCGTCTCCAGGGACTCAATTCCTTCGTTGGATCAACCTCTCCGAACCAGTCGCGCCGGGCTCCAGGCTTATCCCCGATGGGTACTTTGAACTGGCGACCCCTAAGAACACATTTGCTGCATTCCTTGAGGTCGACCTTGGCCATGAGAGCCGCACGGTATGGCGGAAAAAGGTCGAGGAGTACCTAAAGTTTGCCGTCTCAGGGGCGTTCGAACAGCGGTATGCATGTGCACAGTTCCGGGTGCTCACCGTTACGAATTCAGAACGCCGAATGGCGTCACTTCGCATGACGACCTGCGCGATCACGGAAAAAATGTCTGGTTTGCGACGCTTGACGAAATCAGCCGCAAAGCCTTCTGGTCTCCCGTATGGCTCAGGGCCAAGGGAAACGAACGCTTGCCGCTGCTCTGAACCTTTATGCGCTATTGCTACAACTGCGACCGGATCACGGCAGGCGAGCCGCTCTTTTGCAACCAATGCGGCCGGAGTTTCAACGTCAAGCTGTGCCCGAGGCTCCATTCGAATCCCCGGAACGCCGAAGTTTGCTCACAGTGCGGGAGCCATGATTTGTCCACGCCGCAGCCGAATGTTCCCTTTTGGGTGAGACTGGTCGTCTTCCTGTTGTCTCTCGTTCCGGGTTTCATCCTCATCATCCTGTCTTTCGCGGTCGTTGTCCTCTTACTCAAAGCCATCTTTGAGAGTCCAAGAATGCTTCTCGCTATCGTCTTTCTGTCCATTGCTGCAGGAACTCTCTCCTGGATTTGGTCGGAATTGCCGCTCTGGTTCCGAAAGGCCATTCACCGAATCCTGATGCGGAAGCAGAACGGCGAAGGCCGGAATGCCAAGCGATGAGGAGGCCGACGTTGACACGGAAGTCAGATTTCGAATCCTCCACGATGCCCAACGATTTCAAAGGCTTTCAGCCACAAGACCCCGGGCAGAACTGCCCGCAGGATTACCCGCAGTATGACCAGGGCTCAGATGGAGCTTCCGAGACTGCCTTGGGCCATCCGCTCGGCATCCGGGAGGTCGCACAACTCCTCGGGTGTTCAGCGTGGACCGTTCGGCACCGATACCTGAAAGCGGGCCTGCCGTATTTCCGGACCGCGTCATCAGGAAAGCTCATTTTCTATCGCAATCAAGTCATTCGCTGGCTGCTTTCAAAGCAGCAGCAGAAGGGAGGATAAAACGCATGGCTCTTTATAAACGCGGGAATGTCTACTGGAGCTACAACAGGATTGACGGCGTCCGGTACGCCAAGTCGACGGGCACCGGGAACCTGAGACAGGCCGAGCAGATCGATCAGCGTTTCAGGAATGAACTCAACCTGAAGCGCCAAGGCATCCGTCAACTTGCCCCTGACAAGAAATTCGCAGAACTCGCCGCCCTATTCCTTGCAAGCGGCACGCCAAAGCCCTATCACGTCGACCGGCTGAAGCTTCTGCTTCCGTACTTCGGAGAAACGCCAATCGGTCGAATCAATCGAGGCATGACGGAGGACTACCGACGCCATCGGCATGCCGAGAAGAACGTCACCGACACCACGGTCAACCGCGATCTCGAACTGCTGCGACACATCCTGTACTGGGCGGTGGACGAGGGGTTCCTCTCGGCAAATCCGATAAGTCGCATGCGCTTAGTCACGGAAAGGCGGAAACCCCGGCTGATCCTCAGTCTTGCAGACGAGCGGTTGCTGCTCGTGGCCGCTGCACCTCATCTGCGCCAGATCATCACGATAGCGGTCGATACAGGAATGCGCCGTGGTGAGATTCTCAACCAACAGTGGGAGCACATCGATTTCACCCGCCAACTGCTTTACGTCACCCGGTCGAAAACAGCGGGAGGTGAATCCCGCGAAATTCCACTGACCGATCGCGTCAACGATCTCCTGTTCAACCAACGCAAGGAGGAGGGTTTGCTCTTCACCTTCCAAGGCAAGCCCATTCATGCAATCAGGAAGGCTTGGACGGGTGCCGTCCGCCGCGCGGGAATCCGGTATCTCAGGTTCCACGACTTGCGGCACACGTTCAACAGCAGGTTGATGGAAAGCGGAGTGATCCAGGATGTCCGCAAAGCGCTGATGGGTCATTCCATGGGCGAAGACATCAACGACCGTTATACGCACGTCGAGTTGCCGGCAAAGCGCGAAGCGATCCGGAAGCTTCAATCCTGGGTGGTTACCCATAACCAAGAACCACAACTGAAAGGAGAAAGCAATGAACGCTCAGAAGGCAGCCGAACTAAGTCAGGGAAAGTCATCGACTTCCCCGACGGAAAGAAAGCCCTGGAAGAAAAAGACACCGGTCGAGGTCGTTCTTGACCAGATCAACCGCCTGCGCGACGACGTCACAAAGAAAGAAGACGAACTCAAGCAGGCAAAACGACAACTGCAAAAACTCGAGGAAGTCAAAAAGATCCTCGAAGCCACCTAGTTCTTTGTTTCACGGAGCTTGCCCAATGGGCAGGCTCCTTTTCTTGGCGGGACCTATAAGGAGGAAATATGAGTGAGGACAGCAGTAAGCGCAATGGCGATCAAGGAAGCACTCCGAATAACGGGAGCACAAATATCCCGCATGATCCTTTGAATGGTGTGCTCTCAAGCGGCGAACGTAGTTCTGTGTTCGAAATGGAGACGGGGCTTTTTAACCTCGCGTGTAACCGCGCACGCCAAAGTGGCACCACGGAGCCTAGGCCCGAGGATATTCTCGCGCTCACCGAACACGCCCGAGCGATGGCGAGACAAACCTATCGCGACAAATACGACCCCAGGCGAAACGTCCACGACGCGATGCACGAGGCAGAATACAAGCGCGATTTGGCGCACCGTGAAGAAGCTGAGAGGTCGGAGCAGCACGCCGCCGCGAACTTTCGCGATGCGGAAATCGAACTTGCCCGGACACCGGGGGCGGGCCCGAAACCGCGCCCTCATCCGTGGCTCGTCGCCGCGTTTATTGTCGCCATCATGGTCTCGGTCGCACCTACATTGCATGACAGCATCTTTCTCACCGTTGGCGATGACCTACTTAACTGGTTCGGATCCTGCCTAAGCGCCGCGTTTGTGGGCGTCATGTTGACGCTCGCGATCCTAAGCGGCCGACGGACCAAGTGGACGTGGGTTGGGGTCGCAGCAGCCGTGATCCTCGGCCTGGGGCTTGGGGCGGTCAGACTTTCCGCGGCAAACGGAGCCGGGGAAGCGATGGTAGCTGCCGGCCTCACGATTGTGGAGATCGGCGCGGCGGTGCTCCTTGAGTGGCTCGCAAGCGGATTGCGGACCAGCGAGGCCGATTGGCTGCCAATCCACAAAAAAGAAATCGAAGCGATTGCCGAGCGCGATGCAGCTAAAGCAGACCTTACGCGGTGGCAAGCACGCGTGAAGGAACTGGACGAGTCGATTACCACCAAAATTGCGTTTGTTGCTGATCGTCACAACCGAAATATCCAACTCCCTGAACTCGAATCAGTCGCGATCAAAGCGGTGCTCGACGGCTACAACGCGGGCATTGCGGAAAACATTGGACGCCTGCGCGGCGTCAGGAGGGGGATCGAATGAAAACCGGAATTCTCTGCACCATCCTAGTTTGCGTCGCATCGGTGGGATTCGTCGGATGGAGGGTCTATGTTCTCAAGAACCGAGAAATACCTCATTACGGGCTTGTAGAGGACCCTTCCCTATCACACCCGGAAGGGTGTGAGTCGCTGGTTGGTCTGGCGGAAAAGGCTTTGAACCTGGACGGCATTTCGCCTGGCTCGACGCTCACCGTCCTCGTAATTGGAGATGCGACCACTGCCAACGAACCCTGGCAATTGGGGATGTATTCGATTCCCACGACTCGGAAAGTGCTGGAGGGCAGGACCGCCAATTCGCAGGGACGACAAATCGAACTTCGCGACATCTGGAGCAAGTGCCAGGGGGCACGCCGAACAACCGTCTCTCCCATTTTCCTTGGGGTTAAGCAAGCGGTCGCTAACCTTCGCGCTCAGGGGTGCGGTGAGACATCTCACTGCCAATTGTTCGTCAATTCTGATCTCGAAGAGAATGTCGAGCCGTCCATAAAGAAGAGGCTCAACGGAACTGCTGGCGAGAAACCTACCCTGCCGTCTCCTGTAGAGAATGACGGAATTGATGTCGCTTTTTGTGGCCTGGCTGTAACAACGGGTCGATTTGTCGATTCTTCGTCATCGGGGCCTTACAAGACACTGCGTCGGACCCCTGCCCGGGAAGATCGACTGCGCGAAATCTGGCGATCACTTTTCACTATACCGGCTGCGGTGAGTTTCGAACCTTACTGCCCGAAAGCTAACGATTTGAGTGTGGTTGCCCCAAACAGGCTAGCGGAAAGATAAAAGGCAAAAGAATTTGCGCGTAAGGCAACAATACTGAGCTATCTATCGTGCGAATCGTTAAAGCTCTCCGGAAATACCGACGCATCCAAGAACTCTCGAATGCGGAATTGTCCAGAGAAGTCCGTCTCACGCGGCCGATTCGTACAAATATTTTTGAAATCCCACGAATACCTTGCTTATTTCCTCTGGCTTGCCGAGGTCGGCAATGGCGTCTGCAATTGAGTTGAAATACTTCAGGCGGAGCAACGGCGTTAGCTTTTCCTGGTCGAGTTCATCCACCCCGACGCCCACATAGTGGGCCAAGACAAAGTCCAAAAAGGCCTGCTGCTTGCTATTGAAGTGCGCGGTAATGGCTACCTTCGCGCGACCAGCGCGTTCTTCGCGTGTGAGCGGCGGCAGAGCGTAGGCGACGTATGCGAGCACGTCGAAAAGATCGCTCTTCTCGGCATCGATGATTTTCTGCATCTCGGCTAGCTGTTCGTTGCCAAAACCCTTCTCTGCGAGTCCCTTCAAGAGCCCCTTCCTCGTATCGGGAGCGCTCCACAATGCGCGCAACTCAGCCTCGTCCTTGAAGAACTCCGGCAGCTTGCCAAACAACAACTCCATGAACTGCTGGGCGGACATGGGTGTGCCATCCGGGTGCCAGAACGTGGTGCTTACCATGTGCTGAATGGCGCGCTCTTTCCCGTCGGCAAGCTTCACCTTGGCCTTTTTCTTGCAAACACACGGACGCTGACCACAAACCGGGCAAGGTTCTTTCGGACATTCGCACGGTTGCTTTCCGCAAATGGGGCATGGTTGCGGCGATGGCTTTACACACTGGCAAGGGTAACAGCCACACTTCGAGCACGGTTCCGGTTCCAGCGGCTCGCCGTCCCATTCCGGATCGCTGAAATGAAGGTACGCCTTCACGAAGTCGTAGATTGTGAAATAGTCCTTGCCATCGTAAAGCCGCGTGCCGCGACCGATGATTTGTTTGAACTCAATCATGGTGTTGATCGGGCGCATCAGAACGATGTTGCGAATGTTGCGGGCATCCACCCCGGTCGAGAGCTTCTGCGAGGTGGTCAAAATCGTCGGAATGGTTTTTTCGTTGTCTTGGAAGTCCCGAAGATGCTGGTTGCCGAGCTCGCCATCGTTAGCAGTGACCCGCTGGCAATAGTTTGGGTCTGTGCCCGTCTTCATCTGGTTTATGAGATCGCGCACTGCGAGCGCATGGTCCTGCGTAGCGCAGAAGACCAGCGTTTTTTCGTTCTGGTTGATCTGCCCCATGAACAACTTCACGCGGTGCGCTTCGCGCTCCTTGATTTCTATGATCTTATTGAAGTCAGCTTCCGTATAGCGCTTCCCGGTTTCAACTTCGCCTTCAACAACCTTGTCATCCGGCGTGTAGACATACTCGTCGAGCGTAGTGGAAATCTGCTTTACGCGGAACGGCGTGAGGAAACCGTCATTGATGCCTTCCTTGAGCGAGTAGATGTAGACGGGCTCGCCGAAATAGGCGTAGGTGTCCGCGTTCTCTTGGCGCTTCGGCGTCGCGGTTAGCCCGAGCTGAACGGCGGGAGCGAAATAATCCATAATGCCCCGCCAATTACTTTCATCATTTGCCCCGCCGCGATGACACTCGTCGATCACGATGAAATCGAAGAAATCTGGCGGATACTCGCCGAAATACGGCGAGGGCTTGCCGTCCTTCGGCGGACCGCTCATGAAGGTCTGGAAGATGGTGAAAAACAAGCTGGCATTCTTCGGGACCTTACCTGTCTTGCGGATGTCCCCTGGACTTATGCGGACCATGGCGTCCTCAGGGAACGCCGAGAAGTTGTTATAGGCTTGGTCGGCGAGATTATTGCGGTCAGCAAGGAATAGGATGCGCGGGCGACGCACAGGTTCGTGGCTTAAATTCCAGCGACTGTAGAATAATTTCCAGGCGATCTGAAACGCGATGAACGTCTTGCCCGTGCCGGTGGCGAGTGTGAGAAGGATACGTTGTCGGTTATCCGCGATGGCTTCCATCACGCGTTCGACGGCGATGTCCTGGTAGTAGCGGCTTGGATGTGAACCGCCTTTGTCCTCAAATGGCACGGCGGCAAAGCGGTCGCGCCACGTGTTCACCTTCGCGAACGTCATGTTCCACAGTTCGTCCGGTGTGGGATAGCCCGGGGTCTCACCCTCCTTGCCAGTCTCCATGTCGATGCTGTAGATGCCCTGACCGTTCGAAGAATAGGTATAGCGAATAGCCATCTTTCCCGCGTAATTCTTGGCTTGCGCAACTCCCTCGGTAAGTTCTTCGTCCCACGCTTTAGCCTCGACAACAGCAAGCTTAGTGTTGCGATATTCCAGAACGTAATCGGCCGTGAGCGGTTTGCCGCGCCGCCCCTGGCCCTCGATACGACCGGGGGCAATCGGATATTCGCGTCGGATGCGGCTGCCCTCAACGACACCCCAGCCCGCCGCTTCCAACGCGGGATCAATGTGCTCGGCTCTGGTTTCGGCTTCGTTCATAGGGTGTTTATAGTTTGCCTGTAAACGCTTGGTGCAGCAGCGACCCATTCAATGCTTCAAGCGCGGCGAGTTTACGCTCGTAGAGGCTGGCGAGGCATCGGGTTTCGACTTCAAGCTGCATGATGGTCTCTACGACTTTTTGTTGGTTAGTCAAAGAGGGCAGGGCAATCGGGTAAGGTTCGAGCGTTTCTTTGGTAAGTCCGATCTGGCCTGCCGCGCGTTCGGAATGGTAAATGACGTATTGGAGTATTGTGGAGTGCTTCAGGAAATAGAATAGAAAATCGCGGGAGAGTCTTGATTCGTCCGGCACTGCCTTCATCAGAGCGACGTTGTAAGCGCCTTCCAAGCCACGCAGGATTTGAAAAAGTGGCGGTCCGTAGCGCCCAATCATCACGTCATCAGCGTTGCAGAATCGCCTAGCTTGAGCACGCGGGATGTAAACGACGTGATTATCGCTCTTGTAATCACGAATTTGGATGAGACGAACGTTATCGGCCTTCTTCGTTTTTGAGAAGACTGACTTTGGCGGCTGCGAACCGCCGATGAACTCGCAAACTTCCCCTAAGGTGGCCTCCACCCACCCCGGGCCTCGTTGGGTGAAGACGGATTGGAGGTAGCTTTCGAAGAGGGCGCGGGCGTTTTGGAGGTTCTTTTCGGCGTTGGTTTTGGCGGTGGCGATGTTCTCAAATGCTTCATCCAGGATGCCAACAATCCGCTGCTGTTCAGGGACCGGTGGGACAACGAGTTCGAAATCCGCCAGCGTACCGCCTGACACATTGGGGAAAGTTGCTCCTGTGCCCTTGTCGTGAATTTCGTCCCGCTTCGAGCTGATGAAATGATTGATCCACGGCTGATATTCCTTGGCTCGAATCGCGGCGACCCCGCGCCCAACGCAAGCGTCAAAGCCCGCAATGTTCATTCTCCCGGTTGTCGAACCGCGAACACACAGAATGAGGTCGCCCTCTTTGCAGAACTTCGTCGGGTGGGTGGTGAATTTCGAACGGATGGTTTTCCCGAATGATTCGCCACTAAATTCTACAGGGCCATTGATGAGCGGCACGCCTTCTCCGGTGGTGTTGTAGCTGTCGCCATCGGGACTTTGGCCCATGATGATTTCACAGACATCGCCGAGGCGCTTTCTTGGCCACCCATTCTTCATAGCAGCGCCTTAATGTTTTCCAATACCTCCGCACTTTCGGCGTCCAGCGCGGCAATGTCATCCATGATTTTCTGCGGGCTGCTGTGCTTCACTTCCTCGCCGCCGCTTGGGTTCTTCACGGAGAGATCAAAGGTCTCTTTTTCGATGGTCTTGGCGTCTACGCTCCAGGATTTGGGTGAGTCAGCGAAAGTCTTTTGCAATTTGACGAACTCGGCGAGGTCGTCGTCATTTAAGGGATTCGTTTTGCCGAGGTTGCGCCCGGGGTCAAGCTGGTAATACCAGATTTTGCGCGTGGGCGCGCCTTTCTCAAAGAAGAGCACTACGGTCTTCACGCCAGCACCCTGGAACGTGCCGCCCGGGCAGTCGAGCACGGTGTGGAGGTTGCAGCTTTCCAGCAGGAGCTTGCGCAGGCTCACTGATGCGTTGTCGGTGTTCGAGAGAAACGTGTTCTTGATAACCACGCCGCCACGGCCTCCGGCCTTAAGCATCTTGATGAAGTGCTGGAGGAACAGAAACGCCGTCTCGCCGGTGCGGATGGGGAAGTTTTGCTGTACTTCCTTGCGTTCTTTGCCGCCGAAGGGCGGATTGGCCATTACGACATTGACGCGGTCTTTTTCCTGAATGTCGGCGAGGTTTTCGGTGAGCGTGTTGGTGTGAATGATGTTCGGGGCTTCGATGCCATGCAGGATCATGTTCATGATCGCGATGACGTAGGCAAGGGACTTCTTCTCTTTGCCGTAGAAAGTGCGCTCCTGAAGGACGCGGTCCTGGGCCGTGGTGCGCTTGGGGTTGGTGTGCTTCAGGTATTCGAACGATTCGCAGAGGAAGCCCGCCGAGCCAACCGCGCCGTCGTAGATCCGTTCGCCGATCTGCGGGTTCACGACCTGGACGATGGCGCAGATGAGCGGGCGCGGAGTGTAATACTCGCCGCCGTTGCGCCCGGCGTTCCCCATGTTCTTGATCTTGGCTTCGTAGAGGTGGGAGAGCTCGTGCTTCTCGGTCTGTGAGCGGAAGCGCAGTTCGTCAATGTGATCGATGATCTCGCGCAGGTTGTAGCCACTTTGAATCTTGTTCTTGATCTCGCCGAATATCTCCCCAATCTTGTATTCGATGGTGTTCGGGCCGCTCGCCTTTTGCTTGAAGCTGTGCAGATAGGGAAACAGCTTCCCGTCCACGAAATCACGGAGATCGTCGCCGGTCAAAGCTTTGTTGTGGTCGAGTTTGCCGTCCTTGTCCTTGGGCGCGGCCCAGCTTTCCCATCGATAAGCCTTGTCGAGAATATAGGTGTATTTCCTGCCTTCCAGCGCAGCCTCGGTGCCCTTGTCCTGTTCAAGATCATCAAGGTATTTCAGGAATAGCAGCCACGAGGCCTGCTCGGTATAGTCGAGCTCGCTGGAGCAGCCAGCTTCTTTCCAAAGGACGTCATCTATGTTTTTGAAGGCTTGTTCGAACATATGTATGTGGTCGCTACTGCCGGGGACGAATCATAACAAAATACCTTTCGGCACAGCAGTGCTTCCATCGTATTCCGACATCGGTTTTCGGGCAAAGTTACTGGCTCGGCGTCCCGCCACGTAGAGCTTCGTGAGCACGTATTTGCGGCACGTGTCGACTTCAGTTGGGTGGGTCATAACTATAGAGATATATCCGCGAAGAATTCACGGGCCAGCTTATGATATCAGGAACGATTGACTTAAAACGGAATGGGATTAACCGCGTTGCCTTGATTGTAGCCTATTGAAAGGAACAAGGCAAAATGGGCTCAGGAGGTGTAGGCACTCAACGCCGCATAGTTGTTGGTGGCAGTGAATTCGACGGAGACGAGAGGATGTGTCATGCAATTTAAAGAATCCACAGAAGTTAATTGAAAACGATTGATTCGCTTTTTATTCGTGTTAGAATGCCCGGCTGTCACGCGAGGCTGACGCTTTGGCTGCAGACCCTCATCGAGTCTACGAGATCCGTTGCCCTATTCATGGGTTTGTCCCTTTCAATGACTGGGAGCGAGAAATCATTTCGCAACCTGCGTTTCAGCGACTACGACGAATCCGCCAGTTAGCTTGGACTGATCTTGTTTACCCTGGGGCTATGCACACGAGATTTGAGCATTCATTGGGCGTAATGCACACAGCTACTCTCCTCTACGATTCTATAGTTCAGAAATCTCGGGCGGTTTTGGAGGAACAACACGCGTATACCCCTGAAGGACTTCAGAGAGACCGTCAGTTGGTACGACTCGCGGCTTTGCTGCACGATGTCGGTCACCCGCCATTCTCTCACTCTGCGGAGGATCTGTTCCCCGATCGGGATGGCAGCAACAAAAAATTTGCCCATGAAGACTACTCAGCGGCAATAATCCGCAACGAATTGCGCAGCGCTATCGAGGATCATCCGCTAAACCAAAACACAGATCTAAGTGCTGACAGGATTGCTGCATTAATTGAAGGAAGTACGGGCGCAAAACGTAGCCTGTTTTGGCGCGGGCTCATTTCTGGCCATCTTGATGCAGATCGAATTGATTACCTTCTAAGAGACTCTCATCATATTGGTGTTCACTACGGCCGATTTGATTTTCGGCGGCTCATTTTGTCTGTGATAGCGATCCGAGGCGAGGGAAAGGAATCGCCCAGACTCGGTATTGAAGAAGGCGGTTGGCACGCCGCTGAAGGTCTGGTGCTGGCCCGATATTTTATGTTCACTCAAGTATATTTTCATAAAACCCGAGTAGCGTATGACTGGCACATGAGGGAGGCCCTAAAGGTGATGCTGCCCGGGGGCCGCTTTGCCAAACCAGTCGGGGCTGAATTAAAAGAGTTCTTGAGATGGGACGACTGGCGAGTGCTCGGTCTTTTGGCAAACGGCGATGGTGGCGAACATGGAAGAAGAATCTCAGAGCGGAATCACTACCGTGAAATCTACCACACTCCAGAGGTATGCGATGAGCAAGACTTAAAAGATTTGGAGCTTATAAGAGCTAAACTCGGTGATCTTCTGCTTGCTGAGGCACAAGCTAAGAAAAGTTGGTATAAACCGAGCGACCCTGATATTCCGGTCTATAGTTCAGTTCGAGCTCCGCACGTCCAGCCATTGAGTAAGTACTCCAAAGTGATAGCCAGTATGAAGGAAAACAATCAGTTCCTTCTGTATGTGGATGCTGCAGCCAGAGAAGAAGCTATAAAGCGGACAAATTAGAAAGGACAAAAAATGAAAAAAATTGAGAAAGAGCGTCTCGCAACCATCGTCACCCTTGTGGAAAGAAAGCCCAGAATCGGTCGCACCGCGTTGATGAAGTTGTGCTATTTTCTTCAAACTCTTCGTAATGTACCCTTGGAGTACCGATTTACCCTGTACTCGTACGGTCCTTTCGATTCGAACGTGCTTTCCGACCTTGATTTTGCAGAGTCGTTTGGAGGTCTCCAGTCGGATATCATTCTGCATTCGAACGGCTATACGTATGAGATAGCGCCGTCGAACAAGAGTGATGCAATGATGGCTTGGGCTGCTGATTTCATTAAATACTACGAGAACGACTTTAATTGGGTAGTCGATGAATTTGGGAATCGGGAAAATGGGGATCTCGAGCTCCTAAGTACAATCGTGTACGTGGATCGAGAGTCTGAAGAGACTAATGAAAGACTTTCCCCAGCTGCACTCATCCAGAAAGTGAATGATGTCAAACCGCAATTCGAAGAACCCTACGTCATTGAGAAGGTGAAGGACTTGGCGAATATGGATTTACTTCAAAGCTTAAGAGCTATTTCCGCAAGGAGTTCTGCCGCATAGTCTTTGGAGTTCCTGAGCCCTCCTCAACGCGAATGTCGGCGTTTCGGCGGGATTAGCTTATTCGCCTTGTATTCGCTGCTACTGTAGTCAATTTTGTGACTGCGAAAGCACCAGAGTTCAACAGGGTTCAACAGACTTCAACAAGTGAGCCGTAAACCTTTCAACAAGAATCAACTAGAATCCACGGAGTTCTACAGAGTTCAACAAGCTTTGGCATCTGGTTCGGGACCAGGAGGCCGGTGGTTCAAATCCACTCGCCCCGACCATTTATTTTCAAGCGGATGCGACAACTGGGGTCGCTCAAACTCGCCCCTCTGGTTTCGGGCCAGGTGTTCTACAGCTA
>Ga0210394_10001994_pt1 | contig 29723 bp, 20 predicted proteins | sample IncBWC12MmetaG_FD_160121 | JGI IMG/M metagenome (GOLD analysis project Ga0210394, IMG submission 160121) | Forest soil microbial communities from Barre Woods Harvard Forest LTER site, Petersham, Massachusetts, United States - Inc-BW-C-12-M | ecosystem: Environmental > Terrestrial > Soil >... | reverse complement strand
TGAACACGCAATTGTTCAGTTCGTTTATTCAAGACGAGATCGCCCTGATTCCTGGCAGGCTGTCCCTGACGGTGGGGACGAAGCTGGAACACAACTATTACACCGGATTCGGGGTGATGCCCAGCGCGCGGGTGGCGTGGAATTTGGATGAACATCAGATGATCTGGGCGGCGATTTCGCGGGCGATTCGAACTCCTGGAAGTGTCGACATTTCTGAGCGCGTAGACCAGTCAGGTTTCCTGGAACCGAATGGCACGCCGGTGATTGTCCGGGCAGTCGGCAATCCCAACTTTCAAGACGAGGTCCTGATCGCTTATGAGGCAGGCTACCGCTCCCAGCTATCCAACCGGCTCTCGCTGGACATCGCCGCCTACTACAACTCCTACGGTCATCTGCAAACCGAGGAACCTGGTGCGCCCTTCCTTGAAACGTCGCCTGCGCCTCCGCATCTGGTCTTGCCGGTGGTGGCAGAGAACTTGCTTCATGGAGAAACTCACGGAATAGAGGTCTCGGCGAAGTGGAAAGTTGCCACGCGCTGGACAATCACTCCGGCGTATACCTACGAGGGTATTCACCTCCATCTGGCGCCTACGAGTTTGGACACGACGTCGCTGGCGGCCGGCGAAGGCGACAGCCCGCACCAGTGGGCGCGGCTGGATTCTCACGTCAACCTGCCCCGCAATCTGTCCTGGGACGCAAGCGCGAACTTCGTCGATCGTCTTAGCGCGCTGAACGTGCCTGCCTATACGCGGGTCGATACCCAGCTGACCTGGCAGGCGCAGGAACATCTTTCCATCAGCGTGGTCGGACAGAATCTGGAGAACGACCATCATCTGGAGTTCCTGAATCTGGACGGAACGGGAATCTCGACCCTGGTAAAGCGCAGCGGATACGTGAAGTTCACGTGGCTATTCTAAACGAGGAAAAGCGGTGCATCGTCAAGGTTGCATAAATCGAATCCGAGGCGCTCGCCTGCCGGCCAAGAAATCCGGCGGGATACGGCGATACCTGCTGGCTCTTTGGCCGATTGCGATTTTTGCCTCTGTTCTCGCCGTGTCGCTCGCAGAGACCTCCGGCACGGCGCTCGCGCAATCGCAACCAGGTGAATATCACGTGAAGGCGGCCTTTCTTTTTCATTTTGTGCAGCTGGTAGAGTGGCCGGCGGGTTCGCTGGGAAACGACATCAATCCGGTTACGCTGTGCACGATCGGCGAGGATCCGTTTCGCGGGGACTTGGAGACCACCCTTGCGAAAAAGAACCTGGGAACTCGGCCGCTGCGCGTCCGGCATTTGAAGCAAACGGAAGATTTTCAGGGATGCCAGGTGCTTTTTGTCAGCGGCCGTGAAGCAGCCCACCTTGGCCACCTTCTGCAGGAACTGAAGGACGGCCCCATCCTGACCGTGGGTGAGTCCGACGGCTTCGTCGAGCAAGGCGGAATGATCGGGTTCCTGCTGGTGGACGACAAGGTCCGGTTTGAAATCAATCTGGAAGCAGCCGAGCGGGCCAGGCTCAAGATCAGTTCACGGCTGCTGCTGCTGGCGAAAACGGTAGTCGGGAATCACGGGTAACGAGGAAACGAATGTTTTCCCAAGGCCGATCGATACAAAGAAAACTAGCGCTCCTGGTCCTCTCTGCGAGCTTGTTCGCCCTGGTGCTGGCTTCGGTGGGATTCGGAATCTACGAACGCGCCAGTTTTCGCTCCGCAGTCGCCAGGGAGCTTTCGACTCTGGCTGACACCTTGGGCGCGAATACAGCGGCGTCGCTCGAATTCGATGACCAGAAGACCGCGCGGGATATGCTGGGCGCGCTGCAAGCAGACCATCAAATTCTGGGAGCTTGCCTCTACGACAACCAAGGCACCCTTTTTGCCGAATACCAGCGCGCCGATTTGGGCCGCGATTTCAAGATGCCGGCGTCGCACAAGGACGGCGCGTATTTTGGTCCGGACTCCTTCACGCTGTTCCGCGCAGTTTCTTTGAATGGCGAGAAAACCGGCTCCATCGCGATTGTCTCCGACTTGAGCGTATTCCGCGCGACGATGTGGGAGTATGCCGAAATTGCCAGCCTGGTGCTGCTGGTTTCTATTTTTGCGACCTATCTGATCTCCACGCGTTTTCTCCGCGTCATCACCGGCCCGCTGTTGCAACTGGCGGACGTGGCCGGCCGGGTTTCCCAGGAGGAGAACTACACGTTACGCGCGGTAGCGCACGGCTCCGATGAAATCGCGCAAGTGATTCGCTCTTTCAATCAAATGCTCGATCGCGTTCGGGATCGCGACGCGGCCTTGCAGGACTCCAACAATCAGCTGGAAGGCCGCGTGGAAGAGCGGACGATACAATTGCAGGCGCAAGTAGAAGACCGGGTGCGGGCAGAGGAAACGCTGTCCGAAGAGCGGCGTATGTTGCGCACCCTGATTGATAACGTGCCGGACTTCATGTACGTGAAAGACGTCGAATCCCGTTATGTGGTGGTCAATGCCTCCATGGCGCGTTCCATGGGCGCGATGAGCCACGAACAAGTGCTGGGAAAAACGGCGCGCGATTTCTACTCGAAAAAGCTCGCGGATCCCTATTTGCAAGACGACCAGAACGTGATGCGCGCCAAGCAACCGCTCTTCGATCGCGAAGAAGAATGCATCAACCAGAAGGGCGACAAAATATTCCTGCTAACCACCAAGGTTCCGCTGCTCGACAACCGCGGCGAGGTAACCGGTATCGTCGGCGTTGGCCGGAACATCACCGAACGCCTGAAGACCGAGCACGCGATGCAGAGAGCCAGGGAAGCCGCCGAGGCAGCCAGCCAGGCCAAAAGCGAATTTCTCGCCAACATGAGCCACGAAATTCGCACACCGCTCAACGGCGTTATCGGCATGACCGATCTGGCGCTGGACACCGAACTCACCGTGGAACAACGAGAGTATCTGGAGACGGTGAAGATGTCGTCCGACTCCCTGCTGACGGTGATCAACGACATCCTGGACTTCTCCAAGATCGAGGCGGGGAAGATTGACCTAGAGGCGGCGGATTTCAATTTACGCGATTGTCTGGAAACGACCTTGAAAACGTTGGCGTTGCGCGCCGACGAAAAGGGACTGGAGCTTCTTTGCGAAATTGCGCCTGAGGTTCCAGAAGTCGTACAAGGCGATTCCACCCGCTTGCGGCAGGTTCTCGTGAACCTGGTGGGTAATGCCATCAAGTTCACGGAGAAAGGCGAGGTGGCAGTGAGCGTCCAATTAGAAGTCGCCGGTGGCGACTCTACTCTCCTGCGTTTTACTGTTTCCGACACCGGGATCGGCATCCCTGCCGAAACGCAAAAACTGATATTTGACCCTTTCACGCAGGCCGATTCATCCACAACCCGGAAGTACGGCGGGACCGGACTCGGTCTGACCATTTCTTCGCGACTGGTAAACATGATGGACGGCAAGCTCTGGGTGGAAAGTGAAGTCGGCCGGGGAACGCAATTCCACTTCACCGTGCAGTTCCAACACGCCAACGGAAAAGCGCAGGTTGAAACAATCGCTCCGCCGGAAGTTCTGCGCGGCGTCAAAGTGCTGGTCGCCGATGACAACGCCACGAATCGCCGGATTCTCGAAGGGATGCTAAAACGTTGGGAAATGAAAGTGAAGGCTGTGGCAGGCGGTGAGGAGGCTCTGGCGGAACTGTCTGAGGCGGGGAAGACCGCCGAACCGTATGCGCTGATTCTGACCGACATGCACATGCCGGCGATGGACGGTTTCAAGCTCATCGAGCGAATCCGCCAGATGCCGGAACGATCGACTGCCACCATCATGATGCTCACTTCGTCGGAGTCTCGCGGCGACGCGGAGCGCTGCAGAGTGCTCGGAGTGTCCGCGTATTTGCTGAAACCGATCAGGCTGTCGGAATTGCACGAAGCCATCGCCCGGGTTGTGGGGGCGCGCGAGCAACAGAACGCAGTCCCGCTGGTGACACGCATCTCCGTGCAGGATCCGCAGGCTCCCCCCGAAGCTTTGCGCATACTGCTGGCCGAAGACAATCTGGTGAATCAGCGCCTGGCTACTCGCTTGCTGGAGAAGAGAGGCCATCGCGTGCTCGTGGCGGGCAATGGCCGCGAAGCGCTCGCCGCGCTGGACAAGGAAAGCTATGACCTGGTGCTGATGGATATACAGATGCCCGAGATGAACGGTATGGAGGTGACCGCCAGGATTCGAGAAAAAGAAAAACTCACAGGCGGACATCAGCCGATTGTGGCTCTGACCGCGCACGCGATGAAGGGCGATCAGGAACTGTGTCTCGCCGGCGGGATGGATGCCTATTTGGCGAAACCGATTCGCGCGCAAGAACTTGATCAGATTCTCGACCAGTATGCGGCGAGAGCAGCGGCAATCGTTAAATGAGAATCGCGGGCACCGGGCCAGGTGCACGAGCGTTTCGCTTGCGAGCGGGCCCGAGAGGCGCGCTTTGGTTACAGGCGCGCTGGCCTCGTTTCTGGAGAACCCGTACCTTTTTAGTACTTTCGTACCAGTAACTTACAGGGCTACCGGCAGTCGGCAGCCCATCGACACCTGCGTCGTCGGTCTCTACCTTAATAACTAGAGCCTGCAACAGGCCCCGGCGACAGACCGAGGGGCCGAGGTGCGGGCGGATCTGCTTTCGATCGACCGGGTTACGCTCGCGGCGAGCGGCATTTTCCCCGCGCGGAACTCCCGTAGGAAGGATTTGATGCAAGATTTGCTGCGCGTAACAAACTTGAATGTCTCTTATCGCGGGGCTGGCCCCGGTCGGCAGGACGCCGTCGAGAATGTGAGTTTTGCAATTGGCGAGGGCGAGGTATTGGGCCTGATGGGCGGATCCGGATGCGGAAAGACCACTGTTGCTCTCGCTTTGCTCGGCTTGCTTTCGGGGAACGAGGCTCAAGTCTCGGGTTCCATCCAGTTTCGCGGGGAAGAGTTGCTCAGGAAGGACCGGCGTGCTCTTCGCGCCATTCGGGGAGCGGGAATTTCGCTGGTCTTCCAGGAACCCGAGCTCGCGCTAAGCCCGGTGATGAAAATAAGAGATCAAGTGGCGGAAGTGGTTCACGCGCACAACGATTGGAAATGGGAGCGCTGCCGCAAGGCTGCCGAATGGGCGCTTGCGCGGGTTGGCTTTGCTGACGTGCAACGAATTTCTTCGGCCTATCCGCACCAGTTGAGCGGGGGGCAGCGGCAACGGGTGGTCCTGGCGCAGGCTCTGGCGTGTAAACCGGCACTGCTGATTGCCGACGAGCCGGCAGCTTCGCTCGATGCGCGGAGCCAGAGCGAGGTTTTGGCCCTGTTGCGGAAATTGCAGCGTGAATTGTGCATCTCGATTCTGTTGATCAGTCATGCGCCGGAAGTTCAGGCGAGCCTTGCGGACCGTCTGCTGGTGATGGCGGATGGCCGGATCGTGGAACAGGGACCATTCGAGCGGCTCTATCGGAATCCTGCGCATGCCTGTACCCGTGCGATGCTGCGCATCGCTGCGCCCGCGAGCGTTGCTGAAGACATGGATTTCGAGATGGTTACGTAGGTGATTTGCGCACCGCCATTCCAGAACAAGAGGGGCGGAGAATGAAGCCGGGGCCGCAATCGAACATCAACCAGCTCGAGCCGCTGTTGCGCGTTCGCGGCTTGGGCAAACAGTATGTGCAACAGCGCCTTTTTTCGCGCAAGAAGATTGCTGTTGCCGCGTTCGAGGACGTTTCTCTCCAAATCTTTCCGGGCAAGACGCTGGCGATCGTGGGAGAGTCTGGCGCGGGCAAGTCGAGCCTGGCGCGATGCATCGCTCTGCTGGAGCGTCCGAGCGCGGGAAGCATCGACCTTGCGGGGAGGAATTTGCTCACGCTCGATGAAAAAGAGCTTTTTTCGATGCGGCGGGAAGTTCAGCTGATTTTTCAAGACCCGTCGTCGGCACTGAATCCCCGTCTGACCGCGTGCGAGATCATCGCCGAGCCGCTGCTGATTCAGGGCGACGGGACGAAATCGCAGCGCCGCGAGCGAGCGTTGCAATTGCTGAAGCAAGTGGGACTGGACCCGGCAGGCGAGCACAAACGGCCGCTCGAGTTCAGCGGCGGCCAGCGGCAGCGATTGGCGATCGCCAGGGCGCTCGCGCTCGGCCCGCGCCTGCTGATTCTGGACGAGGCGCTATCGAATCTTGACGCCGCGAACCAGACTTTAGTTCTGAACTTGCTGGCGGAGCTGCAGGCGGCGAATTCGCTGAGCTTCCTGCACATTTCGCACGATCTGCGTTTGGTCTCTGAGTTTGCTGACGAAGTTGCGGTGATGTACCAGGGCCGGATCGTGGAGTCGAAGAGCACGCGCAATCTATTCGCTTCGCCCGAGCATTCCTACACCCAGGAACTTCTGGCCAGCGCGCGTTCGGTGGAAGCGATCCTGCTCGAGCGGTCGGCGTAGGCGCCGCCATGAGATACCTTGTGCGACGACTGCTGCACTCGGCGCTGCTGCTCTTGGCGGTTTCGATTTTTTCGTTTGCCATTCTGCAACTGGCTCCCGGCGACTTCTTTACCCCGATTCGATTGAATCCGCAAATCTCCGAGCACACCGTTGCCGGGTTGCGCTCCCAATATGGCCTCGATAAACCCTTTCCGGTTCGCTACGAACATTGGCTGCATGCTGTTTTCAGAGGCGACCTCGGCCTCTCCTTTGCTTATGGCACCCCGGTCGCGCCGCTACTGGCCGTCCGGGCGCGCAATACTTTGCTCTTGACCGGGACATCGCTGCTGGCGGCATGGCTGCTGGCGATTCCCTTGGGCATAGCGAGCGCGGCGCGGCAGGGAACCTGGAGCGACCGTGCCGGCGGAATTGTGACGTCTTCGCTTCTGACTGTGCCGGACCTGGTTTTGTTTCTCGCGCTGCTGCTGGTGGCGGTGCGCACGGGATGGTTTCCGACGGGTGGAATGCTGTCTGCGGGATTCGACGACTTGAGCATCGGCGGCAAGGTGAGAGACCTCGCATTTCATTTATTCTTGCCTTGTGTCGGGCTGGTGCTCGCGACGCTGCCTCCGCTGGTCCGGCACATTCGCTCGGCGATGATCGAAGTGCTCGAAGCTCCGTTTGTGCGTGCTGCGCGCGCGCACGGGATACCGGAAAGCCGCGTGCTGCTACGCTATGCGCTACCCGTTGCGGCCAATCCCCTGATTACGCTTTTCGGGTATTCGATTGCCGCGATGTTGAGCGCTTCTTTGCTTGTAGAAGTCGTATTAAGCTGGCCGGGGATTGGTCCCTTGCTGGTAGATGCGATTCTGGCGAAAGATGTTTACGTGGTCGTCGGCGCCGTGATGCTCTCGGCTGTTTTTCTGGTGGCTGGGAATCTGGTCGCGGACGCGCTGCTTTTCGCGACGGACCCGCGGATTCGGATGAAGTGATGAGGCAGCGGCAAAAACTCGCGTGGGCGGCCGTCGCGTTAGCGGCGTTCGCCTGCGTCGTGCTGTTCGCCGGCTTTTTCGCTCCGTATGATTTTGCGGCGCAGGACCGCGACACGCCCTTCGCGCCACCAACGGCTATTCATTTTGTGGATGCGGGCGGAACCTTTCACATTCGTCCCTTCGTTTATGGCCCCGGCGATTCGGGCGCGAGCGTTGTGAGTGCCGCTGCGGATTCCTCCCAGACCTTTGCGATACGCTGGTTCGCACGCGGCGCACCTTACAAAATTGCCGGCGTGTTCCCGTCGCGCGTGCATTTGTTTGGCGTCGAAAAGCCCGCGCGAATATTCCTGCTGGGCTCGGACGGATACGGCCGCGACCAGTTTTCGCGATTTCTCTTTGGCGGACAGATTTCACTGCTCGCCGGATTGATTGCCGCCATCCTTTCTGTATCCATCGGGATACTTGCGGGGGGAATCGCCGGATATTACGGCGGGTGGATCGATGAAATTCTGATGCGCGGCGGAGAATTGTTTCTCGCCTTGCCCTGGCTCTACCTTTTATTCGCAGTGCGCGCCGCATTGCCGCTGCACATTTCACAATGGGAAGTGTTCCTGCTGCTCATCTCGGTGATGGGACTGATCGGCTGGGCGCGTCCCGCGCGGCTGATTCGTGGCGTAGTGCTCAGCGCCAAAGAACGCAATTTTGTGCTCGCGGCGCGCGGTTTCGGAGCTTCCGACGCGTATCTGTTGCGGCGGCACGTGCTGCCGCAGACCTACGCGGTGCTGCTCACGCAGATTACGCTGCTGGTTCCTCAGTATGTTCTGGCTGAGGTGACTCTCACGTTCCTGGGGCTGGGTGTTGGCGAACCCATGCCGAGTTGGGGCGCGCTGTTAACTTCTCTGCAGCAGTACTCGGTTCTTTCTTCCTACTGGTGGATGTTCTTGCCCGCACTGCTCATGATCCCTCTGTTCGTTGTGTTTTACGCCGCCGCCGATGCTCTGCAGGAACTTCACAGATCCGTGCCGCTGTAAAAACCGGGAAATCTCTGCTAAGAGTGGATGCATGAGGAGAATTCGACTGGCCAAGACGTGCCTGGTCCTGCTGGCGGCGATTTCCTGTGCCTGCTCGACCGCGCAGGCCACCGCACCGCAGGCTGGCGAAGAGCGAATGATAGCCGACGGCGCTCCAGGCCACGCCGGCGGCAGGCTCGTGATTGCTTTGCGCTCGGAGCCGAAGACGCTGAATCCGGCGCTCGCCTTGGATGAGCCCTCGCGCGACGTGATTCGCTGCCTTAGCGCTGATTTGATTCACATCAATCGTGGCTCGCTCAAGACCGAACCGTCGCTGGCTAAATCGTGGAGCGTCTCGCGCGACGGACGGCAATATACGCTCGAGCTTCGGCACGGAGTGCGCTTTTCCGATGGCCAACCGTTCAACGCGGACGACGTGATCTTTAGTTTTCAGGTTTACCTGGATGAAAAGGTTGACTCCTCGCAGCGGGATCTGCTGGTGGTGGGCGGAAAACCTATTCACGTCGTGAAAGTGGACGACTACGCGGTCCGCTTTGAACTCGCGCAGCCCTATGCGGCCGCCGAGCGCTTGTTCGATAGCATCGCCATTTTGCCGCGCCATCTGTTGGAAAGTGGCTACCGGGCTGGCGGATTTTCTCAGGCGTTCAGTCTGGCCATGCCGCCCGGCCAATTCGCCGGGCTCGGCCCATTTCGTTTGCAGGAATATGTCGCCGGGCAACGCGTGGTTCTGGAGCGCAATCCCTATTACTGGAAGGCGGACCGCGCCGGAAACCAGTTGCCGTATCTGAAGGAGGTCGTGTTTCTGTTCGTTCCCAGCGAGGACGCGCAGGTCATCCGTTTCCAGTCCGGAGATACGGACGTGCTGAGCCGATTCAGCGCGGACAATTTCGCAGTGCTGCAAAAACAGCAATCGGTGAAGGGGTACCATCTGGACGATCTGGGAGCGGGACTGGAATACAATTTCCTGTTCTTCAATATGAACGATTTGGGCGCCAAAGCGCTCCCGGAAATTGCCAAGAAGCAGGCCTGGTTTCAAGACCTGCGCTTCCGGCAGGCTGTTTCGGCGGCGATCGACCGCGAAGGAATCGTCCGCCTGGTTTATAGCGGGCGCGCGACGCCGATCTGGGATCAGGTGACGCCGGGAAACAAATTGTGGCTGGACGAGAAAATTACCCGTCCGGCGCGTTCGCTCGAACGCTCGCGCGAGCTGCTGCAGTCCGCGGGTTTTTCCTGGAAGAGCGATGGCGCCCTGGTGGACCCGCATGGCAACCCGGTGGAATTTTCGATCCTCACCAGTTCCGCGAATGCGCAGCGCACGAAAATCGCGACCATCGTGCAAGACGATTTGAGCCAATTGGGAATGACGGTGCAGGTGGTGCCGCTGGAATTCCGCGCGATGGTGGACCGGCTGCTTACTACGTATAACTATGAAGCGGCCGTAATGGGATTGGTGAGCGGCGATGCCGATCCAACTTCGGAGATGAACGTATGGCTATCGAGCGGTGAAACTCACCTGTGGCATCCCCGCCAGGCGAGGCCCGCCACGCCGTGGGAATCCGAGATGGATCGCCTGATGCAAGAGCAACTGGTCACTTTGGATTACGCCAGGCGCAAGGCCTTATACGACCGCGTGCAGGAAATCGTTGCGGAAAACTTGCCGGTGATTTGCCTGGTGAGCCCCAATATATTGGTGGGGGCCGCTAATCGTGTGGGAAACTTTCGTCCGGCTATTTTGGTTCCTTACGCGCTGTGGAATATTGAACAGCTTTACGTGCAATAAATGGCCAGCCTGATCCGCCACGCTGCCCGAAAAACTCCGGCGCTCGAGGACGTGCGCCTCGCCTGGCCGGACGCGCGTCTGGTGCAGGAATGCGTCGCAGGCAGTGAAGAGGCCTGGCGCGCGCTGATCTTGAAGTACAAGAACCTCATCTTTTCGATCCCCGTAAAATACGGTTTCTCTCCGGACGACTCGACAGATATCTTCCAAGCAGTGTGCCTGGATCTTTTGTCGGAACTGCCCAAATTGCGCAAAGTGAAGGCATTGCCGAAATGGATCATGCAGATCACCGCGCATAAATGTTTTCACCGGAAACAACAGCAACAGCGCACCGAAGTCCTGGACCCGGCTGCACGGGAATTCGAGCGGAGCACGCCGTCCCGCGCGGTCGAAATCCTGCGGGAAGCCGAAGACGAGCAGAGCTTGCGGCAGGCCATGGCTGAACTACCGCCGCGCTGTCGAGAACTGGTGCACATGCTCTTCTATGACGAGCCGGTGCGGCCGTACCAGGAAATTGCCGCGGCGCTGGGGATCGCGGTGGGATCGATCGGATTCATCCGGCAGCGGTGCCTGGAACGGCTGCGCAAACGCTTGCTGGAAGCAGGATTCGCGTGAAGCCGGAAAACAAGAAAGACCCTGTTTCCGGGCCATGGCTGCGCGAGCTGGCAAATCTGGCGACCGAATCCAGCCGTAACAAATTCCTCGCCTCCCACCCGCGACTTTTGCAAGACGGCGTGGTGCAACAACTGAACGAAGTCGTGCGCGGCAAATTGCGCGAAAACGCTCGCGAGGCGCTTTCCCTGGCGGAAGCCAGCGTGGCCATCGCGCGAAAGTTGCGGAATCCAGAGGCCCTGGGGCGCAGTTTGCGCTCCAAAGCCAACGCTCTGTACATGCTGGGAGAGAATCAGCAGGCGCTGGATTTTCACGCCGAAGCTTTGGGTATCTTTCGCGAAATGGGCAATCCCGAGGAAGAAGCGCGCACGCTGATCCCCTCCATTCAGCCTTTCATCCTGCTGGGAAAATACGACCAGGCGTTTGCAGCCGCGCAAGAGGCCAAGCGAATCTTCCGGCAACGAGGCGACGACAAACGGTGGGCGCATGTGGAGATCAATGTCGGAAATATCTATCACCGGCAGGACCGTTTCGAGGAGGGACTGGTTTGCTACGAGCGTGCCTACGAGATGCTGCTGCCTTTCCGCGATTCCGAAGGGCTGGCGGTTGCGCTGTACAACATGGCGGTGTGCCTGATTACGCTGAATGATTTTCCGCGCGCCCTCGCGACGTACCAGCGCGCCAGGGAAATGTGCGTCAGCCACGGCATGACGCTGCTGGTGACGCAAAGCGACTACAACATTGCCTACCTTTATTATCTGCGGGGCGAATACAGCCGGGCGATCGAGATGCTGCGCGCGACGCGCGAGGAGTGCGAGAAAAACGGCGACGCGCACGTGCTGGCGCTGTGCTACCTGGACCTGTCTGAAATTTATCTGGAATTAAATCTGAGCAGCGAAGCGAAGGAGACCGCTCACGAAGGATATCTGCGTTTCCAGAAACTGGGAATGGGATACGAGGAAGCGAAATGCCAGGCTTATGAAGCCATGGCGTCCAGCCAGCTGGGAAAGGCGCTAGGCTCGCTGGAATTGTTTGCGCAGGCGCGCGCGAAATTTGTCAGCGAGAAGAACCTAGTGTGGCCGTGGCTGATGGATTTGTACCAAGCTGTGGTTCTTTACAATGAGGGCCGATTGTTTGAAGCGCGGCGGCTATGCGCCGGCGCGGCACAATTTTTCGATGGCTCTTTCCTGCCGAGCAAGGCCGTGCTTTGCCACCTGCTGCTGGCACGGCTTTCTCTGCGGACCGGCGAACTGGATGCGGCGCAGGCGGAGTCTTCTCGCGCGATCGAACGCCTCGCGCGTTTGGAGGCTCCGGTGCTGCACTATCAGGCGCATTTCCTGATGGGCCAGATTCAGCAGGCTTCCGGCGACCCGTCCGGCGCTTACGATTCCTGTCAGCGGGCGCGCGCATCTCTGGAGACCCTGCGCAGCAGCTTGCACGGCGAAGAGCTGAAGATCGCGTTCATGAAAAATCGCCTGGAGGTTTACGAGAGCCTGGTCGAGCTTTGCCTGCTGCGCGCGGAAAAGCCGCACGGAGCCGAGGAGTCGTTCGGTTATATCGAAATGGCCAAATCGCGCAGCCTGGCGGAACTTCTGCTGCGCTCCGGCCCGGCGATCCGGCCGGCCGAGGCGGGGCAGAGCGAGCTGGTGCGTCGCATCCGTGAAATGCGTGAAGAGCTCAACTGGTATTACCGGCGCATCGAAATTGAGCAGTTGCGCGCCGAAGAGCCCTCACCCGAGCGCATCGCGAAGCTGCAGAAAGAGGCTCTGGCGCACGAAAACCAGCTGCTGCACGTGCTGCGCGAATTGCCACAGTCAGAGAGCGCAAGCCACGGCCCGGCAATCAGGTCGCTGGAGACGATTCGCGCGTGCCTGCCTGCGGATGCTGCGCTCGTTGAGTATTTCAGTCTGAAGGGCCAGTTCATTGCCGCGGTGGTGACGCACGAGGGCCTCGGAATCGTGCCGCTGACGCCGCTGTCGCGGGTGATCAACCTGCTGCGCATGCTGCATTTCCAGATTTCGAAATTCAAGCTGGGTGCGGAATATGCGCGGACGTTCGAGAAATCCATGCTGGACGTAGTGCAAGCGCACTTGCGCCAGCTTTACGAAGAAGTGCTGGCGCCAGTTCGCGCGCACCTCTCGGCGCGACATCTGATCATCGTGCCGCACGGCGTCCTGCACTACCTTCCGTTCCACGCTTTGCTGGACGACACAGGATACCTGATCGATTCCTTCACGATCTCTTATGCGCCGAGCGGCAGCGTTTTTGCGCACTGCCAGGAAAAGCCCGCGCACGCGAGCGGCCCGTCTTTGATTATGGGAATTCCAGATGAGCGAGCTCCATTGATTCTCGAGGAAGTTCGCGCGGTGGCCGAGATGGTGCCCGATGCGGAATTGCTGCTAGGCGCCCAAGCGAACGAGCAGGTCTTGCGCGAGAAAGGTTTGCAGAGCAGGCTGATCCACATCGCGACGCATGGCAAATTCCGGCAGGACAATCCGATGTTCTCCGGAATTCGCCTCGGCGACGCGTATCTGAATCTGTACGATCTCTACCAGCTCAAGCTGGATGCTGAACTGGTGACGTTGAGCGGGTGCGCCACGGGCATGAACGTGGTCACTCCGGGAGATGAATTGCTCGGGCTGATTCGCGGACTGCTCTATGCCGGAGCGCACTCGCTGCTGCTGACTCTGTGGGACGTTCACGACCAGAGCACTGCCGATTTCATGGCCATTTTCTATCGGCGCTTACAGGACGGAGCCGGCAAGGCCGCCGCCCTGCGGGGAGCGATGATCGAACTGCGCAAGCGCTACCCCCACCCCTACCACTGGGCCCCCTTCGCGCTCATCGGCAAAATTTCCCCGCTCTGACGTCCGGCAGCTTTTTCGATACGCCCTATATTTTTTGAGCCTGTGCCCACCCTTATGTGCTGATGGTGGAAGTAGGAAGTGGGGCAGTTACATGGGCAAGGCAGCGAAATCAAATTCGGGGGTTGGGATGCGACACTATTCGCTTGAAAAGTGGGTTGATTTTTCGCGGAACGTGATCGGCGAGGACGAAAAGGTAGCGATGCAAAACCACTTACAGACCGGCTGCGCGACCTGCACCAAGGAGTTGGGCATGTGGCAGCGTTTGCAACAAGTTGCACGACGCGAGGCGGCCTATTCGCCGTCCGCAGGCGCCGTGCGGACCGTGAACGCTACATTCGCCAACCGCTCGGCACGCGAGCCGCGTCATGCGAAGTCCTTAATTGCGTCGCTGCTGTTCGATAGCTTCCGCGGCCCGCAATTGGCTGGAGTGCGATCGGCCGGAAGCGCCTCACAGCAATTGCTTTACGGTGCGGGAGACTACCGGATTGATGTTCGAATCGAACCGCAAATGGACTCAGAGAAGGTGATTCTGATCGGACAGGTGCTCAATTCCACCGACCCCGACGAACGCCTGTCGGCGGTTCGGGTCAGCTTGTTGACGGGCCGACGGATGCTTGCCGAGTCCGTGACGAGCGAGTTCGGCGAATTCCAGATTGAGTGCAAACTCGAAGAGAGCTTTCGGCTGGTAGTACTGCTGGCCGACGGGACAGAGGTTAGCATCCCGCTCGTCGATCCTGCTTCGAACTCAGCACAGACAGTCAAGCAAATAGCTGAAAATAATATCCTTAGGAAGGCTTCGAGAATCAAGAAAAAAGGTACTAGAACCAAAGATTGAAGCAGCGAGTGCGGAAGTAGCCTTTTGTACCATTGCTGGGAATCAGTCGCCCGACCAAAATGGAAGGGAGAAAGATTCACACCAATTGGGCTACCGGTCGACACTTAAAAGGAGCACGGGAAATCATGAAGCGTCTAATCGGACTTGCAATACTTCTAACGCTGGGATTCTGGGGCCAGCCAGCCAGTGCTCAAGGGCTCTTGGGCGGCCTTCTTACGACTGTCAGTCAGGTGCTGACCGGTCAGAATCAGCAACAGGGCGTTATCGTCCGGACGACTTTGGGCCGTGCGGGACTGCAGAACGCTTGCCTGGCGAATGGTTGCACGGTGGTCCGCAACCTCGACGGAGGCGCCAACCAACTATTCCTGGTGCGGCCGGCGCAGGGTTTGCTGGCGCAACTTCTCGCGGACGTGTTGCGGCTGGTGACCGGAATTCTCGATGCCGAACCCGATCAGACGCTCACGATTCCACCGAACGAAAACAATCAGTCGACTGCCTCGACCGCGCCCCAGGGTTTGTGGGACACCACTCCCGTCAACTACTACGGGACGTCGGTCACGCATGGATATGTGAATCAGCCGGCGGCGCAAATTATTCGCGTCGCTCAAGCGCACAGTGTTTTCAATGTCAGCGGCACGGGAATCGTTGCGGACATAGACACGGGCGTCGACCCCAATCATCCTGCGCTGCAGGGCGTGCTACTCGCCGGTTATGACTTTACTCGCAACCAGCCGGGCGGCTCGGAACTGAACGATATATCCATGTCCGCGCCGCCGCCTTGTGAGACTTGCGCCGCTGCCTACGTAAATCAACACACCGCCGCGATGCTCGATCAGCACACGGCTGCCATGCTGGACGGCTCTCAATACGCGGCGTTTGGACACGGCACGATGGTGCTGGGCGTAATTCATCTGGTCGCGCCGACCGCCCAACTGCTGCCACTGAAGGCCTTCAGCGCGAACGGAAACGGATCGCTTTCGAATATTCTGGCGGCGATTTACTACGCTGTGCAGAACAACGCAAACGTCATCAACATGAGCTTCGACTTGACGACCAGTTCGACGGAACTGGCGACTGCGATCAACTACGCCAACAGCCACAACGTGATCCTTGCGGCTTCCTCCGGTAACGATGGAGAGCAGGAGATGGTTTATCCGGCCGGATTGCAGAACGTAATGGGCGTAGCCTCAACGAACAACCAAGACCAGCGCTCGAGCTTTTCGAATTACGGCAACCAGATCGTGTGGGTCGCAGCGCCCGGCGAAGGCGTCATCACTACGTATCCGTTCGCGACGTACGCTGCGGGTTGGGGAACGTCGTTCAGTTCACCGATGGTTGCCGGGACCGCGTCTTTGCTCGTCAACATGCAATCCGGCACGAGTGAAAATCAGGCGGCTTGGGCGATTGCTCACGCCAAATGGATCGGTACGAACATGGGCAATGGACGCCTGGATGTCTACGGAAGTTTGTCGGCATTCAATCCCATCCTGGGATTGCTGCAGTAAGCTGAAACCATGCAAATTGCAACCCCAGCGGACGATATGCAACTAGCAGGCGGCTTGAATCCGATTCCCCGAATCGGGAAAGCCGCCCCGCACGCGATATTCTCCGGAGGCGCCGCCGGAAAAATCGCGGCGCCGTGGGTTTCTGCCGGTATTCATGTGAAGCAAATGGAGGAACAGATTGGTGCTTTGCGCAGCTCTTTGATCTGCGCCTTCAATCAACTGCTGGACTTGAAGGACTTGAATACAGGAGTGCACAGCACGCGCTTGGCGGAATGGGCGCTGCACGTTGCCGGAGAACTTGGCCTGGATCAAAGCTATCTGGGCGATATCGAAGTTGCGGCACTGCTGCACGACATCGGAAAAATCGGCATCTCCGACGCCATCTTGAACAAACCCGCGAAACTCACGCCTGAAGAATACGACCAGATGAAGAAACATCCCGAGTACGGCTGGGCCGTGCTGCACCAAGTGCCGGGGATGGAGCGCGCCAGCCTGATCATTCTTCATCACCACGAAAGTTACGACGGCAAAGGCTATCCGGGCGGGCTGAAGGGCGAGGAAATTCCGATCGGTTCGCGCATCGTCTCCGTGATTGACGCTTTCGATGCGATGGTCTCCTCGCGGCCCTATCGCCAGGGCCTGCCGTTCGAGGAAGCCGAACGGCGCCTGCTGCAAGCCAGCGGCACGCAGTTTGACGCGCGCGTTGTCGATCGCTTCCTTCCACTCGCGCGAGCCGAGATGTCCTCCGTGTTTGCCGCAGCCGGAACCGCCGTCTCGACTGCTCTGTGACCGTTCACCCAACAATCGCATAAATTCCGGGCTTCCATCTCCGGATCCACCTTCCATCGCGGCGCGTCTGCCGAAAAAATCTTTCCAGAATCTGTGGCGTTGAGTATTATGCGCCCTCGTTCCGCGCTGCCGGTGAGGTGTCGATGAAGCTGCGAAATGTTGGTTTGCTCTTGGCGGTCACGATCGTCGCGGCGGTATTGGTCGCGGCAATTCCTCCCGATGAACCTCTCGCCTTCCTGCACGCCACGGTGATTGATGCCACGGGCTCGCCTGCTCAGCCGGACATGACCGTAATCGTCGAGGACCGGCGCATCGTCGAGATTGGAACGAGCGCGGCCGTCAGCATTCCGAAAAATGCGCGGGTCGTCCAGGCGCGTGGCAAATATCTGATTCCGGGGCTGTGGGACATGCACGTGCATGAGATTTTCGGCGATTGGCTTCCGGAAGACGAAAAAGTGATCCCGTTGCTGTTTGTCGCGAATGGAATCACAGGGGTGCGCGACATGGGCGGCGATCTCGGGCCACTGAAGAAATGGCGCTCGCGTATTGCTAGGGGCGATCTGCTCGGGCCGCGCATGGTCATTGCGGGGCCCATGCTCGATGGTCCCGTTCCGGCGTTTCCCAGTTCGGCCCCGGTGAAGGACGCCGCGGATGGACGCAGAATCGTGGACGAGTTGAAGGCAGGCGGCGTGGATTTCATCAAGATTCAGTCACTGGTTCCGCGCGATGGATATTTCGCGGCCGCGGAGGAAGCAAAAAAACAGGGCATCGTCTTTGCCGGCCACGTGCCGGATGCGGTTCGCGCCGCCGAGGCTTCCAATGCTGGCCAGAAAAGTATCGAGCACCTGACGGGAGTGTTCGAGGGCTGCTCTTCGGTTGAAGCCGAATTGATGTCCAAACCCCGCGGGCCCGGTCGGGGACGCTTCTTGTCTACTTATGATCCGGCTAAGGCGAAAGCGCTCATCGCGCTGTTTCTCAAGAATCAGACGTGGCAGGTGCCGACGCTCTATTGGGAACAAGGCGAATGGCTCATCGAGCAAACCAGCTCCGGACCCGATCCGCTGGCGAAATACGCTCCCGCTGCGTGGAGGGATCGTACCTGGCCGATGTTTACGCGCGACATTTTGAAGAGCTGGTCCACCGATCCGGTGGCGGATCGCGAAGCATTCGTGCAGGCGGAATTTAAAATGGTGGGCCAAATGCACCGCGCGGGCGTGCCAATCCTTGCCGGGACGGACACGGCGGCCGGAGTGCGCCTCTATCCTGGATTCAGCCTGCATAGTGAGCTGGAGCTGATCGCGAAATCCGGCTTGTCTCCGATGGAAACGTTGCAGACCGCAACGCGCAATGCCGGCGTGTACTTGGGACTTCTGGATACGGGGACGATCGAGAAGGGGAAGCGCGCAGACTTGGTGCTGCTGGATGCGAACCCGCTGGAATCGATCAGCAACACCCGCAAGATTCGCAGCGTGGTGATCAACGGCCGTTATCTATCCCGCGCCGATCTGGACGGTTTGCTGCATACCGTCGAGCTGGAGGCCGCGAACTCAAAGTAATTTCTGTCGAACGTATTTGGTCGCTTGCGTCACAGTCGCGCACCCTCGCCTGCGGCGAGAGTGCGGCACCCGCAACTTTAAAAGCAACGACAAACCCAAAAACCAATCAACTGCAACGTCAACTACCACAGTGCTATCATCGGCCCTCGCCATGCGTCAATCACTTGGCGGATGGCCGACCCTTCCGCGCCACCCAAACGACCTCGCTGGCGGAATCGACTGCCCGGCCGCGGATCATGCCGCCGATCCTTTGGCCAAAGGCTTCCTGTTGACGAAGCGATTTCCGTGCTGCACGATGCGATGGTCAGCGTTTCAGGTGGGCCGCCGAACCCGGCGGCATCGCGACTATAATTCGGCGCAAGGATTTCAGTTGCGGCACTGCGCGCGGGAGGAATATTACGTCTGATTCCAAGGAACCGGCCGATCTTAAGGATGTGAACGCCCGTGGGTTCAGCCGTGGCCTGGGGCTGTTTGACAGCACCATGATCGTGGCCGGGTCCATGATCGGCTCGGCCATTTTCATCGTCTCCGCCGATATGTCCAGGCAGCTCGGCAGTTCTGGCTGGCTGCTGCTCTCGTGGGTTATCGCCGGCATCCTCACCATCACTGCGGCACTTTCCTACGGCGAACTGGCATCCATGATGCCGCACGCCGGCGGCCAGTATGTGTACCTGCGCGAATCATTTTCCCCGACTCTCGGATTCCTGTACGGCTGGACGCTGTTTCTGATTATTCAGACCGGAACCGTTGCGGCCGTGGCGATTGGCTTCGCGCGGTTTCTCGGCGTGCTGTGGCCGACAATCCGGGAATCTCATTACTGGATCGAGCCTGTGCACGTCACATCTGGATACGCGATTTCTCTTTCCACCGCGCAACTGGTGGCCGTGCTCGTGATTCTGCTGCTCACCTGGAGCAATACGCGCGGCCTGAACTACGGCAAGCTGATTCAAAACGTCTTCACTACGAGCAAGATTGCGTCGCTGGCCGGGCTGATCGTTGCCGGCATTCTGTTCGGACGCAACAGCGCTGCGATTCATGCGAACTTCAGCGCGATGTGGTCGCCCAGTGGATACGTTCCCATCGCCGCCGGAATCAGCGCCGCCACCGGTTACGGACTTTTTGTCGCGTTGTGCGTTTCGCAGGTGGGCTCGCTCTTCGCGGCAGACGCCTGGAACAACATCACTTTCACCGCCGGCGAAGTGAAAAATCCGCGCCGCAACATTCCACTGTCGCTTGCGCTGGGCAGCGGAATGGTGATTGGATTGTATCTGCTGGTGAATCTCGCTTATCTTTTCACGCTTCCGCTCAACGCAATTCAGCACGCCGAATCCGATCGCGTTGCTACCGCCACTCTTCAAGCCGTTTTTCCCGGACTGGGCGTCACCTTGATGGCTCTTGCGATCATGGTTTCCACATTTGGCTGCATCAACGGAATGTTGCTGACGGGCTCTCGCGCCTATTACGCGATGGCGCGCGACGGGTTGTTCTTCAGGCGTACGGGAATTCTCAATCGCGCCGGAGTGCCCGGAGTTGCGCTGATTGTGCAGGGAGTGTGGGCCGCGTTTCTGGTTCTGCCGCGGACCTACGATCCACTCACCGGAAAATATGGCAACCTTTACAGCAATCTGCTGGACTACGTGGTCTCCGCGGTGCTGATTTTTTACATCCTGACGATTATCGGGATTTTTCGTTTGCGCCGCTCCAAGCCCCTGGCGGAGCGTCCCTACAAGACGTTCGGTTATCCCGTGGTGCCAGCGCTGTACGTGTTGGGTGCGAGTGTGATTCTGGGGATCCTGCTTTGTTACCGGACTTCGACGACGCTGCCGGGCCTGGTGCTGATCGCGAGCGGGCTTCCCGTCTACGCCTTGTTTCGCGCTGTTTCGCCGCGCAGTACCGAGAAGACTCCCGTGGAGAAAGAATGAAAGTGAAATGGACGACGCTCTATCTTCTTTTGGCGAGCTGCTGGTTGATGTGTGGGAACGCTCTTGCGCAAACCCCAGCGAAGCCGAAATCGAATCCGGCGCTAGACGATGCGATGCAGGCGATGTTTGGCGTCCGCGAGTTTCAGCAAGCTTCGATCTCGCCTGACGGAAAACATGTAGCGTGGGTTGAATCGCTCCCCGGACCGGGGAACGCGCCGTCGTCGAACTCCGCGATCTACCTCGCAGCGACGGATTCCGCCGCCGTCGCGAAGCGCATCACTGCCGGAGACGCTAAGGTGGCGCGTGAAGAGCACGATTTGGCTTGGTCAGCGGACAGCCAGCGCCTCGCATTTCTCTCCGACGCTGGGTCGCCGGGCCAACTACAACTCTTCCTAGTGGATGCGAACAGTCGGGCGCCAAAGCAACTCACGCGCCTGAAGGGCTTTCTTTCCGCGCCGAGTTGGTCTCCTGACGGTAAGACCATTGCGATGCTCTTCACCGAAAACGCAAGGCGTGCTTCCGGGCCCTTGGTCGCGGAAACGCCGGACGAAGGCGTAGTGTCGGAGGATTTACACGAGGAGCGGCTCACTTTGGTGGACGCCGCAACCGCGCGCGTGCGGCAAATTTCGCCGCAGGATCTGTACGTCTATGAATTCGACTGGGCGCCGGACGGGAAGCGTTTGGTCGTCACCGCCGCGCACGGAAGCGGCGACGACAACTGGTACATCGCGAGTTTGCTGACAGTGGACGCGAGCTCTGGCGCGATGAAGGCACTGATCGAAAAGCCGGGGCGACAGATCGCCGAGCCGCATTGGTCTCCTGACGGACGGAAAATCGCCTTCATCGGTGGATTGATGAGCGATGAAGCGATCCTCGGCGGCGATATTTATTCCGTGGCCGCGGACGGCGGCGAAATGAGCAACCTGACGCCGGATATGAAGATCAGCGCGTCGAGCCTGAGCTGGTCGGCCGATTCATCGAACATTATTTTCACGGGAATTGTTGACGGCAGCTCTGGGATCGCCCGACTGGTACTGGCGGAAAATAAAGTCGTGGAACTCTGGCGCGGCGAGGAACGGGTCGCCGACTCTGACTACGATTGCAGCATTTCGCTTTCCGCGGACGGAAGGAACTCCGCAGTCGTTCGGCAATCCTTCACTCAGCCGGCGGAAGTGTGGGTGGGCGCGATCGGCGAGTGGCGGCAAGTCACGCATCGCAACTCCGGATTGCGCCCGGCTTGGGGAAAATCGGTGAGCTTGCACTGGAGGACGGACATCGGAACGGTGCAGGGATGGCTTACCTATCCCCAGGATTTCGATGCCTCGAAAAAGTATCCGCTCATCGTGCGCGTTCACGGCGGGCCTTCCTGGGCGGTGATGCCGTACTGGCCGACGCGCTGGGATTACGCGATGGCTTTGCCTTCGCAGGGATATTTCGTGCTGCAACCCAATCCCCGCGGCAGCTATGGGCAGGGCGAGAAATTCACGGCGGCAAACGTGAAGGATTTTGGTTATGGCGATTTCCGCGACATTCTCGCGGGCGTGGACGAAGCCATCAAGGTCGCACCCGTTGACCCCGGACGCCTCGGCATCACTGGCTGGAGCTACGGCGGCTATATGTCCATGTGGGGCGTTACGCAGACGACTCGCTTCCGCGCGGCAGTTTCCGGCGCGGGCTTGGCCAACTGGCAAAGCTACTACGGGGAAAATAAAATTGATCAGTGGATGATCCCATTCATGGGCGCGACCGTTTACGACGACCCGGAACTATACGCAAGAATTTCGCCGATTACGTTCATCAAGAAAGTCGAGACACCCACTCTGGTGATCGTCGGCGATAGCGACGGCGAATGTCCCGCGCCGCAATCCTACGAATTCTGGCACGCCTTGAAGACCCTGGGCGTGCCTACCGAGCTGGTGATCTACCCGCACGAAGGCCATCATTTCGCGAACCCTGCGCATTCTCGGGACGTGATCGAGCGCTCGGTGGAGTGGTTTAACCAATACCTCGGCCCCGCCACAAATTAGAAAGTTTTTCTGGCGACCCATCCGCCTCGCGTGCGGAAATTCGGCGACGCACTCAGCACTCTCGCTTGAAGTCCTTGGCCATCCTTACGATCGGGAGCATCTCTCCGTTGCCCAGATGCACTTCCAAATTTTCGAGCGTGGCATAACCCTTCGCGCGATAGAAAGCCACGCCGCTCAGCGTCGCGCCCATTTCCAGACGCGTAAAGCCTGTTTCCCTGGCGGCATTCTCGCAGGCTTCCAGGATCAAGGTGCCGACGCCGCGCCGCGCCCAATCCGGGTGCACGAAAAACGCGCGAATCTTCGCCGCATCCCGCGCCGGATCGAGCAACGAGTCTTCGCGCTGCGCGTACTGATCGCCGCCATATAAGGTCTTGCGCTTGCTCCACCCGCCACAAGCGACGATCTCAGGCTCTGTCGCGCCAGACTTCTCGGTCTCAGCCACCAGATACGTACCATCCGCGATGAGCTGGCTATCCACTCCATAAACCGATTGCAGCGCGCCCTCAATCTGCGCCGGCGAATAGTCCTGCGCCTGCAGGCCGCGCACAGACGCCTCAATTACCTCACGCAATCGCGGAACGTCTGCCGCGGCTGCCTTTCGTACGTGAACTTTCATTCCGTCCCGACCCTCGGTGAATTCCCGCAATTCTAACCGCAATTTCCTGCCCAGCCTCAAGAACCCGGCGCTGCTATTTTCCGGAGCGACCATTTGCGCGGGAAAAAAGATCCGCTCGCTGCTACCTGCGCCCGATCGCCGAGCAGCCGAAAGCAAAGAATTTCTTATCGATTGTATCCACTTATGTATGCGCACGGATGCTTTACAGCCGCCAGTCGCGGTGATATACGTGCCGCGAGTTTCTAACCCTCAAGGTAGCCGTGCCTCCGCAACAATCTGGGGGATGGCGCGGGGATCGCAGACATCGTCGGGAGGTGAACATGCCGCGCGTTCGGCACTGTGCTTTGGTCGCTCTGCTTTTGCTTTTGATCCGTTCCTCAGCGTTCGCGCAAGGCGGCGCCACCGGCGCCATCAGCGGCGCGGTTCAGGATTCCTCGGGCAGCGTGATTGCCGGAGCGAAGGTTTTGGTTTTCAATCAGGCCACCAGCGAGCGTCTCCGCGAAACCGCGAGCGATGCAGCCGGACTTTTCAGCGTGACGCTTTTGCCGGTGGGAACTTATCGGATCGAAGTAAGCGCCGCCGGATTTGCGGACACCCAGTTTTCGGACATCTCCGTGAACATCACGGAAACCACGCGCATGACGGCAGTGCTGAAAATAAGCAGCGTTTCCGAGAAAGTCACGGTCGTCGCGGAAGTGGCCACCGTGGATACAACCACGGCAACGACCGGGCAAGCGCTGAACCAAAACACCATCACTTCGCTTCCGCTGGCCAGTCGCAATTTTCAAACTCTGCTGACGCTTTCGGCGGGCGCCAGCTCCGACCTGAACAGCGCCTCCCAATTGGGCCGCGGAAACGTATACATCCACGTGAATGGCGGGCGCGAAGACAACAACAACTACCTCATCGATGGCACTACGGCTTCCGATTACACGCTGGGCGAGCTGAACAACACGCCGCTGCCGAATCCGGACGCCATCCAGGAATTCAAGGTGAGCACCAGCCTTTACGATGCCACCCAAGGACGCAACGGCGGCGGCAACATTAACGCGATTTTGAAAAGCGGCGCGGCCAGCTACCACTTTGACGCCTGGGAGTATTTTCGCAACACCGTGCTGGACGCCAACGACTGGTTTGTGAAGCAAGCGGGCGAGCCCCGGCCGGTGATCAAACAGAATCAATTTGGGGCCGATGGCGGCGGTCCGGTGGATCCGCGCAACAAAGAAAAATTTGGATACGCTTATGTGAACTATCAAGGGACGCGCCAGCGCAGCGGTGATTCACCGGGGACGTTCATCAACACGGATATTCCGGTTCTACCGACCGACCGCAGCGCCAGCAATTTGATCGCGACGCTATTCAACGGCCCGAACTGCCAAGGGTTGCCTGCCGGAGTCAGCACACTCGATTCGGTGGCCTTGAAGCTGTTGCAGTCGCAGAAGAGCGTCGGTCAGTTCGGCGGGGCGGGAGGCTTTCTGATCCCCACAGTGCCGGGAACACCGGGATGTCACGTGGTCACGGAAAGCAATGGCGCAACAGAAACATTGCTGAACACCGGACCGCTGGTAATCAGCTCACCTGGAAAATTCACCGAAGATCAATTTACCGCAAATTGGGACAAGTCCTTTAACGGAGGCAAGGATCGAATTGCGGAACGCTTTTTCTGGTCCGACGGAGATACCTATCAGCCGTTCGGAGCCGATTCGTATCAGATACAAACCGGCGGCGTAGCTTTCTCGAACAACCTGAATTTCCCGCTGGAGACTCCGCTGCACAGCCGATTTGGCAGCCTGGCGGAGACGCACGTATTCAGCAACGATCTCGTGAACGAATTTCGCCTGGGAATCAATATCATCAGTACAAAATTCAACAACATTCCGATCGTCACCGCATCCGACCTGGGCATCAATCGCTCGACGAACAACGGCACGCAGGATATCTACCGGCTGGTCTTCGGCGCGTTCTCGATCGGTTCTTATCCCACACAGATCCAGTACGCATTGTCGGACTCGTTCATCTGGCTGGATACTCTCAGCTGGACGCACGGGCCGCACACCTTCCGTTTCGGCGGCGAACTGGACCACACCTCGATTCGCCGCGCGCTGCCGGTGGCCAATAACGGCCTGGTATTTTTCACGCCGCCGGTGTTTTCAAACTACACGGATTTTCAGAACTTCCTGATGGGCGCGGTGTCGTCAGGGCAGGGCGGCGGCGGTACGCCCAATCACGACTACCGCATCCCCAGTTTCGCATTCTTCGGTCAGGACGATTTTCGCGTTACCAAGACCGTGACGCTCAATCTGGGACTGCGTTCAGAATTCCTCGCGGCACCTTACGATGATGATTGCAGCATCGGCAATACCGATCCGCAGCTCGCTCCGGTTACCGGCCAGCCTTTCTTCTGGCCAAGCTGCGTAAACAAATACAATCTTCCTGGACTGGTCGGAACCGCATCGCGCTCCACTCTGCTCAACAACTGGGCCACGGTTATCGAGCCACGCATTGGAGTGGCCTACGACTTGTTCGGCCGCCACACCACTTCGATTCGCGCAGGGTACGGCATCTACAGCGTGCGCGAAGATCTGGGCGCCGTGGATAATCTTTCCTTCACCGCCCCGTTCTTTCCCATTGCAGTCCCGGTCTTCACGGCGCCCGGAAGCCTGTCTTGTCTTTTCTACGCCGGGCAGAATTGCGCCAATCCGCCGTTGATGCCCGCCGAAGGACAGTTGAGCGCAAGTTTCGTGCCCCAGGCATCTTTCCTGACCAGTCCCGCGTTTCCAGCAGCCTGCACGCTGGGTAACGGCGTGGCCGCTACGGGACAGCAATGCTCTCCAAATTTCTCAGGATCCGTTATTAACCTGTTCGGACTTCAGGTGCCTCTGCATTGGATCGCTCCCACCACGCAACAATGGAACCTCACCGTGCAGCACGAACTGGGCAAGGACTGGTTCGTCGAAGTCGGGTATGTCGGAACCAAGGGTTCTCACCTGCGGTCCACCTACGATCCGGCTCAGGCGCAACTGGTTCTACCCAGCGACCCCGCCACTTGGATCACCATCCCAGTTGCCGGCGGCGCTCCTGTGACCATCAAGGACAGCACGATCGAAAACGTGAATGCACGGAGCCGGTACCCGGGCTTGAGCCCGTTCGCCTTCGAGGCGTTTGCGCCGGTTTCGGACTCTCATTACAACGCGCTGCAAGCCACCATCGCCCATCACTTCGCGCAGGGGCTCTACTTTCAGGGCGCCTACACCTATGCGAATTCGATTGATAACACTTCGAATGCCACGGTGGCCTTCGATAGCCGTTTCAACGACCAACTGGACTCGCGGGCTTCGCGCGGGCTTTCGGATTTCGATCGGCGACACCGGTTCGTCGCCAGCGGCGTTTACGAATTGCCGTTCTTCGCGCACGCGCAAGGCATTACCGGGCAGGCTCTGGGCGGATGGGAGATTAGCGGCGTGCTTACGCTGCAATCGGGGCTGCCGTTTACTCCCATTGATTCGGCGGGCGGCAGCGCGTACGGGCTCAGCAGCACAGGCATCGTGACGCCCACGTTTGCGCCCGGATTCAGCTGCGCCAATGCGCCGACGAAGGGTGGCATCGAGTCGCGCTTGGGCGCGTGGGTTAACATTAACGCCTACGTGCCGGACGCTAATGTTCCGTTATCAACGGGAGGTAACTCCGACGCTACGCTATTTGGCAACGCTCCGCGCAATTGCATCATTGGCCCACCACAAAAAAATGTGGATTTCACCGTGGGGAAGAGTTTCCACCTCACCGAGCGGCATAGTCTGCGTTTCCGCGCCGACTTCTTTAATCTTACGAACCATCCGTCGTTTGCCAACCCGTCGGCTGGCGATATCGAGAGCCCCAGTTCTTTCGCGCAGATTGGGTCGATCGTCGGTACGCCCAGGCTGATTCAGTTTTCCTTGAAGTGGTCGTATTGATCGAGGCGGTCTTAGTGACTGTCGATCGAGGCCAGCGGCAGCTCAGGCGTCGCATTGTGGCCGCACGGCGCGGTAGAACTTGCGCGCGATGAAACCTTCTGGAGGATTTCCCGTGAGACTCGGTCCATTTCGCTTCCTGCTGCTCGTCGCCATTCTGTGTTTGGCGTCGCCGGATGCACGGGCGCAGGCCGGCAACGTGGTGAAGTATCGCACCACGATTAACGACGTGAAGTACGTCTACGGCGTCGCGGAGCCGGTGGCGCGACTGAAACCGGGAGACACGCTGGAACTCAACACGCTCGACGGTTACGGCAACGCAATTCAGAAACCTGGCGACACCACCGCCAACGTAAAAGGCGGCTTCAATCCTCTTTCCGGACCGTTCTATATCGAGGGCGCTGCGCCAGGAGACACTCTGGCCGTCACCATCCTCGATGTGCAGGTGGATGCGGACCAGGGCATCGGGACCTTGGACTCCGGATTCGCCGCTCTCAGCAAGACGAGCTACACCCCGATGCTCAATCCACCTTTGCCGGAGACAATCTGGTTCTATGCCATTGACCACGCGACAAACTCTGCCACGTTTCACGGAGTGGACTCGAATTATTCCGTGAAGATTCCGCTGCATCCCTTTTGGGGCTGCATCGGCGTGGCTCCCTCAGAGGGCGAAGCGCGCAGTTCGATCGTCCCGGCGGAATTCGGCGGCAATATGGATTCGGCTGAAGTAAGCGTCGGAAATACTCTTTACCTTCCCGTGAGTGTGCCGGGAGCGCTGCTCTACCTGGGTGATGGACACGCTGCGATGGGCGACGGGGAAGTGGCCGGCAGCGCCATCGAAGTTCCGCTGCGCGGGCGCGTGCGTGTAAATGTAATCAAAGGTCAGAAGATCGACTGGCCGCGCTTTGAAAATGACGACACGATCATGGCCGTCGGCATCTATCGCCCCTTGGACGACGCGCTGCGGATTGCGTTCACGGAATTGGTGCACTGGATGCACAAAGATTACGGGCTCTCGGAACTCGACTCCTATGAACTTCTCTCGCAGGTTGCCAAAATTCACGTGGCGGAGATGGTGGATCCGAATTATGTGGTGATCGCTTCGGTTCAGAAGAAATATCTTCCTGCTAAAAAGAAGTGAGCCATTCGCTGGGCTTGCTGGCGTGAGGACAAATTCCCGGCGCCTGGCCGCGCTTTTCACCAGCTTCCGCGCTCACCGAAGCGATCCGTCACGTTGTCCACTGTTTCCGCGCCGCGCTTCCCGTTCGCCTCTACGGCGCGTGCGGCAGCGCCGGCATCACTTTGCGGGAGGCCTGCGATGACGCTTTCGTACTCGCGGACTGACACGCGCGAGCGGTCCTGATGACGCTCGCCGAAAGCCTCCCGTAGCGCTGCGTCTGCGGTTTCACTGAGCGCTGCGGCGCGCGCAAACGCGGGCCAGCCCGAGCATCCACAATGGTTTGGTGAAAACTCACGTGCAAGTCGAAGATTTGGCTGGGGTCAGCGCGACGATCCTCCGTGCGATCTGGCCGTGCCATCGCCTTGATCCACCGTCGCGCGCAGGCAACTTCTGGCGAATCGGGTAAAATCTCTGGTCGCAGGAACAATGCTGATGACGGAAGGGCGGCCGAACATGAGCAAACCGATTCTGGTGGTATTGGGCCATTTCACCGAGGATGTGGAAGCGCGCATCGCACACGATTTCACGCTGCGCCGCGTTCCGGCAGACGCGTCAGCACCATCCGAAGCATCCCGGACCGAAGAGCTGCTGCGCGCGGCGGAAGGAGCGGATGCGCTGTTCATCAACCCGGTGGTGAAGCTGGATGCCGAATTCTTTCAGCGCGTTGCGGCGTCGGTGAAAGTGATCGCGACTTTTTCGGTAGGCTACGACCACATCGACGTGCGCGCCGCAGCCGCTAGAAAAATCCCCATCGCCAATACTCCCGGCGTACTTACCGATGCGACGGCGGATCTGGCGATGCTCCTGCTGCTGGGCGCTTCGCGGCGCGCTTACGAGGCGCAGCAACTGGTGCGCTCCGGCGCCTGGGCGAAAACGAATTCTGCCAGGCTGCTGGGCTGGCAGCCCACGGGCAAAGTGCTGGGCATTTTCGGCATGGGGCGGATCGGCCAGGCGGTCGCACGACGCGCGCGCGCGTTGGGCATGAAGATTCACTATTCCAACCGCAATCCGCTGCCGCAGGAACTCGCCGGAGACGCCGTGTTTCACCAAAGCCCGGAGGATTTGCTGCGCGTCAGTCCGTTCCTCAGCCTTCACGCGCCGCACACGCCGGAGACGCATCATTTTCTGAACGCTCAAACGATCGCGCTCCTGCCTGCAGGCGCGATTGTGATCAACTCCGCGCGCGGGGGACTCGTAGAGGATGAAGCTCTCATCGCGGCGCTGAAGACCGGCCGCGTGGCTGCCGCGGGCCTGGACGTCTTCGAGGGTGAGCCGAACATCAATCCCGAGTACATTCAGTTGCTGAATGCTTTTTTGCTGCCGCATATCGGAAGCGCCACCTTCGAGACCAACACAGCGATGGGCATGCTCGCTCTGGACAACATTCAAGCGGTGCTTAGCGGCAAGCCCGCCCCCTCGCTATTGAAACTCCAAGATGGTGACAACTCCCCTGCCTGAAGGCACGGGCTTCTCATGCAACAGTGGCTAACTGTCCATCTGTTACCGCATGAAGGCTCAGTCCGAGCCTTTGAATCTCCAGGGCTGAAGCATGGTCGCGCGTTGTTACCAATCCACATTCGGTGCAGCGGTGTTCTCGATCGGAAAGTTTCTTCCGATTGCTTGCACCACAGGGACAACGTTGACTGGTTCCTCGTGGGTCTACTTGAATGAACCT
>Ga0210394_10001993_pt1 | contig 29739 bp, 23 predicted proteins | sample IncBWC12MmetaG_FD_160121 | JGI IMG/M metagenome (GOLD analysis project Ga0210394, IMG submission 160121) | Forest soil microbial communities from Barre Woods Harvard Forest LTER site, Petersham, Massachusetts, United States - Inc-BW-C-12-M | ecosystem: Environmental > Terrestrial > Soil >... | reverse complement strand
TTTAGCCCCTGAGGAACCTCACCGCCTCTCGCCGCATCCATTTATGAGACGAGTTCTACTAACTACTCACTACCCGCTACTCACTACTCATCCAGTCGGCGCATAATTGGATCAGTGGTGAATCTCCGCGCCGCCCGCCATGTCTTTGAACCCAAAGGTTCAAAAACTCAGTAGCCCTGAACGTATCGGCGGGTCAGATTGTTCTTTGCTCAATAAGCCACGCTCTGGTATCTTGACGTGGAAATGACGTTAGACCAAAGGATATAGCTACCGCTCACGAGCTCACCGCTCAAAATGAAGCGCCAATCGTCAAACGCGGGTACGCGAAAACATGGCCGAATCTGACTACACAATCCTCGAAAGCATCTTCCATCCGTACGCGATGGAGCAAATGGAGGTCTTCGCCAAGAAGGGTGACGGGCAAGTGAGTTTTGTTCACTACACTTCAGCGAAGGCCGCATTGGGGATTATTAAGAGTAAGCGAGTCTGGCTGCGAAACGTGACGGGAATGTGCGACTACTCCGAAGTGCTATACGGTCAGAGTCTCTTGCGAAACGTTCTCTACAATGATTCCGAGAAAGGATTGACGGCGTTAACTGAAGCCGTGGATGGCTGCTGTGCTCCGGGAGCAACCCACGAAGCCATTCGACTGTTTAACCAATCGTGGAATGATATTCGCTGCAATACTTACGTCACATGTATCTCAGAACATTGCAAAGAAGAGGATGAGCACGGCCGGTTGTCAATGTGGCGAGCGTTTGGCGGCACGGATGTGCGTGTTGCGATTGTCTTCAAATTTCCCTATTCACTGCTGCGCGCAAATGTATTCAGTCTAGTTGTAAGTCCTGTCGCATATGTCGGTGAGCGGCAGCTTCAGACTGAATTCTATAGAGTCGTCGGCAACATTCACAAAAATCGCGACTTTCTAAAATCTGTCGGTCGCGAGCAAATAGTCACGTCGCTTTACAACATGCTAGTAGCCGCTGTCACCTGCCTAAAGCATGAGGGCTTCAAAGAAGAATGTGAATGGCGATTGATCTATGCTCCCGTTCCCTGGCGTTCTGCACTGATCGAGCAAGAGCGTTCGACAGAAGACATAGGGGGTATTCCGCAAATCATTTATAAGATTCCACTTGATGAGAATACTCCAAGCGCCCCCGAAGGTCTCAAGCAACTCGACTTCTCGCGACTCTTTGATCGCCTAATAGTTGGCCCGACTGTGTATCCCTATTCAATGCTCGAAGCATTCGCCGCGGAGCTTCAAAAAGCTGGCGTGCCGGAACCACGAATCCTGTTGTCCCGAATACCCATCCGAATGTAATAAAACAGAAACCCTCGGTTGCCCTGGTGTTTTTTGGCTCGCCGGGAAAACTGCAGAGCCATGAGTCGACGCAGCCTTTGCTGGGTGCCCCGGGTGTCGGTTTTACACCTGGGTCCCGCTCTCTTCCACGTTGTTCCACAATGGAAACGAATAAATCATTATCTCCACGCCAAAATATTCAGCGGGCCGCAAAAGCTGCACGTCTTCTTCGCTGGAAGTGCGGCCCGCGCTTTCCAAGTGAAGCGACGCGCGTCGAGCGGCATTCGCGTTTCACAGCGCCGCTCAAATCAGCGTCCAAGAAAAACCTTAGCATTTCAAACTTCCGCCAGTAAACTTCAACAAAGTGTTGCATCGACCGGTTGAGCTGGCAGCGTTTATCGGTACTGACCGAGACAATGGTGAATGGTCGACGTAATATGTTTGTACGTAAGGAGACGGCATGACGCCGCAAAAACTAAGGGTCAACTGCTTCGGCGTTTCAGTGGATGGCTACAGTGCCGGCCCGAATCAGAGCCTCGATCATCCCCTCGGTGTCGGAGGCACGGGGCTGATGGAATGGTTCTTCCCGACGCGCACGTTCCAGAGAATGCACAACCCGGAATCCCGCGACACAGCGGGACTCGTGAATGTGCCGGACCATGTCTTCGGCCAGGAAGATGGTGACGCTGGCATTGACAACGACTTCGCCGCTCGCGGGTTTGAGAATATCGGCGCTTGGATAATGGGACGGAACATGTTCGGCCCCATCCGCGGTGCATGGCCGGATGACCACTGGAAGGGCTGGTGGGGCGAAAATCCGCCCTATCATTGCGATGTGTTTGTGCTCACTCACCATGCCCGAGCACCGCTTACTATGGAAGGTGGTACTACGTTCTATTTCGTCACCGATGGCATCGAAGCCGCGTGGCAACGCGCGAAGGCCGCAGCCAAAGGCAAGGACGTGCGGCTCGGCGGCGGCGCCGCCACGGTTCGAGCCTACCTGCGAGCTGGCTTGGTTGACGAATTGCACCTCGCCCAGTCGCCAGTCCTGCTCGGCTCCGGAGAGTCTTTGTTCACCGGCCTTGATCTGCCATCGCTCGGCTACCGTTGCGTCGAGCGCGTTCCTTCAACCAAGACCACTCATCTTGTGTTGGTACGGTCCTAAGCTGCACTTCGAAGTGCAGGCCCGGTGCTGGAAGGTAGTTGTCCGGTTTCGCCGCAGCATTATGTCGATGCAACACTCAGCTCAAACCCAATTTGCAATGAAAACAAAGACTGAAATCGCCCACAAGGGCCAGTCAGCCGGAACACTAGTCTGTCTAGGTTTTGACCGAATACAACCAAATAGGAGAGTTCTTCTAAGAAAGCAACGTCGAATCAATGTATTGAAGCGTGTTGCATCGACCGGTTGAGCTGGCAGCGTTTATCAGGCACAACCCCCGCCACGTATCGCGGCGTCTCATTCACGGTCTAGTCGCATCTCGGGTGAATATATGGCTTGGGAGAAAACCATCTCCGCTTTTGTGATTACGACCCTGGTCTGTTGTACCGGTCTCTCGCAGGAATCCAAGCAAACGCGGGAATTGCGACAGAAAATTAAGGTCGAGTCAAATCTCGTCGTTCTGACTGTTACGGTGAAAGACGACCGCGGCAGGCTTGTCTCCGGTTTACTCAAGGACGACTTCCATGTATTTGATGACGAAGTCGAGCAAAGTATTCTCTCTTTCACTGATGAGAGTCTTCCTCTTTCGCTCCTAATTCTCGTCGACGACGACCTGAAGTGGAAGGAAGGAACGCAGATGGCTAGAAGTGTGCGTTCAATCATCGGCGACATCGCTGACCAAGACGAAGCCATGGTCTGCCGTTTTGACATGCTGTTCTATCCAGGAGACGAGTTCACCAGTGACTCGATGAAGCTTATGGCTGCTTTAAAAGCCGCCCAGTCAGCCGCGCAACCCTCTCCTCCATACATTCCGCAGCCTCTGGTTACCGATCCGGTCTCGACCACAGGACCGCCGCCGGTCTCTGCCCCAACCTACTCTGGTTCTAGACCGAGCAAGGCTCTTGAAGATGCGCTTTACTCCTCAGCGCAACTTCTTCAGCAACGGCCCAGTGACCGTCGCAGAATCATTCTGATCCTTACTGACGGTTTAGATGAACCAAAGCTGAATCACCATTCTCACGAGGCCGTGCGCGACTTCCTCCTTCAAAACAATATCTCCGTCTACGCCCTAGCCTCAGGCTCTGCCAAATCGAAACGTAAATTCTTCAATTTGACCGACTACTCCTCGAAAACTGGGGGCGGGATTTTTTACGCAACTTCAACTTACACTATGGAACTCACGTTAACACGCATGACTGAACAAGCACGCCATGACTACACCCTCGTGTACGCTCCTACTGGCAACAACCCTTCCTCAAAATTCCACACTCTCAGGGTGACTGCCAGCCCCAGCTACAACGCCACGACCCGTTCGGGTTACTACACCACGAGTTCGGACACACCCAACCCCTAGCCATTAATTTTCCGTTGCAATGCCATTGGCGCGAGACTTTTCTTTCGCGCTTGAGCATAAATCTCAACGACAAGACCGCCAACGTGTGCCACTTCAAGCCGCAAAATTGACGCGCTTTTGCATCAGGAAGCCGGGTGCTCCGGGTGTCGGTTTTACACCCGGGTCTCGGTCTCTTCCACGATGTTCCACGATTGAAACGAATAAATCATTATCTCCACTCCCAAATATTCAGTCGCCCGTGGCCCCTGCCCGTCTTCTTCGCTGGAAGTGCGCCCCGCTCTTTCTGCCTGAAGCCGCTCGCGTGGAGCGGACCGCGAAACATACGCCTTCCGTCGTGCCGCAAATCAGAATGACGGCAAGCGAAGACACCTGGCGTGATATCTTTCCAATTCGATAAAAAGGGACCCAAACCATGAGCGGACAAACAGATTGGAAACAACTCGATGACAAAATCGGCGCGGCGGTAAAACTATCGCGCCGCCCAGTAGCGGTGACGTTTCTAGATGCGGCCCCAGCGAACGTAAAGAAATTTGACGGAACCGAGCCCTCAAGCTGTAGCTTTTGGCGCCTCGCCGCAAATGGCACTGTTTTCTACACTGTTCCGGAAAATCACTTTAACTGCGCGGTAGGCGCCTACACGCACAACATTAGGCTCTCACCGGAGCGCGAGAAAGAAACCGAGCAGACGCTAAAAATGATGTTTGATCTAGGCTACGTGAAACCAGAAGAGGTTCCGCAAATTCCGCGTCTCTCGAAAGCTCCGGCCGCGATTGTCTACGCGCCTCTCGGAGAAGCCCCCGTTGCGCCTGATGTAGTCCTATTTGCGTGTACACCTTCGGGAGCAATGCTACTGAGCGAAGCCGCAAATCGCGCCGGTGTCAGTAGCGGCGCGCCCGCTCTCGGCCGCCCGACATGCATGGCGCTGCCGGCCTCCCTGCAACACGGCGCGGTCCTCAGCCTGGGCTGCATGGGCAACCGCGTCTACACCGGCCTCGGCGAAGATGAAATGTATTTTGTCTTGCGCGGCAGGGATCTCGACGCCGTCGTCGACGCGCTCACCGTCATCACCAACGCCAACGCCGCATTGAACGAATACGCTACAGGCCGCCGCTCGCAATTGGCGACTATATAGGTCGATTAACCGGCTTCAATTTTTCCGGAGGTTGCAGCTCAGGCCGTGCTGGGATTTTGGCCCGAGGGCCCTTTGAGGAACGCATCGAGCTTTAGGAATTTGCGTCCGAGCGCCGCGCTATAAGCAGACCATTCATCGTCGCCAGACTCGGTCGCCAGTGCCGCACGCACCGCAGCCATCTTGGAATCCATATCATCCAGATAGTGGAAGACCATCGCCTCGCGGATCATCGGCAATTTGGGCGACCCAAATTCGTACTGCCCGTGATGGCTGATCAGAAGATGTTGCACAACGGTCTTCAAGTTCGCGGGAAATCCTTCAATAGCGTCCATGGCCTTCGAAACGGTTTCCAGCTCCATCACGATGTGGCCAAGGAGCTGCCCTTCCGTCGTGTAGCCAATCGCACGGTCATAACAAAGTTCGTCAAGTTTGCCAACGTCGTGCAGTATCGCGACGGTCAGCAGCAAATCGGCATTCAACTCCGGATAGTGCGCCGCGACCTGCTTCGCCAAACCACAAAGTCCGATCACGTGTTCCAGCAGACCGCCGAGATACGCATGATGCATCACCTTCGCAGCAGGCGCGCGCTTGTAACGCGCAGCCGTCGCGGGATCGCCGATGATCCCGTTCACCAATTTTTTCAACCACGGATTCTCGATGGAATTTGCGAACTCCAAAAGCTGCGCCCAGAGCTTGCCGACATCTTCCTTCGTGTGCGGAAAATAATCCGCTAGCTCAACTTCCTCCGGCTTGGCCAGCCGAAGCTGCTGCAAGGTGAGCTGGAGCTTGTTGCGGTAGCTCTCGACGCGCGCATTGACCTTGACCACATCGCCGCGGCTGATGTCTTTCGCAGAGGCTTCAAACTGATCCCACATCACAGCTTCGATAGTGCCGCTACGGTCGCCAAGATCGAGACGCAGATAGGCCTTGCCCGCGCGAGAGTTGCGAATCTCTTTTTCATTAACGAGAAAATAAGACGTGATGGTTTGTTCGGCGCCCAGATCACTGACGAAAGACGACTTCATCAGTCGCCCGAGTCCCCAGGTTTCTTGCCGAACAAAAGGTATTTCTTGTGGCCCTTCTTGGTCTTGGTAACCTCGGGTGTGGCGCTCACTTCCTGAATCTCGGAATTGCCACCGCCCGCGATGTCCTGATAACCAGGCTTGATGACCACGTAGCTTTCCTCGCGCAGTGTCTTCAAATAATCGCGCAGAGCAGGCTCCAGGTGTTGGTTGTACAGCTTTCCCTCGATCTCATTTGCAACTTTGGCAAGCGGTTGCTCGCCCTCGTCATAGTGTTCAAGAACTTGCATAATCAGGAAGCCCTGCTTCGTTTCCATCACCGGGGTGAGGCCGTTCCTCTTCATGGCGAAGACGGTGTCTTCAAGCTCCTTCGAAAGCTCCCCGCGCTTGTATTCGCCCAGATAACCGCCTTGCCTGGCCGTAGAACCATCCGAAAAGCGCTTGGCAATTTCTCCGAAGTCCTCGCCGTCTTGGATGCGCTTTAAAGCCGTGTCCGCTTTCTTCTTCAGCTCCGCCACTTCCGCTTCATCTTTCCCGGTGGTATTGATTTCGATCGACCGCAGGACAACTTGCTCCGGCCGCATGAACTCCGCTTTGTGCTCGTCGTAATACTTTTGAATTTCTTCCTTGGGGACGTTGATGTGCGATCCCACTTCGCTGCTGATCACTTTCTTCGTCAGCAGGCCGGTGCGAATGTTGTTCTTGAAATCTTCCCAGTTCATCCCCTGGCCCGAGACGGCTTGCTCCAGCGCTTCCATGCTGGCCAATTTATTTTCAATGCGGATTTGATCGAGCTGCTTGATCACTTCCGGTTCCACACTGATTCCCATGTCTTTGGCGCGTTGAACGAGTAGAGACTGGTCGATAAGATCGCGCAGAGCGTTTTTCTGGAGGTCCTCGATGCGCGCATTCAGCTGTTCGGGTGTGCAACGGTTTTGGCAGTCGTTCTTCGCATCCTCCGCGGAAGTAACTTTGGAGTGCTCGTACTCGGATCGCGTGATGACCTCGTTATTCACGCGCGCAACGATTTCTTCCACCACTTTGCCTTCCGAAGCAGTCGCGACGGGCTTTTTGATCGGCGCCGTCGCCGCCTTCTTCGGCGCGGGCGTAGCGGGAGCGGGAACGTCAGCAGGCGCCTCGTCGGGCTTTTCGAGCGTCGGCTTGGCCGGCGGATTCTGCGTTTGGGGAGGCGGTGGTGGCGGTTGCTGCGCCGCAAGCGGCAGGGCCACAAATAGCCCCGCGATGACTGCAAGATTTCGCATGTAGTTCCTCACCTATAGAGTTTAGCTCTGCCCTTGAAGGCCTAGCAATACGTTTCTGAGGGCCCCCGGGACCGACTCTCCCCGGGTCGTTTCCAGCCAAAGTACTCCGCTCGGGTCGAGCTTAATGCCCTTCCTCGAGCGCACCACTTTGACCAGTGTTGCAGGGTCCAGCGTCGTTTCCGCGTGGAACCGGATCGCTACGCGGTTCCCTTGGCGCTCCACGGCCGAAATGCGTAGCCGCTCACACATCGATTTGAGGACGGCGTACTCCAAAAGGTTTTCTACCGTCGCAGGGGGGACGCCGAACCGGTCGGTCAGTTCGCGCTGCACGTCCTGCTTCTCTTCCTGGCTGCCAATCGACGAGATGCGTTTGTAGGTCCGCAGCCGGAGATTTTCGCTCGGAATGTAGTTTTCAGGAATACGGACGTCGAGCCCCAAGCTGAGAGTGGTGCGCAGCTCAGGCACGGACTCTTCGCCCTTCAGTTTGGAAACCGCGCGCTCCAGCATCTGGCAATACATGTCAAACCCGATGGCTTCGATATGCCCATGCTGTTGGCGCCCCAGCATGTTGCCCGCACCGCGAAGTTCCAGGTCCAGCGCGGCGATGCGGAAGCCTGCGCCCAGCTCGCTGAACTCTTTCATCGCCGAGAGCCGCTTGCGAGCGATGTCCGAGAGAGTCGTATCGGGAGGCACAAGGAGATACGCGTAAGCGCGTTGATGTGAGCGCCCGACCCGCCCGCGCAGTTGATAAAGCTCGGCAAGCCCAAGACGATCCGCGCGATTGATCAGAATGGTGTTGGCGCGGGGAATGTCGAGCCCATTCTCGACGATCGTTGTGGCCACCATCACATCGGCTTCCTCGCGGATGAATTTCAGCATCACGGTCTCAAGCTCTTTTTCGCCCATCTGTCCGTGCCCAACCACCACGCGGGCCTTCGGCACCAATTTCTGGACGAGCGTTGCCAGCGAATAGATCGATTCGACGCGGTTGTGGATGAAATAGACCTGCCCTTCGCGCGCCAGCTCGGTTTCGATGGCGTGCCGCACCAAATCTTCCTGAAACGAAGCAACGACCGTCTGAATCGCGAGCCGATCGCGCGGCGGAGTCTCAATAACCGACATGTCGCGCAGGCCGACGAGCGACATGTGCAGCGTCCGCGGGATGGGCGTCGCCGAAAGCGCCAGCGCGTCGACGTTTTGCCGCATTTCCTTGAGCCGCTCTTTGTGCGCCACGCCAAAGCGCTGCTCTTCGTCCACCACGAGCAGCCCCAGATCCTGAAACTTTACGTCCTTCGAAAGCAGGCGGTGCGTGCCGATAACCACGTCCACTTTTCCCGCCTCTACATCGGCGAGAATTTTCTTTTGCTCCGCGGCGCTGCGGAACCGGCTGAGCATTTCGATGCGCACCGGAAACGCGGCGAATCGTTGCTTGAACGTTTCGAAATGCTGGAACGCCAGAATAGTTGTCGGAGCCAGAACAGCGACTTGTTTGCTGTCCGAGACGGCTTTGAAGGCCGCGCGCATGGCGACTTCAGTTTTTCCGTAGCCGACGTCCCCGCAAAGCAGCCGGTCCATCGGAGTTGGCCGTTCCATATCGCGCTTGATGTCCGCGATGGCGGTGTTTTGATCGGCGGTCTCCTCAAATTCGAACGCGTCTTCGAATTCGCGCTGGAAATTGCCATCAGCGGAAAAGGCAAATCCCTGCGCCGTTTTACGCGCGGCATAGAGAGTCAGCAGCTGGTCCGCCATATCTTCAAGCGATTTGCGGACACGCGTCTTGCGCGTGTTCCAACCGGTGCCGCCCAGCTTGTCGAGCGTTGGGTGCGACCCCTCCACCACACGGTAGCTCTGCACCAGGTCCATGCGCTCGAGCGGAACGTACAGCCGCGCGTCGTCGGCGTAGCGCAGCAGCATGAATTCGCCGCGATGCCCGTCCGATTCGATTTGGCGCAGGCCTTCGAATTGCCCGATGCCATGATCCACGTGAACGATAAAATCGCCAGGCTTCAGCTCGGCGAAGTCCGTGAAAAATCCGGAAGTGCGAATCTTGTGGCTGGGGCGCTCGACCGTCGGCGCAACGTCGAAAAGATCGGCGTGGCCAAAGATTGTTAGCTTCGCTTCAGGGAAGGAGACTCCTTCAGCAAACGGCGCGCGCATCAGGAGCAAACCCGCAGTCTCCAGTGCTCCCTCAGCCGTGAAACCGGCTGCGGCGTTCTCGGACTCGCCAAGCACATATGGCACATCGTATTCCCGAGAGATGTCGGCAAGGCGTTCCAGTTCGCCGGTACTGGCAGCCGTCAAAAATACTTTTCCGCCCGAGCTCAGCTGCGACTTCACGCTTGCCATGCAGGCCACCACGTCGCCATGAAAGCGCGAACTAGGCCGCGAAGAAAGTTCGAATTGCGGCGCCGATCCGATGTTGACGGCAAGCTGCTCCAGATGCGCCTGCGAAGTTTTCCCAAGTGCCGCCGCGAATTCCGCCTCATCCAAAAAGAAGTGTGACGCCGAGGGCGCGCTCGCGCTTCCGTGCCGCTCATAGATCGCCGTCGCCTGGGTGAGATGTTTTTCCGCCCCGTCTCGCAAGTTCTGCGGTTCGTCCAGGAACACGACTGGCTTCAGCGAACTTTCCGCCAACTCGAAAAGCGAACTTTGGCCGCTCTGCTCGGAAGGCCCGAAGAAAGAGGTCGCTTCCCATGAAGGCGCAGCCGATTGCGTTGCGCCGACTAGCATCGCCACATTCCATTCCGTCAGCGGCAAGAGAGTAGTCCGCTGCACGGGCGCAATCGAGCGCTGCGTGCGCGGGTCAAATTCGCGCACCGATTCAACGGTGTCTCCCAAAAGCTCAATCCTCACCGGACGCGGCGCTTCCGCCGAAAACACATCGACGATCCCACCCCGCGTCGCGAATTGTCCCGGCAGTTCCACCATTTCCGTACGCGTGTAACCAACCCCCGCAAGATGTGCGATGAATTCTTCCAGCGGAACTTCCGCATCCTTTGTCAGCGTGCGCGCGAGCGACAAATAAACCGTCGCATCCTGGTACCGCCACAGCGCCGCTTGCACCGGAGCAATCACCAATGAGACTTGGCCATCGGTCAGTCGAAAGAGAGTTGCGGCGCGGCGCTCGAGAATATCAGGATGCGGACTCTGCGATTCCCACGGCAGCGTATCGAACGCAGGCAGTGTCGCCACTCCTCCGCTTAAACCGGGGAATATGCTGCAGAAGAAACGGACTGTCTCCGCGAGAGCTTCCGCGCGCCGATTCGAATCGGTGATGAAAAAAGCCGGACGCCGCAGCTCATGCGTCAGGTACGCCGCCACAAGAGCCTTCGCAACGTCGTGAAGGCCGGAGAGTGAGATGTGCTGCGCGCCATCGCGCAAAGCACCGAGAGCCCCTGCAACCGACGGGTGACGAAGCACAGCATCCAAACGCTCGCGAACGGCAGGAAGGATCATGCGTGAATGTCAGGCTTCCACGCGAGAGGTGGGTGCGCCATCGCGTATCTTTCGGATGATGCTCGTTGTGGAGTGCCCAGGGAGAAATGGAACCAAAACCACGCTACCTCCGGCGGCCTCGACCTCTTGCCTACCGACAATCTGATCGGTTGGCCAATCGCCGCCTTTGACAAGAATATCCGGAAGCAATTTCGCAATGATCTCGCCCGGTGTCGGTTCGTCAAAGATCACTACAGCATCGACACATTCTAGGGCCGATAAAATTTCAGCCCTCTCAGTGGCGGGGATAGCAGGCCTGCCCTCCCCCTTAAGTTGATGCACGCTCCCGTCCGAGTTGATTCCAACTATGAGCGCATCACCGAGCGATCTAGCCTTCTCCAAGCACCAAATATGACCCAGATGCAGCAAATCGAAACAGCCATTGGTAAACACAATGCGCCGCCCGTTGCGTTTCCCTGGCCCAAACCGCAAAATCGCTTCCTCAAGTGTCAGAATCTCTGGATGCAAAGGAACTCCATGAAGGCCTACGCAAAAATAGCCTCTGCGTTTAAGAAAGCGCTAGTTTATCACGCGCAGCAGGCGCAACGCTTCCGCGGCGCGCGCTTCTCATGAGAACGAATAAAACGCTTCGCGGCATTGCTGGTGCAGTCTTTTGCGGCCTCGGTCTCTCGCTGGCGCTCACAGTTCCCTTCCAATCGCACACTTTCCGCATTGACGCCGGTGGATGCCGCCTGGTAACTGACATCGTCGAGCCTCCCCGCCAGCAAGAAGGCAGCACGCCGAAAGGCTACGTCGTCCTTCTTCACGGACTCTCTGCGAATAAGCGGATCATGTCCTACATCACCGCAGGCTTCGCCTCCCAAGGTCTGCGCGTTTTTGTTCCGGATTTACCAGGACACGGACGAACCGAAGGCCCTTTTTCGTACGAGCGCTCCGATAAGTGCAGCGAAAACCTCGTTCGCGAACTAATCGCGCGCGGCCTGCTCGATCCTGAACGCACAATTCTAGCCGGCCACTCATTGGGCGGAGCCATTGCATTGCGCGTCGCTTCGCGAATCCCAGTCGCCGGCGTTATCGCGTTTTCTCCCGCTCCGATGCGTCCGATGCCTGGAGTCTCCCCAGAAATGATGCCGTTCCAGGACTTCGGCGCACTCCCGGCCCACTCTCTACTAATGAGCGCTGCCTGGGAACCGGAAAAAATCCGCAACGCCGTGAAAAGTTTGCTGCCGTCTCCAGGCGATGGCACGAGCGAATATGCTGTGATTCCCCGCTCCGACCACGTCAGCATCTTGTTCGACGCCACGGCCATGTCGGATGCACAAAACTGGGCGGCTAATGTTCTGCACTTGGAATCGAAACCAACCTTACCTTCCCACCGGGGAGTTCTCGGATTCTTGGCTGGCTTCGCAGGAATACTTTTGTTAGCGGGACCTTTTCTCCGCGAAACTCTGCAAAGCAAGAAACAAGCATCGCCGCTCGTCGAAAACGTCCCCACCAGCGCAATCGGACGAGTATTTCTCGAGTGGGGAATCGTGGCCCTCGGCACCGTCGGACTTCTCTCCTATTCGAATCCGCTCCGCTCTCTGCATCTCTTCGAAGCCGATTACTTCGCAAGCTTTCTACTCCTTCTGGGAACCGTCCTCCTGGTTCTGCACTGGAATTCGCTGCGAACTCTCCTTACCACAAATTCGGGGACCACCCGGCTCGCCAGGTCGCTGCAGCTCACCATTCTCATCGCGGCATTCGCGGCGCTTCTGCTGCTCCTTCTAATCACCGCATGGTTTGATTTGACCTTCACCGAAGCCTGGCTCACCGCCTCGCGCTGGGCGCGTTTTCTGCCGCTCTTCATCGCCTTGCTTCCTTATCACACTGCGGAAGAATTGCTCCTTGGTCCGCCTTCGCCCGGCAAAGGCTCGCGACGACTGTTCGCCGCCCTCTTGCTCCGCCTGGTAGCGTGGGGCGCGATCGTCGCTGGCATCTTCATCTTGCACAGCGGCGAAGTGCTGTTGGTCCTGCTCGCGCCATCCTTTGCGATATTTTGCCTGCTCCAAACTTGGGGCATGAAGGTTGTCCGGGAAGTTACCGCCTCCCCCGCGGCAGCCGTCCTTTTCGGTGCTATACTCCTCGCCGGGTTTTGCCTGGTGGTCTTCCCCACCACTTGATGGGGCCCGTTACCCGGAAAATGGATTGCCAACCCAGCCGCCGCCTATAGGTTTCCTCTTCCAAGGACGGGGTTCGAGGCCATCAGCGAGATAGGACCATGTCAGAGATAGCAATCGTCGGCGGCGGACCTTCTGGCGCGATGTGCGGAGAGCAGCTCGCCCGCGCAGGACACAAAGTCCAAATTTTTGATGAGCGCCTCGCTTGGGAAAAACCTTGCGGCGGCGGCCTCACTCACAAAGCCGTCGAGTGCTTCCCTTTCCTGCTCGACAATCCTTATCCCAAGAAACTTGTCCGTAGCGTCGAACTCATCAGCAGCAACGATCAGCGCGCGAACCTGGAACTAACGCACCCCATCGTGATTTATTCGCGCAGGGTGCTGAATGGAATGTTGCTCGACCGCGCCAAAGCCGCCGGCTGCGAAGTCCAACAAGCGCATGTTCTCGGTGTTGACACCAGCGCCACAAAACCTCGCTATTCCGTCGATGGCGAATGGCGCAGCGCTGATTTTCTCGTGCTCGCCGCAGGCGCACGCAATCAAATTCTGCCGGAGACGCGCGCCCTGCAGCGCGACGAATTGGAAATGACCCAGGGCTACTTCGTTCCGCAGACCGCCGACTCCATCACCGTAAAATTCCTCCCGCACTTTGAAGGCTACATCTGGTCATTCCCTCGCTGCGACCATCTTTCCGTCGGCATTTGCGGCAGCATGGCCGCACACACCAGCGCGGAACTGAAAACGCATCTCAGCGAATTTGTGGGCAAGCACGGAATCCCAACCGCGGACGCACAGTTTTACAGCCACGTGCTGCCATCTCCAAAAGAAACCACTCTTTCCGATCGTCCGGTCTTGGGTAAGAATTGGGCCATGATTGGCGACGCCGCTGCCTGGGTTGACCCGCTAACTGGTGAAGGCCTTTTCTACGCGATGCGCTCTGGTGAACTGCTCGGCCGCTCGCTCGCCGAAGGCTGCCCGGAGAAATACACCGCCTGGGTCAAAGCCGCGTTCTCCTCGGAACTGGAATTTGCAGCTCGCATCGTGCGCCGCTTCTATCGAGGTTCGTTCCTCGGCACAGCCGTCACCACGCGCATGGTTCAATTCATGAGCCGCAGCGCCGTGTTCCGCCAATTGATGAGCGATCTCTTCAGCGGTACCCAGGATTACACCAGCCTCAAACGCCGCCTCTGGGGCCACCTGGGAATCACTGTCAGCGAGTTCATCTCCAGCGTCTTAAATCTGGACCGTCCGGCCACAGCGCAAGTTCCCCGCGGTGGCGCGGCCGCTGATTAGAACTGGCCGCAACCTGCGTCGACCGATTCAGAGATCGACTTCCCCTATCTTCCACCGCCAACTGCAAGAATCGCCCCCGTCGTGTAAGACGCCGCCGGCGACAGCAGCCACAAAACCGCTTCCGCGATCTCTTCCGGAGTCCCCGCGCGTCCCATTGGAATAGTAGGAGCCAAACGTAACATCCGGTCAGGATCGCCGCTCGATGCGTGTAATTCGGTAAGGACATGCCCCGGAGCCACTGCATTGACGCGAATCCCTTCCGCCGCAACTTCCCGCGCAAGGCCAAGCGTAAACGTATCGAGCGCTCCCTTTGTCGCCGCGTAGTGAACCCACTCCCCTGCTCCGCCAATTTGCGCCGCACGCGAAGAAATATTCACAATGGCTCCGCCCTGCCCACCGTTTTTAGTGGACATGCGCCGCACGGCTTCACGCGCACAAAGCATCGCGCCAATTACATTCACCGCGAAAACTTGAGCGAGCGTCGCGCTCGTAACCGCTTCGATGCGTGCGAATCCCCCGGTTATCCCGGCGTTGTTCACAAGACCTGTGATCGGTCCCAACTCGCGTTCGGCGGACTCAAAAAGTCTCAGGACTTCTGCCTCGTGCGAAATATCGGCCTGTATGACGGTCGCCCTGCCACCCGATGACACGATGTCCCGCGCCACATCCGCAGCCGCTTGCGCATTTCGAGCATAGTTGACCGCCACGCAAAAACCACGCGCCCCTGCCAATTTAGCCACGGCTGCTCCGATGCCTCGCCCCGCACCGGTCACAATCAATGTCCCAGGAGAAGCTTCTTTTTCTTTCTGGATATCAGCCATGCGCCATCCTTGTTCCGGCATCGATTGAAATGTACTCTTCCTACTTACATGAGCATCCAAGAAAGACGGTCGACCCGACCTCCAACTATGGCTTCCGAGCCGACTTCAGCCACGCCCACGAAGGCCGAGAAAAGGAAGAACGCCTGGAAGTCTTTGCCAGACGTTTGGGCGCTGATCAAGCCGCGCCGCAGCCTGCTGGCGCTCGGCCTGTTTCTGATGGCCATCAATCGCTTCTCCGGACTGGTCCTTCCTCTCTCCACGAAGTATTTCATAGATAACGTGGTGGTGAAAAAGCAGATCCACCTTCTGACGCCGATTGTCCTGGGCGTTCTTCTGGCCACAATCATCCAGGGACTCACGTCGTTCACGCTGACACAACTCCTCTCGAAATCCGCGCAGCGCATGATCACCGACCTTCGAAAGAAAGTGCAGGCGCACATCGGCCGCCTGCCTGTTTCTTTTTACGACTCGAACAAAACTGGCGTGCTCGTTTCGCGCATCATGAGCGACGTCGAAGGCGTGCGCAATCTCATCGGCACGGGCCTCGTTGAATTTGTTGGCGGCTTAATGACCGCCGTAATCGCATTGGCCTACCTTCTGTATACCAGCCTCAGCATGACCGCCGTGGCGTTCGCGATTCTCGTGGCGTTCGCTGTTTTGATAAGCAAAGCGTTTACAACCATTCGCCCTATTTTCCGCGCGCGCCCCAAGATCACCGCGGAAGTTACCGGGAGACTGACGGAGTCACTCGGCGGCGTGCGTGTCGTGAAGGGCTACCACGCCGAAGATCGCGAAGAAGGAGTTTTTGCGGGAGGTGTGCAGCGCCTGCTCGACAATGTCCTCAAGACGCTTACAGCCACATCCCTGATGAGTCTTTCCGCCGCGGGCCTGATGGGCCTCGTCAGCGCCAGCATCATGGAGTTTGGCGCGCACAAGATGCTCGCGGGCAGCATGACGCTCGGGCAATTTTTTTCCTTCATCTTTTTCCTCGGATTGCTCATCGCTCCGGTTTTTCAGATTGTGGCCATTGGCACGCAGATCACCGAAGCCATCACCGGCCTTGAACGCACGCGCGAAATCCTGAACGAAAAGAAAGAGGACGAGGATCCACGCCGCACGGTCACCATGGACCGCATTACGGGCCAAGTCTCCATGGAAAACGTGAGTTTTTCCTACGATTCCGGCAAGGAAGTTCTTCATGAGGTGAGTTTCGAATCGCAACCGGGGACAGTCACTGCACTGGTCGGCCCATCCGGCGCGGGCAAATCAACAATTATCGGCTTGATCTCCGCGTTTTACGTCCCCTCAGGCGGCCGCGTGCTCGTCGACGGAATCGATCTCTCCACCGTAAAACTCAACTCCTACCGCACGCAGCTCGGCGTCGTGTTGCAAGAGACTTTTCTTTTTGACGGCACAATCCGAGAAAATGTAGCCTTCGCGCGCCCCGAAGCCACTGAAGAAGAAATTCTTGCCGCGTGCCACATCGCCCGTGTTGACGAATTTGCCGAAGCCTTCGAGAAAAAGTACGACACCGTAGTCGGCGAACGCGGTGTCAGACTCTCTGGCGGCCAAAAGCAGCGCGTCTCCATCGCCCGCGCCATCCTCGCCGATCCGCGCATCCTGATTCTCGACGAAGCCACCTCCAGCCTCGACTCCGAATCCGAAGCCCTAATCCAGGAAGGCCTCCGCTACCTGATGCGCGGCCGCACCACCTTCGTGATCGCCCATCGCCTCTCCACAATTCGCCGCGCCGAACAAATTCTAGTCGTCGAAGCCGGCCGCATCATTGAACGCGGCAACCACGCCTCGCTCTACGCCGCCGCCGGCCGCTACTACGATCTCTACACCAAGCAACACGAAGTCGAGAGCAATCTCTTCCTGGCCCCAGGCGAAGGCCAGCTCGACCCCGAAGACGCCGAATCCTCCCGCGCCTCCGCCGCCGGACGCCCAAGCCCCGCCATCCCCGACGCCATCCGCCTAATCCGCGGCCAAACCTAAACCTGTGGAGTGCGGCAGCTCTGCTGCCGCCTTTCTTCGTTTTATCGCTGTAGGGGAGGGGCTTGCCCCTCCCTTGAAGCCAACGCGCAAGACGTACTCATTCCCTGTCGATGACAAAACCCAACTCCAAACAAAACGCGCTCACGACAACCGTCGCGAGCGCGCACTTCCGTATTCCGTGGTTTAACTGTCAGCTGTGAGCTGTCAGCTTTCTCAAACCGTAGTCGTCCGCCGAATCACCAACTTCTTCGAAACAGGCGGCGGGATTAAAGTAGCCATCTTCCGTATCATAGCCAGCACCAACCGCTTATCCCCATCCGAAAGCGTAGTACTGAATCTCTTGATCTCCGCAAGAAACCGAATCTCGTCCTGCGAAAGCTCGCCGAGCATTTTCTGCGTTTCGCGGTCGCGCGGCGTCTCCGTCCCCGGAAAAAAATCCGCGAGCGAGATATCCATGGCTTCCGCAATTTTGGCCAGCGTCTCGAGGGACGGCACAGTGTGCCCATTCTCAACGCGCGAGAGGTAGCAGCGCAATAGTCCGGTCCTGCGCTCGATGTCTCCCTGCGACAATCCCCTCTGGCTGCGATACGACTTAATGACTTCTCCGATGTTTACCCTTGGTTTTTCTTTTGGCACGATGGCTCTCCAGGTCCGAGGGGGTAGCTTAGTCACTAACAGTAGGAAGAGCAAGAGGGAATTTACAGGGCATGCTTCCAAATCGTTAACGCTTTGGCACCACTTGTGGAAATCTGCGCCCGCGGCATCCCGGGCATGTCTGTGGACGCCCGCGCCTAACGCTGCGTCGGCGTAACCATCGTCGACTGCTGCAGCCGGAATTCCAGCAACGTTTCGCTCGGCACTTTCACCTTTTCGCCCTTGGTGAACACCTGCACCCCCGCACCAGCCGCCGATCCTGCTCCCGCTCCAATCGCCGCGCCTTTTCCGCCCGCGGCAATCGCTCCAATAATCGCTCCAAATACGGCCCCGCCGGTCACTTTCTTCGCGGTGTCCGATCCGCGTCCCTGCCCTTTCAAGCTGTAATCGCTGCTGACCAGCGGATAATCGTGGCCATCAATCACAATGCGCATCAGCTCGAGCTCCAGCTCCGCGCTCCCCGCCAACTTGCCCGCCTCTTGCACCTTTGCAAGCCGCCCGTAAACGTCCGCGCCCTTGCGCGCCAGCAACGTGTTGTTGATATAAAGGTCGGTCTCCAGGCTGGCATGGAACACGTCGCCCACCTGATTCTTTGAAGAATCCACGCCGTCAATCATGCGCACCAAAAGCACTTGGCCCGTGGGAATAGTGACTTCGCCATACTGTGCAGCCGGGTCCTGCGCCGGGGTAGCCTGCGCAGATGGCAGACTCGCGAGACCTTTCGGAGTGATGTTAGAGGATGGCTTCGCAGCCGGAGGCGGAACGTCCTGCGAAGTAATAGGCGGCTGAGACGCATCCGGAGGCGATGCAGCCGAAGTATCAGCAGCTGCAGGAGGAGGCGGAGGTGCATCTGCAGGCGGAGGTGGCGTGTCAGCAGCCGGGGGAGCAGCAGGTGGCGGAGCGGCTGGTGGCGCAACCGCGGGCGCGCTTGTCTTTCCCGCGCCGCCAGTGAACGTGACCGCCACAGCGTCGTTCACATTGAATGTCTTTACGTCGCCGTCGATCTCAAATCGCAGCACCACTTGCGTGCCACCCAGGTACCGCCCCTGGAGCACTCGCCCATCCTTCAGCTCCAAGGTATCGGCCGCCGCTACCCCCGCAAAAAATAACCCAAGCGCGAACCCGGCAATCATCCTCACTCGACCACTCATCATCATCCCTCTCTATTCCGGCGGCGTCCCCGAACTCCGCGTCCCGCGCCGGCTCCCTCGCGCCACTAGTCTCAGCATCCTAGCCTACCTTACCGTATTGGATGACTCTCCCGCGGACCAAGGTTGTGCACGATTGTCACTCGAAGCCGCTCACGATCTGGAGTGCGGCAGCTCTGCTGCCGCTTTTCGCAACACCAGCACAGCCCTGCATCTGGCGTGGCCCAATAGTGGCACAGACTTCAGTCTGTGCTCTTCAGTCTCTGTCCTTAAATCTGTTCTCTTAAGTTCACCAACCCAACGCCTCTCCACCCTACTGCGTAGCCCCGTAAAGCCGCCGCGTAATATCCGCCATTAACGCCGCGCTCACCTTGGTATCCGCAATCCCCCGCACCAAAATCACCAGCACAAAAGGCCTCGGCCCAAAAACAATCGCAGCATCATGATGAATCTTAGTGATCTCCCCAGTCTTATGCGCCACTCGAGTTCCAGCCGGCAGCCCCGCAGGAATCCCCTCGTTAAACTTCTGGCGTTCCAGTATCGCAATCATCTGCCGCGAAGATTCCACATCGACCGCTTCTCCGCGAGCAATCGTATCCAGCAGTTGTTCAAGCCCCCGCGCGGTAGTCGTGTTATTCAATCCCTTCGCAAACGCCTTGCCGTCCTCCACTCCCCGCATGACATTCATGCCATCCGCATGCAAGGAATGAACAGTAGCCCGAATGTTCTCCACACCCAGCTTCTCAATCAAAAGGTTCGTAGCAAGATTGCTGCTAACCGTGATCATCAACTCGCATAGCTGCCAAAACGTCCGTGTCTGCCCCGCAGCCTTATACAAATCCGTTTCCGAATCATCCCCAGGATCAAGCGTGTAGATCGATCCATCCACCAAACTATGAAATTCATTCTTTACAAGGAGAGGATCGTCCAGCTTCAACTTCCCTTCGCGCACCTGATGAAACAGTTCAATCAGAACGGGAATCTTCATAGTGCTGGCAGCGTGAAACGCCTCGTCAGCCCGGAAGAACCACTCCGTCTTCCCATCCAACGTCCGAAACGCCACGCCCACATCCGCACCGCTCTTCCGGATCGATTCCTGAATCCCCGGAATCGCCGCCGCCAACTTCGGATCCTGCCCCGCCGCGGGGGACAGGGCGCCCCCCAAACCAACCCACAAGTACCCACAAATGAAATAAGCAATCCGGAACAAGCGCCAGCTCATCGAGGTCTCCGCCGCATCATCGCAGGGGCACGGCACGTTTACCCTGAGCTTCGAAGGGCCGTGCCCGTCTTTCTCCTGTCAGCTCCAGGATCATTCTGTCCGCGTCACTTTATCAGAGTAGACTAAGTCTCTGTAGCTTCCCGAGGAGCCCATGTTGAAACCAAACATGCGCCTAATTTGGCTAGCCATCGTCTTAATGATCTGCTCCCTATTCTTGTTTTCGGCCAGACTTTGGGCTCGCCTAATGATGCCACCCTGGATGGCGGATGTCCGCGAACTGGCGGGGAGAGCGCCGCTGGTTTTTCGCGGACATGTTCTCGCAGTCATTCCCCTTACATCCAACACGGTGTCCGGCGCCCGCAATCAATTCCTAGCGACGATTCACGTTGACCGCTGGTATCGAGGCACGGGACCAACGGAAGAAACGCTGCCATTTGCCTACGGCAGCGTTATGAGCAACGGACACGATTGCATAGATTTTCGCCAGCAATCGGATTGGCTTCTATTCGCCAGGGAAGAGGGTGGACAACTCAAGATGATTGATGACTGCCAGGGAGCTCTGACCATATGCCCTCTCCTCGGCCGCGACCTCGGTCCCTCCGATTGGCCCGCCCAAATGGAAGCGGATTTCCTAGCGGGGCTAAACGATCAAGACTCCGCAGCACGCATAGTAAGTATCCAGCGACTCGGCGGATTGCAATTGCCCTCATCGCGAGATGCCCTTCATCACGTAATAGAGAACGGCAATGATGCCGACTCGAAGTGGGCCGTCTACGCGGCGCTTCGCACTGGAGACGTTTCCATCCTACCCAGAGTCAAACAATTGCTTGCCAACGGGGATCGCGAACTACCTGAATGGGCGATCGCAATGCAATTGCGATTTGTTTCCGATCCCGCCGCCGTACCCGATCTGATCGCGATTCTCCAGAGTGCCCCCGGCGAGACCACCCAAACCTGCGTGGTGACCGCTTTGGGACAAGTTCTGAAAGATCCGAGAGCGGTCCCAAGTCTGGCAGCTCACCTGTCTGACTCTTCTCCATCTACAAGCTATCTCGCTTTGAACGGGCTTATGAACATCACGCAGGAAGACGAGTGTACGCTTCCTCGCGAATGGAAAGAGGAAGAGGTCGAACCACGAGTAGCGCGCTGCAAAATCTGGTGGGAGCAAGTAGGCAAGTTTCGAGATTGGTCCCAAAATTAATACAAGTGGAAGCTAGACCATCTCGGGCTAAGGTACGCACCGCGCCCGACAGATATCAGATTAGTTTTGCGGCGTACCCAGAGTGGCCGGCGTCACGTTCCAGCCGTCCAGCTCCACAACTGCCTCTTTGCCACCCAGCGAGCTAGGATCAAACTTCGCCGTAACGATTCGACTCTCCCCCGGCAAAAGCGAGAAGTAATTGTCTTCCCAAAAAATCGGCGTAAGGTCTTCCCCGCCCTTGCCTCGCGTGACTCGCAGATGAACCATGAACGCGACTGCGTTACCCGGATTCGACACAGTCACCTGCGCCGTGCCCTTTCCGGAAACGACGCTCGCGTTGAGCTTCACCTCCGGCAGCGAGTTAAGCCCGGTGAGATCTCCAAACTCCGCCTGCGGCGTATACACCGTATCCTGCTGCTTCGCCCAATTAAGAGTGTCCGCCTTGGTCGACAGCCAGTAAAAATTGTCACTAAGCTGTTTTCCTGCCGCATCTCTCAACTGCAATCGCAGAAAGTAGGTCTTTGAAAGCTCATCCACTTTCGGAAGATCGAACGCCTTGATGCTGCTGTCTGCCGGCAAATCAAGCGTGACGTCGCGAGAAGCTTTTTCAACGGCATCGATATTGTAGATTTTCGCGCTGACTTTGGTTCCCTTCAGCGATTCGTAAGTACTGTTCACCACCGCCACCGAATTATCGTCATACGAATACTGCACGTGCACCGGCTCCATCGCCTTCTTCGTCCCGAAATATCCGCCCGCGGGCACCAGATAATAATCGTAGAGATGCCAGATCAGCGATGGCCAGCTATTGTTGAGCATCCACTGAATCACACCGGTAGACGTGTACTTGTTCCGTCCATAAGCCTCAAACATCGCCCGCTGCCCGTCATAGGTCATGGCCTGCCCTTTGCGTTCGTAGTCGTCCAGCGAGGTAGCCGCCCCATAGCGCTTGGTCAAACCATCCGTAAAAACATTCACCGTCGTAAACCGTTCGCCGCCCGAGTGGTAATTCCACACATCATCGATCGGCCACAAATGCTCCTTCGGAATAAATCGCTCCAGCGATTCGCGCGGCGGAATCGCCGGCCCAGGGCTTGTCTCCGTGTTGTATCCGTAAGCCCCGCCCGCTTGTTTATCCGCGAGCCAGTAAACCGGCGGCACATATTCATACGGCCCGGTCATCTTCACGCCCGATTTTCCCGTAACGGTCGTCTTTTCGTCCGAGGCCGAAGAAATAGTCGGATTCGGCCATCCCAATTCCTTTTCAATGTTCAAATACATCTTCTCCACGTCAGCAGGCGGCGGCCCGTCGCTGCCATTCAGCCACACCATCACGCTGGGATGATTGCGCAACCGCGTTATCTGGCTCGTCAAAGACGCAGCCGCCACAGCCCGTTGGTCTCCCTTCCAATCCTTCCACCGCTCCCACGCGTCGCAGCACGACCAGCCCGGCATCACCAAAATCCCCAGCCGATCCGTTTTCTCAAAAAATTCGTCGCGGTCCAGGTGGCCTTCCAAACGAATCGTGTTCAACCCCATATCGCGGACATACGCCAGGTCAGCATCCAGCCGCTCTGACGACCATCGCAGCAACATGTCTTCCGCCCATGCCCCGCCGCGAATGAGCAACTTCCGTCCATTAATCTTGAACAGTCGGTACCCTTTTTCCGTCAGCTCCGATGTCACTTCTCGAATCCCAAATGTGACGGCCTCGGAGTCGGAAGTCTTCCCGTCAATCTCGAACGAAAACGACGCGCCGTGCAGATTTGGCTCGCCCATTTGATAAGGCCACCACAGCTTCGGATGCGCCAGATTCAATTGCGGAAACTGTTCGGGCGTAAAGCGTACGATTTTTGTCTCGGAAGGAGCTAGCGTAACACTCTCCGAAAGCTGAACTCCGCCTTCATCCACGCCCGCGCGAAGAACACCCGTAACCGCGTGCTCCGAAACGTTATGCACGCTAGCGCTCAGCGTCAGCGCAGCATTCTCGTAATCCTTATCCAGTTTTGACGCCACAAACCCGCCGCGCACCGTTACGTCCCCGCTATGCGTCAAAAAAACCTCTTTCCAGATCCCCATCAACTTGTCCGGAGGCGTAGGGTTCCAATCCACCCAGGTAATCTCTAGATCGTCTTTCTTCGGCGCAAACACTTCCACCGCAATCGCGTTTGTTTTCCCCGCGTGAATGTACTTGCTCACATTAAATTCAAACGTGCGATAAGCGCCGGCCACATCTTTCGCATCCGCCACTTTCTGCCCGTTGATCCAGATGTTCGCGCGGTAATTGATCCCTAAAAAATTCAACCAAGCAGTTTGCTTCTCGAAGTCTGCCGGAACCGCAAACTCCGCTCGGTACCACCACGAGCAAAGAAACGGACTGTCCTTAGGTAATTCGCGATTCGCAAACAGCATTTTGTTCGACGCATACATTCCCGGAAACGAATGCAGGTTCGTAGCGTAGAAAGGATCGGGGTAAGTTTTGTCGCCGACGAGAGCGCCCACCACAGTTGTCGGGACCTTCGCAGCATGCCACTCGCTAGCGTCAAACCCCAGCGCAGAAATTTGCTCCCCCGTCGCCTTCGCAACACACGACGACTGAATCCGCCATTCCCCATGCAAATACACACGCGCCCGAGGCTCAGCCGCTATCTGCGCCGCGGCCCCCGCTAGCACCACGAGCGAGATCGTCAGCACCAATGCACACCTACACGACCAAGTGAAACTAGACATAGGGCTCCTTACAGAAAATAAGCAATGAAGCTAAACTCAACGATGCCGTTGGGCACCACGCAGGCCATGTTAAACCGATTCAACTCGGCCTAGTATTCTTTTTTCTAAGAGAAAGCATCAGGCAGGAAATTCCAGCGAGTCCACAAACTTCCCTTTTGCGAGAAAATTGGTCCCGGAGGAGGGGGTCGAACCCACACGGCCTTGCGGCCACCGGATTTTGAGTCCGGCGCGTCTGCCAGTTCCGCCACTCCGGGCCAGCAACCAAAAATAACATGCCACCGCCCCACACTCAAGACGCTCGACGATAATATGGAGTGCGGCAGCTCTGCTGCCGCTTTTCCCCAACGCGCGCCCTATCAACTTCTTCTCTGCGTAACCTCCGCGCGCTCCGCGTCTCTGCGTTATCTTTGCTCCTAGCTTGTCTCTTCGTATTCATCCCAAGCCCCGCCTATTCACTGCCATGCGAAAGCTCGATTATTAACTGTCATCCCGAGCAACGCGAGGGCTCCGCTTTTCTCTTCTCTTCACGGATCACGGGCCACTGGTCACCGGCAAATCTCAGCCCCGCTCCCACGGCGCAGGCACCTTCACCGTAGCCATCCCCGCCGCCGTCGCAGCCTGAATCCCCATCGCCGTATCCTCGAACACCAGGCATTTCGCGGGCGCCACTCCCAGCCGCGAAGCCGCCAGCAAAAACGCCTCCGGATCAGGCTTGCTCTTCGTATACTCTCCCGCACAAACCAAAATCTCGAACCGATCCAGCAGCTTGAGCACCCCAAGCGACGCCGTCACCGAATCCCTCGCGCTCCCCGACACCACCGCAAACGGTATCCGCCCCTGCTGCGCCTCAATATGCTCCAACACTTCGGGCACCACCCTGAGTTCCGGCAGCATTTCGAAATAAAATTCTTCTTTCCGTAGAGCCACGCCCTCCACGGGCATGTTCAGCCCATACTTTGCGTTCAAAGTGGCTATGATCTCCGACGTAGGCCGGCCGCCCCAAGCGTAAAAAAGATCTTCCGCAAATTCACAATTCCACTCGCCCAGCGCCCTCTTCCACGCCACATAATGCAGCGGCATCGAATCCACAATCGTCCCGTCGCAATCAAACAAGTATGCGCCAAAGCTTCCGTCCGGCAATTTCAGTTTCATTCCTCTTCCAATCTCCTAGTCCTCATTCTAAGCGACTCACGATTACCGCGCTAATCCACCGCTCGCCCCGCGAATTCATAAGCTCCTCTCATCGGGGCCACCCCCGCTGGCTCAACCTTTAGCCGCAGGCCCTCGACTGGACTGGGTATGTGGCCAAGAGATACTCTATACCCCCCGTTCGCCAGGGGCTGCAGGCTCTCCCGCAGCAAACGAACGGCTTCTGTTGTCGAGGTTTCCGATGGCTACGTCGTTGACCGCTTCGCGGTCACCCTTCGCAGTTTCTCCGTTCACCGGCCAAAAACCCGAACATCGCGGTCTTTCTCATTGGATGAATCGCGTCCTCATAGAGCTCGGACACCTGCGCACCTCGCCCGGCCCAGAAACCGTCCACGATCTTCGCGTCGCGATCCGCCGTTGCCGTTCTCTAGCCGCAGTGATGGAAGAAATCGACCACGACCCCGCGTGGCCAGAGATGCGCAAAATCGCCCGCAAGCTGTTTCGAGGCCTCGGCGCAGTGCGCGATGCACAAGTCATGGAGCAATGGATCAAAAAACTCGCCCCGGAAAATGATCCTCTGCGCATACAACTGCTCGCCTCTCTGGATGCCGATGAGAAAAAGCGTTCCGCGGACGCCCTGCATGTGGCTGCAAAATTTGACGAAAAGGAATGGACAAGTCTCGATCGCCGCCTTCGCCCGCGCGTACGGCTGATGCCCGCAGGAGGTCTCGCCGCCGAGTGCCTGGCCCTCGAGCGCTTCGAGGAAGCAAAAGAACTCCACAACCGCGCGCTCCGCACGGAAAAACCAAAGCCCTGGCACGCTCTCCGCATCGGCCTGAAAAGATTCCGCTACACCCTGGAAGGTTTTCTTCCCGAGCACTCTGCCGCCTGGAGCGAAAATCTGAAGCGCGTTCAAGATCTTCTTGGCGACATCCACGATCTAGATGTGCTTTCAGAAACGCTCGAAAACACGAAGCTTCCCGGCGCCTCCGAATCCGCGAAGGCGTGGCAAGAAAAAATCGCGCGCGAACGTAATGATCGCGTCCAAACTTATCGCCAGCTCACTCTCGGCAAGGCCAGCTTGTGGCAGGAGTGGCGCCATAATCTACCGCATGGTCGCCGCCTCGAAGCGGCCGCCATGGCCCGTCTTCGCGCCACGGCCCGCGCCACCGATAAGCACTCGCGGCGCACCGCGCAGATCTCGCGCATCGCCATTCGAGTGTTTGACGTATTGCGCCGCGTGCAAGCCAAACCTTCATTTCAAGCCGCTCACATGCCCCGGTTGATGCAAGCGGCAGCCAAGTTGCACGGAATTGACGCCCTCGGCGATCGCAAGCTCTCACAAAAAGGTGCCCGCAAGTTCCTCCTCGGATTAACAATTCCCCCGAATTGGACCGCCGCAGAATGGGATTTGATGGCCTGGGCCGTCCGCTTTCACCGTGGGCCAGAGCCCAAGCAGAAGAACGGCTTCGCAAAACTTTCCGAAGAACAGCAAAACACAGTTCGAACCGTCGCAGGCGTCCTGCGCCTCGCGCGCACCCTCAGAAAATCCGGCCTCGAAAGCGCCGTCGGCCTTCGCTGCGAAAAATCCGCCGACGCTCTCGTCCTAAGCGTCCCCGGCCTCCTCGACACCGCCGAAATCGCAGCCCGCCTGGCCGCCGCCAAACATCTTCTAGAATCCGTCTTAGAAAAGCCCCTAATCCTCAAATCCGTCCCAAAGCCCGAAAAACCCCCAGCCCCCATCGAGCAACCGTCCGAACCGCCACTAGTAACCGCCGCCTCCGCCTGAAGTGTCGCGATTCATCTTCCAACGCTACTGCCTGCCAGCGTTCACTTGGGGCTGCTTAATCCGGCCACTTTTGTGCTCCGTGCAGTATTCTCGCGACATACACAACGTCGCCGCTGACCCGATAAACCACAATATAAGGAAGCGACCGAACCACCAGTTCACGCGTTTCAGGTTTCTTGCCGGGACGCCCGCGGTTGGGGAACGACTTCAGTGCAGAAATGGCGTTGTATAGCGACCGGATGATCAGCGCAGCGTGCTGCGGCGTTTCTTCAAAGAGGTAATCAGTGATTCGTTCGAGGTCGTCAGAAGCACCCGCCGTCCAGCGTACTCGCATCAGGTCTGGCGTTGCTTCTCGCTCAAGAGCTTCTCAAGGCGTGCGCCGACTTCCTCGTGTTCCAGCACTTCGCCTCGCTCGATTTGCGCCAAGCCCTTCTCCACTTCGCGCACAAACCATTGGTCATAATCCACCAGACGTTCCACCGCGTCTTGCACGAGCGACTGCGCGTCTCGCCCCTGCTGTGCGGCAACTTCGTCCAGCTTCGCCTGAAGCTCCGGAGTGAGCTTTAGTTCCATCGCGCCAGTCTAGTCGCCTCCGCAAACTCTGTCAAAGCACGTTCTGGCGGATGGAGCATTCGCCAACTGGGGTGCCGCAGCTGGGTGCCGCCCATGCGCTCGAAACTCCTGGGTTTCCTTCGCGTATGCCTGCCGCTGATTCTATTAACAGTCTATCTGCGCCCCGTATTTGCAGGCATAATGTGGGCCCACGTAGAAAGCTGGGCACAAAGACCCCGGTCCCAGAGAAGGGTGTTAAAAGCAATGCGCACTCGGCAAAAAGGTTTCTCTCTCATTGAGTTGCTGATCGTTGTCGCAATTATTTTAATCATCGCGGCTATCGCAATCCCGAACCTCCTGCGGTCGCGAATGGCGGCGAATGAGGCTTCCGCGGTTGGCTCAATCCGCACCATCAACACCTCCGCCGTGGAATATTCGTTCACCTACCCGAACGCTGGTTATCCGGCAACCCTCGCGTCTTTGGGCGGTGTGACTCCTTGCACGGCCACCTCGACGAATGCCTGCTTGCTCGATCAAGTTCTGGCCGCAGGAACGAAGAGCGGCTATACGTTCGTTTTGACCAGTGATGGCAATACGCCTTCTGTCGGCTATTCGATCACCGGAACCCCAGTCAATGTTGGCACCACAGGTCAACGCATGTTCTTCTCAGACCAGTCCGGCGTGATCCGCTATGACCCTTCGGGCGCGGGCGCTACCGCAGCCAGCGCCGCGCTTCAGTAAAGTTACATTTCTACCGGCCACCTCGTATCGCACAAGCGGAATCATTCCAAAGCCACTCGTCCGGTAACGCGACTTGTCGGGAGTTGACCGCTATCGGAGAGCGCCGAACATGCCGAGTGGAAGGGAGCGACCGCCGAGGGAGCAGCGAATTTTCAACCGGTGGTGTTCTTAGCCAGAACCCATTCAAGTGCATCGTCGAGATTACGGAAGACGCGGATTCCGCTTTCGCCCAGGATGTCACGATATATCTCAAACATGCGGGCTAATCCAAATACGAGGTCACGGCTCACTAGGATGGCACGGCGAGAATCGGGTGAGAATATGGACCGTTGGGCTAGCCTATGCACATCTTTAGAAGTGAGTTCCACTTGGGTGACGTGGGTCAAGTCCCACAGCTGAGAGAAGTCGGGAGAAAAATCGGAGTCCGCCAGAAGCTTTTCTTGATGCCCCAGTAAATCAGCCAAGGTAAGCACTCCAGACCCCGTGCTCATCACCAGACGGCGTTCCTTATCGATTTTGTAAAAGGCGGCCATCCCTTATTTAGCATGCGATTCCGGAAGGAGCCCAAAGTATACAATGGCATGAGTTCTTTCGACTCGTTGTGTGCTCTTCTTCGTCCGGTTACAGGATTGATAGGCCCCGCTAACGTTCAGGACCGTAAGACCCAGCGGTTACCGGAGAAGTGGATTTGACGGGGAAACACACGCCAGATGGCCTGCCGAACCCTTAGGTCTTTAAGGCTGCGGGTTTTAACTCTTCTCCCTCTTGGCCCGAACTTTTTAATTTGATCCGCATTATAGCTGCAGTATAATAGTTGCGTTCAGTACTGCGCCTCGCCACCCGCGAGGCGTTTTCGTTTTCAGGCCATGTAGCGCCGGGCTTCAGCCCGGCATCTTTCTTTTTCCAGTTCCCAAATCCAAAACTAAAAATCTAAATCAAGGAGACTCCTATGCCTTCTCTAAGTCCGAAGGACCGCGTATCCCTCTGTCTATTCACCTACGAAGATGGCCGCCGCTGCCACACCCCTCGCATCAGCAGCCACCCGCACTTCTGCTTCTACCACGCTCAAAAAGAAACCCAATCCCAAGCCACCGAAAAACTGGCCAAAGACCTAACCTACTTTTTCTCCAACGACTACCTCTCCGACAACGACCTAAACACCGCCCTGGGCCGCCTGATCCCAGCCGTAATCCGCGGCGAAATCAAACCCCGCGTAGCCCGCACCGTAGCCTACATGCTCCAAACCCTTTTCCAATCCACTCGTCTCGCTCAACACGAATACATCAACGCGTTCGGAACCGACACCTGGCGCGACGCCATCTCCACCTCCGTCACCGCCAACCACGACTATCTCTACCCGCCAGATCCAAACGACCTCGATCCCGAAGACAAATCCGAAGATGAATCTGAAGACGAATTCGAAGATGATTCCGAGGCCGCTCCCGAACCACAACAACCCACGCAAACCCCACCGCCGCAACCGCCGCCCGGCGCGCGCCCCTCTTCCACCGATACGGAGGCCGCCCTAGCCGCTGCCCGCGCCCTCTTTCCACCCCGGCCCAACTCCACCCCCCCCCAATCCGTCGCCCCCCCCC
>Ga0210394_10001991_pt1 | contig 29785 bp, 24 predicted proteins | sample IncBWC12MmetaG_FD_160121 | JGI IMG/M metagenome (GOLD analysis project Ga0210394, IMG submission 160121) | Forest soil microbial communities from Barre Woods Harvard Forest LTER site, Petersham, Massachusetts, United States - Inc-BW-C-12-M | ecosystem: Environmental > Terrestrial > Soil >... | reverse complement strand
AACTTCGCGAAAATCGCGGACGCGCGCGGCGAACACAAGCGCGCCGAAAATTGGCGCCTGCACGTGACCGCGCTGAAAGCGTCGCTCGAACGCGAAGGCTGGGACGGTGAATGGTACCGCCGCGCGTATTTCGACGACGGCACGCCGCTGGGCTCGGCCACAAATCAGGAATGCAAGATCGACTCGATCGCGCAATCCTGGGCGGTGATCAGCGGCGCGGCGGAACCGGGCCGCGCGGCGCGCGCCATGGCCGCCGTCGATCAAAAATTGGTGGACCGCCGCAGCGGCCTGATTCTGCTGCTCACGCCGCCTTTCGACGAAATGCCGCACGATCCCGGCTACATCAAGGGCTACGTCCCCGGAATCCGCGAGAATGGCGGCCAATACACGCACGCCGCGGTTTGGACGGTGATCGCTTTCGCGGCGCTCGGCGACGGCGACAAAGCCAGCGAGCTGTTCCGCATGCTGAATCCCGTCTACCGTTCGGCGACGCGCTCCGGAGTGCAGCGCTACAAAGTGGAGCCCTACGTTCTGGCGGGCGACGTCTACGCGGAGAATCCGCATGTGGGCCGCGGCGGGTGGACCTGGTACACGGGTTCGTCGGGCTGGCTCTATCGCGCCGGCATGGAATCGATTCTCGGCTTCCGCATGCACGGCATGACGTTCTCCATCGACCCGTGCATCCCGCGCACCTGGAACGGTTACGCGATCACCTTCCGCTACCACTCCGCGGTCTACAAAATCCGCGTCGAAAATCCCGCCAACGTGATGCGCGGCGTGGCCCTCACCAAAATCGACGGCAAGCTCTGCGAAGGCTCCGCAAACATCCCGCTCACCGACGACGGCGCCGAGCACAACATCCTGATCGTGCTGGGCTGATCCTACCTGGTAGGGAAGCGCGAAACGAGAATCTCCGATGTGCGGTTTTGTTGCGATTAGAAATGGTGTGCGCGTTGATTGCGCAGGGGATAGATGTGTTTCTAATCGCGGACTGTTGCGATTAGAACTGCGGGATTTGGATGACCGATCGAACGAGCGAATACATGCTGCGATAGAACCAGCGCAGCCGTAAGCGCTACGCGCATCTCGGGTTATGTCGGAGCTGAAGCTCCGACCCCCAAAGCGTCGCGGCGGATAAAAGTGCGAAAGTGTGGCGATCAGCGCATGTCGCCGAGGTTTGTTTTCAATGAGTTGAGTCATTTTTTGTTTGTGGATTCGTGGCGATCATGTTCCGATCCCCCAAGCCTTACCGATCTCCCAGGCTCGCCTCGCCGGGGACTTGGGAGGCCCCGCTTGTCTCCGCACGCTCCTTTCTTTGTGCTGGCTGCCGACGTGGTGTGCAGACACACGTCGGCGCATGCCCCGTTTTCGGGGCGCACACAAATTAATTATTAGATTATTTGAGGATACCTTACTCTAATAGCCATCTTTGTATATGTCAAGAAATTCTTGCCGCAAGGAGAAATTCAACGCGGTGCAGTGACCCCGTGACGCAGATTGAAACTTGAGGCTGAGGACGTATTCACGGTTTTGTTTTGGACTTGCGAAGGTTCAGGAACGATTGAACTTCCTTGATACTGTACGCTGGATTGCGACGATGGTGTATCACTGCATGACAGTTAGGGCACACCGGGCGAAGGTCTGCGATAGGATCAACTTGGTACTCCTTCCCGACCTCAGACAGCTGGATTAGGTGGTGGACGTGAATTAATCCATCAACTGTCTCGCCGTACGTAACGCCGAATGAGAAACCGCAAATGAAGCAGCTGGTCCCATATTTATCAATGCATCTTTGTCGAGCCAACGGGTTGCGCTCGTAGCCGTTGACTAACCTTTCAAACGCCGCGCCTTCCGGCAATCCTTTTGCATCCTCCTCCACATCGTCGGGGAATACTACGACAGCGCTCAGAGTGGTGGGTATATATGCCCAACAACCGTCAATCTTCCTTTCAGCTCGCTTGAACTTGCTGAACAGCGACAACCATTTCGAGTCACCCACTGTCCACCGCTGACTAAACCAATCAACCATGTTGCCGGCATATTGTTCGATCGATTTCTTGCGGTCTATTCTTCTATACGCCGTCTCGATTAATCTCCGACTGTAATCATCGCGCAGGAGCAGTTGAATGATCTCCTTGCGAGAAACGGCCTTTTCGGGGTTACGACTCGAGCGCTCGATGGCGCGCCCGATGATGGGGAAGGCCACGTCCTGTACCCATTCGGACTTCATACCTCTCCTAGCGGTGAGAACTGTTGAATCTCAGCAAATGCGTTTGAGGCGACGAAAATCAAAATAAGACATACCTGCAATAAAGGCAAATTTCACATTACCGTATCTATGAAAATCAGAGTTACACCCAACGGCGCATCATTCTCGCTCAAAGGCGAGATGTCTTTGGACATGGCAAATCGGCCCGTTGCGTGCAGAGATGAAATTGGAGCGAAAGGATTCGCCGCGCGACCTCGAAGATGGATATACTTGCGCAGATGCTGACTGCCTCGATTAAAGCTAAGAACACGGTTCAGACGCTGCGATGCGGGGATGCCCGCGAAATTAGCTGGATTCCGGACTCGTCGGTGCACCTGGTGGTGACCTCTCCGCCGTACTGGACCTTGAAGGAATATCCTGCGCATCGAAGCCAGCTTGGGTTGGTTTCGGAATACGAAGAATTTCACGATGAGCTGGATAAGGTGTGGCGGCACGCGCTGCGCGTTTTGGTGCCGGGAGGACGGCTGGTTTGCGTCGTTGGAGATGTTTGCCTTTCCCGAAAGCGGAATGGGCGGCACATGGTTATGCCATTGCACGCGGACATCGTGGTGCGCTGCCGGCGGCTGGGATTCGATAACCTGACTCCGATTATTTGGTACAAGATTTCGAACGCGGCGTATGAGGTCGAGAACGGCAGCGCGGGGTTCCTTGGCAAGCCCTACGAACCGAACGCGATTATCAAGAACGACGTGGAATTCATCCTCATGCTGCGGAAGCCGGGCGGCTACCGGCAGCCCACGGAGGAGCAACGGAACGCTTCGCGGCTGACGAAAGAGGAGCACCACGACTGGTTCCAGCAAATCTGGACGATGCCTGGTGAATCGACGCGGCAACATCCCGCGCCATATCCGTTTGGATTGGCGTATCGACTGGTGCGCATGTTTTCGTTTACAGGCGATACGGTGCTTGACCCGTTCATGGGAACCGGAACGACGCTTCTTGCCACGTCACGTTGCGGGCGCAACGGGATCGGGGTCGAGATTGACGAGTCCTACTTCAAGAAGGCTAAGGCCCGCCTTGAGTCCGATACGGGAGAGTTGTTTCCTGAGAATCAGCCCTACCTTGTAAAACGGCGGGCAGCGGGGCGCTAACGGCGCTGTTGGTATTTGCTGCTGATGCGGGTAAGAGCTGCCGCGTAATCCAGTTTCGTTTTCTCGAAATCCACCCACTCAAATGGATATGGCGCTTCGTTGGTCGCGCGGTAGCGGAGAATAAGAAACTCCTCGAACGACGGGGCAGCCAATTCGCGCAGGCGTTTTTCGGCTTCTTCCGCCTCTTGCGATGGATGCGGCGCGCCTCCCCTTCCCGTTGTGGGATAGCTGCGGTCCCTTTCGAAACTGACGTACCTGCTGGCTCGGTTGATGCCGACGATTCCCACGGAGATTGGAGTTCCTCCGCCCTTGCGGAACTGAACGACCTGATTGCTGAGATCGTTGATCACGCGGTCGATCTGCTTGATCATAGCCTTCGCCAGGATCTTTACCTCGACGCCGATTTCGACTGTGGCGATCGTTCCTCTTGCGACCGCAAAGCCCTCCTCGACTATTGGAGTTTCACCGGAAACGATTTCACCAAAAGCGCCGTCGCCGCGCCGGGCCTTAATACCGTGAGCCCGGTTGTGGACATTCACAACCTTCAAGCGATCTTTGATCCCAGATACGATGCTTGCAGACCGGGAAATTGCAAGCAAGTCCTCGTAGAGATGCACGGCGACGAAGTCGCTCTGATTCGAAACGCGATGGAGATAGGGGCGACCTTCGAACAATCGTTTGAATTCGGCGAGCAGACGAAAGTCCGGTTTGTCTATGGGAGGGGGCAAAGCGCGGAAATTCTACACCAAGCGAATTACTAATTGCGAATGGGCAACTGCTTAAACATTCAGGACCGGCTAGCGGTAGTTGGCGGCTTGCAGCTCGAACATTTCTGCGTAGCGGCCGCTGTTGCCGATGAGGTCGTGGTGCGCGCCCTGCTCGGCGATTTTGCCGTTCTCGATGACCAGGATGCGGTCGGCCATTTTGACCGTCGAGAAGCGGTGCGAGATGAGCAGCGCCATTTTGCCTTCGGTGAGTTCGGCGAAACGCTCGAAAACTTCGTGCTCGGAGCGGGCGTCGAGAGCGGCGGTGGGCTCGTCGAGAATCAGAAGCTGCGCGTCGCGAAGGTAAGCGCGCGCCAGGGCCATTTTCTGCCACTCGCCGCCGGAGAGGTCGACGCCGCCCTTGAAGCGGCAGCCGAGAATCTGGTCGTACTCCATGGGCATTTTGCGAATCACCTGATCCGCAAGACTCTTGCGGGCTGCGGCGCGAATCGCTTCGGGATCGGAACCTGCGCCGATGCGGCCGACGGCGATGTTTTCGTGCGCGGTCATTTCATAGCGCGTGAAGTCCTGGAAAATCACGCCGATTTCCTTCCAAAGATCTTCGAGGTCGTATTCGCGCAGGTCGACGCCATCGAGCAGGATTTTGCCCGCGGTGGGATCGTAGAGGCGCGTGAGCAGCTTGACGATGGTCGTCTTGCCCTCGCCGTTTTCGCCTACCAGCGCGATGCGCGAGGAAGGCTCGAGCTTGAAGTTGATGTCCTTCAGGATCATCCGCGACGTCCCCGGATAGGCGAACGACACGTTCTGGAATTCGAAGCCGCGGCGAATCGGGCGCGGCGCGGGCAGTGCGTTGGGCTTCGACGAAACTTTGGGCTTCACGGCAAAGAACTCGAGCAGATCGGTAAGGAACAGCGCCTGATTGGCGATGCCGGAGAACGTCGAGAAGAAAGATTGGATATTGGTGCTGGCGCCGGCAATGGAGCCGGTGAGGAACGTCAAAGTACCGATAGACATCAGGCCGATCAGCGTGACGTGGATTACGTAAGCGTAAGTGGAGTAGTAGCCGATGGTGCCGAGCAGCATCAACAATGCGCCGATCCAGAGCTTGCGCTTGGCGAGAGCGATGGTCTGGCCGATCAGCTCGCTCGAGACGGCCGTGAACCGGCGAATCAGAAACGGGCTCAGTCCGAACAGCTTCAATTCCTTGGCGCTCTCTTTGCTGCCGCCGAGGACGCGCAGGTAGTCCATCTCGCGGCGCGAGGGCGTTTGCCGGAAGTTGAGCGAATAGGTGAGGAAGGCGAAATGCGTTTCGCCGAGGAATGCCGGAACCACGCAGACGATCAACGCCAGCAGCAGCCACGGCGAAAACAAGAAAATGCCGGCTGCAAGGCTCGCCGTGGTGATTCCTTGTTGGATCAAGCGCCCGGTGGACTGAATCATGCCCATGCGGTCGGTGCTTTGGACGCGGGCGCGTTCCATTTTGTCGTAGAGGATGGGGTCTTCGTAGGAGGTGAGGTCGAGCGTCGACGCATGCTTCATGATTCGGACGCTGGCGTACTGCGCGAATTTTTCGGCGAGCAGCTGATCGCAATAGTCGATAAGCCGCGTGAGTGTTGCGGCAATGCTGGCCAAAGCGAATTCAAGCGCTACCAGCCACCAGAAATAATGCGGCACCGGGTCGTGGTAGCCCCTGAATTGAACGATGTCGTCGATGATGTAACGGCCAACGACCAACAAGGCAAGCGGAATCAGCGCCGAGAACAACCGGCAGACCAGGTCGAAAACCACAACCCGGGGCGCTGCGTCCCACAGCATGCGCAGCACCGGAGGAATGTTCCTAAGTGCGCGGAGGCGATCGTGCCAGGTAGAAAACGGGGCCGCGTGGTGCTTTTTGATCGCTTCAACGGCTGTGCTCATCGCTCGTGTGCCTCTCTGAAGCTTTCGCTCCGGGGCCCAAGGACTAGTACGATGCGGCAAATGCACGCTGTATGCCAACCCCGTTTACACGTAAGTCACAGTAAGGCAGGCACTTACGCGAAAGCCGCGGACACTAACCGTGCGCTTTTTACGGTCGCTCGGCAAGATGTATATGCAGGGTTTCCGGGTATGTGCTCTGAGCCTGCCGCGAAAATTTCCAGCGCGAAATCGCGAGGAGAGCGCAACCTTCGCGATGGGAGCAGCGTCGAACACGAGAGTTGAATGCGTGGAGAGATCGCGGAGAGATGAGGTTATGGTCGCGCGAAAATTACCGGCTCTCATGTATTGCTCTCGCGGAATAAATAATCTATCGTCGCGGTCCATTAACGGAGACGAAAAGAGATTGAAACGGATTCGGCGTCAAATGCGTATATGCAAATGAGTGCAAGCCGAACGCGAATGAAGAAAGAATTGAGAAAGAAGGGAGGGTTCTGATGCTTGCCAGCAACACGACGGTATTTGGAATCTACCCGGACTTCGTGACACTGCGCACGAGCGTGGATAGTCTGAAGGCGCTCGGGTTTCGCGACGACGACATCTCGGTGTTGTTTCCAGAGCGCGCGGTTTCGAGGACGCTTCCGATGGAAGCTGAACCTGCGGCCACGGAGCCGGAAGAGACCGAGCCCGAAATTGAACCTTTGATCGGCGGCAACCTGGGTTTTCTTACCTACATTCAATCGGCTGGCGCGGGAACGGTGTCCGGCGCGCTGACGTACCTCGGAGTGCCCACTGCTGAAGCCGAGCGATACGAGTGCCGCATTCGAAACGGCGAAGTGCTCGTCGGCGTGCGTTCTGAGTCGACGAATCAGGCGGAGCTGGCCACGGAAGTTCTAGTTGAAACCGGCGCGGCGAATGTTTCCGCCGCATCAAATTCCGCCGCCGAAGACTTAAGCGAACCAGAAAAACGCACCAAGCGCACGCCGCGAGTTGCAGAAAATACCCGCCGAAATTCAAACATAAACTAACCCAGCGCTCGACCAGCTTCCTTCGATTGAAATCTCAATTTATTAAAAAAAGCGAACTGATTGGGCCGCTGTTTGATCCTAGTTTTTCAAAGAAGGGGCGGGGGAGGATGACTCAAGATCATTCTCCCCGCGCTTCATGAGGTCTGCGGGAGGGGCAACCGGGTCGGGAGCAGGCAAGCGCTGCTTGCCACGTGCGGATTACAGCAGAGAATAGGCGCCGAGGCGCGATTTCGCGCAGGTCGGCGAAAGGCCATCGAAGCGCAATGTTTATCGCACGATGGGTATTGCCGTTGCATCATGCCCGCCGCAACAGCCCGCCAAGCAGCGAGACGAGGAACAGCACCAGGAACACGAAGAACAGAAGCTTCGCCACGCCTGCCGCAGCGATAGCGATACCGCCAAATCCAAAGATCGCCGCCACAACGGCGATGATAAAGAACGCTAGAGCCCATTGAAGCATTTTGACCCTCCTCGCGGCGCGGCCGCGCATCGCATAGTCGGTGCGATGTGGTTCCACTTGTACCGGAGAGGTTTCCCAGGCTCAATACAGAATGTCGCGTATTTTAGCCGTAGAGCGAGCCTGAGAGAATGAAAGCAAGCAGTTTATCCTTCGGCGGCCCAGTACCAGAAAACTAACTTGAACCTACAGGATGCCTAGGATGGCCCGCATTGCCGCGATTTGGTGTAATGCGCCGTTGCGATTTTAAGAGCTTTCTAATGGAAATGTACCGAGAGCGTTCTAGATTCGGATTCATTCACCGGCCATCCGCCTCAAATTCTATTTCGGGTGTTGCGGGCAACCAGCAGGACGCGACGCCGTCTCATACCACGAGGCGAATGGCCGGCTCGGTCTTAGGTGATTAAGATTGAAATCAGGCGGATTTGCCGGGCGCCGCACCTCCAGGGCAACCCAGTGCAGTCGCCTCGCCGCCTCGCCTTTGAGTAATTTTGCTTTCGACAGCCACAGGAGACCGACCATGGGAAAAGTACGATTTGGCATAATTGTCGCAGCCGCAGTTTGCTATCTCACAGCGCCCGCGTTTGGGCAAATCCCCGCTCACAACGACAGCGGAAATCATGTGAACTTCGGTGTTTTCGGCAATTATTTTCGAGAGGACATAACCAGCACCGATCTAGCGGGTTTAGGGGCGCGGTTGTCGGTGAATCTTACCGGCCATCTGCAGCTGGAAGCTGAGATGTCGTACAACTTTGACCAGGTTTTTACAGAAGGATTCACTACTCCCGGCGATCCGACCATAACATTGGTACGCACGAATTTTCGATCGATCGATGGCTTGTTTGGACCCAAAATAATGACCGGTCGAGGGCCCGTGAGGCTGTTTGCTACGGTGAAGGGCGGAGGATTGAGCTTCCACTTCGATCCGCGACCAGCGAATTTCAACACGTTTGCCAGCACGGTGGATAACCTGCGGGCGAGCGACGTAAATGCGGTTCTTTACCCCGGGGTCGGCGCTGAGGCGTTTCTAGGTCCCTTGGGCATGCGATTCGACGTAGGCGATGAAATATATTTCAACCACGGGGCGCACAATAATTTACGCGTATCGTTCGGCCCGGTAATCCGGTTCTAATTTGCAGGAGGGAATTGAGCAATTCCGCGGGGGGAAGAGCCGTCGTCTTGACTTCGGAAGGCACTCGTCTGAATTCGGACGCTGCCGATGCAAAATACTGAGAGGCAATCCGTGAAAAATCTTAAAATTTTGGTCGCGGACGACCATGACCTCATGCGCCGGGGCTTGAAAGTGCTCCTCGACGCGCGGCAGGGATGGTCGGTCTGCGCCGAAGCGAGCACGGGCCGCGAGGCGGTTACCATGGCCGAATCACTCCGACCCGATATCGCAATTCTGGATATCTCGATGCCTGAATTAAACGGCGTGGAGGCGGCGCGGAGAATATTGAAATTGTCGCCCAACACCGAAGTACTCATTCTCTCCATGCACTATTCCGATCAGCTCATCCGCGAAATTCTCGAGGCCGGCGTGCGAGGATATATCGTTAAATCCGATTCGGACCGAGATCTTGTGATTGCTATCGAGGCGCTTTCGAATCACAAGCCGTTTTTCACGCCGCGTGCGACTGAACTGATTCTGAGCAATTACAATCAGAAGGGCACTTCGCCCGACGCGCAGCTGGAGAGAATGGGCGACCGGCTTACCTCGCGAGAACGGGAAATCGTTCAGCTTTTGTCCGAGGGCAAGAGTAGCAAAGAAGTGGCTTCCACGCTCAACATCAGCGTGAAGACCGCGGAGACGCATCGGGCGAACGTGATGCGCAAGCTGGACATACATTCCGTCAGCGAACTGGTTCGGTACGCCGTGAGAAACCAGATCATCGAGCCGTAGCGGAACATTCAGTAAGCGTTCCTTTCGAGACGGGCGACTCCCCACTCCTACACTGAACTTGGTCCCAAACTAGGTAGATGCCTGTATTTGAAAGAGCCCGCTCTGGGCTCATATTCGGCGCGCGGATCGGATTTTACCGCAACAAGGGAGGAGAAGACGAAAGCTGGGACGCCTTGAGAGATCAAGGCGCGAGGGCTGGGCCGGCTTTCTTTTCTTCTCCCTGAAAAATCTCTGGCGTACAATCACCTAATCGGGTCCTCAGCGAGATTAGAAGCGTATGAGGTATTTTGATTGCGCGGAAATTTCCGGCCTTTGCCCCGTCAGCGCCACGTTCTCTTCGTCCAAATTATTGCGCTCATATTGATTCTCTGCATCTCGACTGTAGTCCCTGTATCCTCGCAAGCATATTCCGTACTAACTCATGAAGCGATCATCGATGCTGTCTGGGAAGATGGAATAAAGCCGCTTCTGATCGCGCGATTTCCAGCGACCACCGAAGACGAACTGAAGGAGGCTTACTCCTACGCTTACGGCGGCGCGATCGTGGCGGACGCAGGCTACTACCCGTTCGGCAATAAATTCTTCAGCGATTTGCTCCACTACGTTCGAAGCGCTGAATTCGTGGAAGCCCTGTTGAGGGATTCCGCCGACGTGAACGAGTACGCCTTCGGGTTAGGAGCGTTGGCCCACTACGCGGCCGACAACAACGGCCATCGGCTGGCGGTTAACCTGGCGGTTCCGATGCTCTATCCCAAGCTGGCGCGAAAATTCGGCAACCGGGTGACCTACGATCAATCTCCCAGCTCGCACCTAAAGACGGAATTCGGATTCGACGTGATACAAGTTGCAAAAGGGCACTACGCTTCGGAGAGTTATCATCACTATATCGGATTCAACGTTTCGAAACCCGCGCTAGAAAAAGCGTTTCGCGACACGTATTCAATGGAGCTGGGCAGTGTTTTTTCGAACTACGATATGGCGATCGGAACGTTCCGGCGGAGCGTGAGCAGCGTCATCCCGGAAATGACACGGGCGGCCTGGCAGAATAAGAAGGATGACATTCAGAAGGACTTGCCCGGCACGGCGAAGAAGAAGTTCATCTATAACCTCTCCCGCGCGGACTACGAAAAAGAGTGGCACAACCAATACATGCATCAGAGCTTCGGCTCGAAAATTATCGCATTTTTACTACGTCTGGTGCCGAAGATAGGGCCATTCCGTGCGCTTTCGTTCCGGATGCCGACTCCGGAGGCCGAGAAGATATTCATGGCAAGTTTCAACGCCACGCTCGATCAGTATAAGCAATTGCTCCACGATAGCGATGCGACGCGCGAAGCGGCGATGTCGAACATTAATTTGGATACTGGCACTATCACAGGCCCGGGCGAATATCCGCTGGCGGACAAGACCTATGCCGAGTTGTTGGAACGGCTATCCAAGGATCATTTCGCAAAGGTAAGTCCGGAACTCAAAAATGTCCTGCTCGCGTATTACGCCAACACGAACGCGCCTTTTGCGACGAAGAAAAAGAAGAAACAGTGGGATAAGGTAATGGGTGAGATTAACGAATTGAAGTCGACGACACCTGGTCAGCCAATTCCTTCAAGCGGCAAAAGCTCTGCGGCTGCTAATCAGCGGCCGCGTTCTTCGTAACAGTTGAGACCCAAGCTGAAACACTCCGCCTCTCGCCGGCTGCCTCTATCGCCGGAACCAGATATTTAGTCGCTTCCGATTTGACGACGAATCCCTGCGCTCCAACTTCGGTGGCGCGCCGCGATAATTCGTTGGAGTCGTGCTGCGTCACGATCAAAATCTGCGATTCAGGAACTTCCAGGCGGATGATGGGCACGGCCTGAAGGCCCGTCATCCTGGGCATGCTGACATCCAGGAGAACGACATCCGGGCGCAACTCCTTCGCCTTGTCGACCGCGTCTTGCCCATCGACAGCTTCGCCGCAGACATCCCAGTTCGAGTGAGTGAGCAAGAGGGATCGCAGGGAACGCCGAACCAGAGCGTGATCGTCCGCAATCAAGATCCTCAAGGTTTCCATTTGCATAAATTTTTGCTCTTACGCTGGTTTTCGGCCATACCCGGATGGGTGTATATGACTAGAAATGTCCTTGTAATGCCCCTCAATGCGATTTTGCAGCTCTCCTGTTTCTAGGGGGTTGCGGGTGGTCTGCGCCGTGGAACCATCGCCGCAAAAAGAGACAGCGAGAAGGCAGTAACGAGCGAAATTGCCGCTCCAATTGTACGATCGCGCGTGCGTCCGAAATGGAACTCGATCCGATGCGCGGCCGGGGGAATCGCCACTAGAAGCTGCCCATCCTGCGGGAGAGAATCCGCGCGCGCGACCTTTCCGTCCACGCGCAACTCCCACGCCGGATAGTTCAGCACACGCGGCACCAGGGTGACGCCGCCGGCGGAATCTTCGGAGACGACTTTATCTTCGGCGGACCATCGCGCGATTGACGATTGAGCGGAGAGGACCGGCACGATACTTCCCGACTCGGGATCGACCTTCGCTATCTGCGGCGCGCCTTCGGGCAAATTGTAACGGTCGGACCCGGCGGGTTGATATTCGTCGGTGCCCTCGTAGCCGTGCCCGGAATGTATGCCTTCCATGAGAACTGGAATGTCTTCGCTGTCCCACCACGCATCTCGAATGACTACGCCGGCGAATGCTACCAAGGTGAAGCCGAGCGCGAGGCAGACGAGCCATTTCCTGTTCGAACGTCCAGCCGCGGCCGCAACAAAGAATGCAAACACGGCATCGAGCGGCACGAGCCACCGCCAGGGAAACTGCACGAATCGCAGCTCGGGCAAGCGGCGCCAAAAAATACTGCTGGGCGGGAACATGAAGAACACAGAAGCTGCGCCGAGCGTTAGCAGCATCCACCAGAGTTCGGGGAAATCGCGTCGCGTGCGCGCGGCGAAAACGGCTGCGATTCCGGTCAGCAGGATCACGGTGAGCGCGACGGCTGATACTTTCCAGTTGAACAGAACGAACTCCGGGTCGTTCGCATGGGTGAAAAGGAAGTTCTGGTCGAAATGCAGATTTTCGGAAAGAACCTGAGAGATCTGCACCCATCGTTGTTCCCACGCAGCAGGCAAAATATAAAATGCGGAGAGACCGAGGCCAGCCGCCATTGCAGCGCCGCCGCGAACAAGCGTCCCGACGCTGCGACGAAGGCACGCACCCACGAGAAGCATCAATGCCAGCGAATAGGTGGTGATTACCGCGGCGGGCGCGTTGGAAAGCCAGATCGCGGCGAACGCAGTGGCCAGGATTGGAACAGGCGTCCAGGATTCTTCTCGATTCACCCGGAGCGCGGCCCAAATCACCAGCGGGAATATTGCACTGGCGAGAAGCTCGGCGAAGTCGCTGCGGTAATAGACGACTACGAGATGATAGGGATTCACGGCGAAGAACACGGCTGCTGCCGTCACCTGGCTATCGGGCAGCCATTCGCGCGCGAGTCGCCACATGGAAGAGCCGGCCAGTACGAGTGAAAGCCAAATGAAGGCTCCCGGCGCCATCCGCCAGGGCAGCACGGAGCCAAGCGCGGCGCCTGCCATCCACGACGCGGGAGGATAGAATACAAACCGCGGCTCGCCGAAGCCCCAGTTTGCCCACTCGGCCCAGCGCGGGAAGAGTATGCCTTCGCGCCACTGCCCGGCCACGTCGAGCCATGACGCGAGGTGAAACTCGAAATCGTGGCCTGACGCATTGCCGCGGAAAAACATCGGCGTCACGACGGCTGTGGCAACAATCGCAAGGATCAATAGTGCGGTGCGGAACGAATGCGCGGAGTGATTCGTTCGAGGAGCGGCGATGGGCACGCGGAATTCAGATGTGGTCGGTTCCCGAATCGATGCAATCCTAGACTGCGACGGTCGGTCGAGGATACCTTTGGTTCGCTCGGCGCGCCACTGGCGCATTGGGCTGCCGCCCAGTGCCAAATCTCGGTAGTGGGTCAGTTTCCGGTTATCCAACTTATCGGGACCTGGGCCACGGCGGGTTCGGGCGGACTATCCACCCCCTCTCAAAAGACCAGGTACTTGAGCTATTCTCTACGGTGGTGCGCTATGACAAGACGTGCGGCGGTGTCAGCCCTACTCTGCTGGTTCGGACTGTTGCTACTCCGCGTTTCTCCGTCGTGTTTTGCTGCTAATGAGTACGCTCCTCCATCTGAACTGATTGTTTCTACGGCGAGTCTCGATGGAAGATGGGTGGCCGCATATGCCTCAGATGGCACACTGCTTCTGTGGGAAACGGGAACACATCATCGCCGAAACCTGATATCCGACTATAAATTCTCCCTGGGTCCGGATGGCTTGGCATTCACACCAAACTCTTCATCGCTGGTGGTCGGCGACGCAAACGGGCTTATCCAGTGGCTGGAAATCCCCAGCGGGAAAGTGCTAAGGAAAATGCAGGATAAAGCTTGGGTCGACGCCTTTGCGTTCAGTGCTGACGGAAGTCGATTGGCAGCGTGGCATCATAAGGGCATTACCATCTGGGATATGAAAACAGGAATGGAATTGAAGTACCTTCCCGAGGAATCTCCATTCACAGCCGTGGCTCTCAATCATGATGGCAGTGTGCTCGTGACGGGCACCGAGGACGGTAAGATTCGGAAGTTGGATTTGTTGCATGACCGTCAGATAGCAACGATGGAATTGGAACCAGGGAGATTGGGTCAATTGCTTCGAGATCGACGAAGCAAGTCAGAAGCTCATTTCCGCGCAGGGACACAATGACATCTCGATTTGGGACACTTCAATAAGCAAGAAGGTAAGAGTTCTTCAAGGGCATGAAGATCAAGTCGATTCGGTGAGATTACTTCCTCAGTCCCATACCCTAGTTTCGGTGGCTGATGATGGAACTCTGAAGACCTGGGACTATGCGAGCGGAGCGTTGCTCTCAACGTGGAGCATCACACCAGGCTTTGTTACAGCGAACGGCGACCGCCTGATGTCACTCGACCCGAAGACCCGCCATCGGATCTATATTTGGAGCATTGCTTCCCGAAAGCGGCTCCAGGTTCTGAGTTATCGCTCCCCGCAGAAAACGACTAAGTGAAACCACGCGTATTGCCACTGAACGGACTTATTGCCCGATTAACGCGCTTACCTGAAACTGACCCACTACGCAAATCTCCTGCGGCTTGCCAACCTGCGGCTGCGGCGGTTAGAGTGTTGCGTTATAGCGACATCCTGCCGAGAGGGAGATGGCTTGCCGACACCGACGAGTTCCTCAAAGAATGAACCGGCCCCAAAGCTGACGGCCGAGGAAGAGCGGCTATACCAAAGTTCTGATCGAACTCATCACTGGAAGCGTTGGGGGCCTTACCTCTCGGAGCGGCAGTGGGGCACGGTGCGCGAGGACTACAGCCCGGGCGGAGACGCTTGGAATTACTTCCCCCATGACCACGCTCGTTCGCGAGCGTATCGCTGGGGTGAAGACGGCATCGCGGGCATCTGCGATCGTCATCAGCATATTTGCTTCGCGCTCGCGCTGTGGAATGAAAAGGACGCGATACTGAAAGAGCGGCTGTTCGGCCTTACGAATCAGGAAGGCAATCACGGCGAGGATGTGAAGGAGTATTACTACTACCTCGACGCTCTTCCCACGAGCTGCTATCTGAAATACCTCTACAAGTATCCCCAGGCTGCGTATCCCTACCAGCAACTCGTGACTGAGAGCCGAAAACGTTCGCGAGAGGAGCCAGAGTACGAGCTCGTTGATACCGGAATTTTCAACGAGAATCGCTACTTCGACGTGTTCGTGGAATACGCGAAGGCGGATGTGGAAGACGTCCTGGTGCGCATTACGGCGTGGAATCGAGGGCCTGAACCCGCGCGGCTTCATTTAATTCCGAATTTGTGGTTCCGCAATCGATGGGGATGGGGCGAAGCGTACGAACCCCCAGAGGCCAAGTGCATCAAAGGTCCGGCGGGCACGGCGTTGATCGAATCGAACGAATTTCACTACGGCAAACGATGGTTCCTGGCCGAAGGTGCGCCGGAGCTTCTATTTACGAACAACGAGACGGACAACGAACGGCTGTTCGGGACGAAGAACCGATCTCCCTACGTCAAGTGCGCGTTTCATACTTACATCGTGGATGGCAGGCGAGAAACTGTTAACCCGGCGATGACCGGAACGAAGGCTGCGGCGCACTATGCTTCGGAAATCGCGCCGGGGAAAAGTTGGACGGTGCAGCTGCGTTTGCTGGACAAAAACCCATCCGACGCTTCAACTGCGCGCAAGGATTACTTCGGCGCGGCTTTTGACGCTGTTTTCACGCAGCGGGTGAAGGAAGCGGACGAGTTTTACGCGTGTCGCATCGGGACGGAGATAAGCGACGACATGCGGCTGGTTCAACGGCAGGCGTTCGCGGGCCTTCTGTGGGGCAAGCAGAGCTATCACTACGACGTGAGGCGCTGGCTCGCGGGCGATCCTACGCAGCCGGCGCCTGATCCCCAGCGATACCACGGGCGGAATCATTCGTGGGTGTACCTGCACAACTCGGATCTTATCTCGATGCCGGACAAGTGGGAGTATCCGTGGTACGCGGCGTGGGATCTGGCGTTTCATTGCGTGGCGATGGCGCTGATTGATCCTGAATTCGCGAAGGATCAGCTGATCCTCCTTCTGCGCGAGTGGTACATGCACCCGAACGGACACATCCCGGCGTACGAGTGGAATTTTTCCGACGTGAATCCGCCAGTGCACGCATGGGCTGCGTGGCGCGTTTACAAAATTGCGGGCCGCGTGCGCGGGAAGAAAGACCGGGAGTTTCTGGTCCGCGTGTTTCACAAGCTGATGATCAATTTTACCTGGTGGGTGAATAGAAAAGACCCGGAAGGCAAGAACGTTTTCGAAGGCGGTTTTCTCGGCCTCGACAACATCGGCGTTTTCGACCGCTCCGCGGCTCTTTCGCCGGGCAGTTTCGTGGAGCAGTCCGACGGAACGAGCTGGATGGCGATGTTCTGCCTCGACATGCTTTCGATTGCCATGGAACTCGCGCAGGACGATCCGGCTTACGAGGATGTCGCCAGCAAATTTTTCGAGCATTTTGTTTACATCGCGCAGGCAATGAACGACATGGGCGGAGAGGGAATCGGTCTCTGGGACGACAAGGATGGGTTCTACTACGACGTGCTGCATCTTGGGAAGACGGACCTCATTCCGATGAAAGTGCGGTCGCTGGTGGGGCTAGTCCCGCTTTTTGCGATTCAAACTTTTGAGCCTGAAGACCTCGAACGTTTTCCCGGTTTCCGGCGGCGCATGGACTGGTTCCTGAAGCACCATGCTGACGTGTGCGAGCACGTGGACATGAGCAGCCGCTCGGAACGCGGGCAGCGGCTGCTTCTTACGATCGCCAACCGCAAAAAACTAGAACGCATCTGTACTTACCTTTTTAACGAAGGCGAATTTTTGTCGCCGTACGGGTTCCGCGCGTTGTCCAAATATCACAGCAAGAATCCGTTCGTTTTGACGATCGATGGGCAGTCGCAGGAGGTTGATTACGAGCCTGCCGAATCGACTACCGGATTGTTCGGCGGCAATTCAAACTGGCGAGGGCCGATTTGGTTTCCTATGAATTTTCTTTTGATCGAAGCGCTGCAACGCATCCACTACTACTACGGCGACGAATTCAAAATCGAGGTGCCGGCGGGATCCGGCGTGAAAATGACTTTGTGGGAAGCTGCGCGCGAAGTATCGCAGAGGCTGACGCGAATTTTCCTTCGGCAAAATGGCCGCCGCGCCGTCAATGGAGGCGTGTCGCTTTTCCAGGACGACCCGCACTGGCGCGATCTCGTTCTGTTCTATGAATATTTCAACGGCGATAATGGGGCGGGCCTCGGCGCAAGCCATCAGACCGGCTGGACGGCGCTGGTTGCGAAGCTTATCCAGCAAAGCGGGAGCCGGCAGGCTTCCGATAACTACTAGAATTCCGCGACGAGGCCGAGGCCGAGCGAAACACGGTTGACGTAATTGAAGTAGGCCACGGTAAGCACCGTCTCGCGAACGGCTTCGTCGCCCCATCCGGCGCTTTTCAGAGTCTCGATGTCGGCTTCTTCAATGTCGTCCGGATGGCGCGTCAGCTTATCCGCGAAACGCAGCAGCGTTTTCACATTGGATTCTACCGGGGCACTTTCGTAGTCGGAAGTCAGCTTTCGCGCGAGGGTTTTCTCCACGCCGAAACGGCGCAGCAGTTCCATGTGAAACGTCACGCAGTACAACGAGGAATTGATTGCACTTACGACGATCCCAATCTGTTCCTTCACCATTTTTGAAAGGGCGCCGTCCGCTACGATTGCCTCGTTGAGAAGCAGTTGGGCTTCGATCGCCTTCGGCATCGCGCCAAGCGTCTTGAAATAATGCGGTAGAAATCCGAGGCCATTTTCGATTTTCCCGTAAAGCTCGCGCAGAGGCGCGTTCGCCTGCGTTTCTTCAATTTCATTTACGTACGGCATGGAATCTCCCGGAAAAGCATGTGGTGAGAGCCAAACTGCATAGACTCTACGCGAACTCGCCGTGCGCCCGCAAGGGATGGGACGGTGTCGCTCGTCCCATGGTCTTAGACGCTGAAAATCAGGATTCGGCTTCGGATTTCGTCTCGACCAGCTCGACGAGCACTTTCTTCGCCTGCGGCGCCGGCACGAGGAAGAAATTCACGCGCGTGCCGTCTGCTCCGGGACGCGTCGCCGCGTAGATCGGCGCAAGCGAGAACTTAGTTCGCAAGATCTCCGTGGCACGATCCACGTCCTGGGCGCCTATTTCAATCTGTTGAATTCCTTCGCCATGCTTCTCCAGATAACGCGCGATCGCACCAGTCCCGCTCGGCTCGCGCGTCGTCAGAATATCCAGGCGTACGCCTCCCGAGAGATGCAGCTCGAATTCCATCGCATCCTGATCGGGCGGAACTTTCGCCAGTCGAGGCGAGCCAAAAGCGCCTCGTATGCGCTCAAACTTTGCAGGATGAACCGCTAAGCCCACCGTCAATTCAGGAGAACGCGAATCGCCGGGAACGATCGAGCGCTTAAGTTCCGGGTTGGAAAGCCAATTTGCGAGGATCGGCTGCGCCGCTTCGCAGCCCCGACGGTACAGTTCCGTGGCCGCTGATTCGCGCAGAAAATTGTCCGCATTTCCCAAGGCGTCCATCAGCGATGCCACGTCGTTCTGGTTTGCCACGCGCGGGTCTCGTTCGGACCTCTGTTACTGAGAACTATGAGGAGGCTTAATAGCGTTGGAGTTTGTCAGCGCCACGGACGCGGTTGCGCCGGCGCGCACGGCCACCGGCACATCCCATTGCAACCGCGCATCGCCCACGCTGGCGGTAACGGCCAGGGTAGTAAGCCAGTAAGTTCCAGGCGCGATTCCGCGCAGAAGACCTTGTCCTTCCAGGTCGGTCTGGGCGCGCGCCACTAGATATCGCGACTGTGCGACATCGAGCGTCTGCCGCTGAATTTCAGGCGTCCGTTTCTTGCTGAGTTCTTCCCATTTCTGGCTCGGATCCACCTTCACGAGATTCAGATCCATCCCGTCCATACTCTGAGGGTTGTCGGTCATGAATTTCCGGACGGCTTCGTTGTATTCCTTCGAGAGTTTTTCGTACTTGGCCGGATCCTTTGTTTTGTCCGTAACTTTGAATTTCGGCTTGGGGAAGTTGAAGGCTTCGTCGCCCGCGTTCCTTCGCATATAAGCATCATAAAATTCGGGGATATCCATCACGTCCGGCACTTTCAGCCGGTTGATTAAGTCCTCTCCGGAAAGAGTTACCGTGTGATTTTTCTTCATCCAGGCTTTCAATTCTTTCGATACGCCGAGTTTGTCGATGAATGCCTCCATGTCCGGCTTGGGATAGTTGGCGGCAGCTTCCTTGCCGATATCCTGAAAGCTCCGGCTGAGAAGATAGAAGGGCATTCCGCGGACGGGTTCTTCTACTCCGCTGGCGGGTGTGATGCGCGCCACAAATTCAACGGTTCCGGTTGACGTTTGCGCAAGTACACAGGGCGCGATGGCTATCAAAGCGAGAAGGGCGAAAAATGCGAGAGTCGCAAGACGTTTCATGCCGTTCATCGTAGCAGATGCGGAAGCGCGCCGGTACGGGACGGTCCTTAAGGTAAACGGCAGCGTTCGAGAAGATTATTTAATAGAGGCGGAAACTAACTTCGACCTGCACTGCAACCGTAGAATACTTGCCGTCCGGACCTTTCGAAGGAGTAAAACGCCACTCGCGGACTGCCTTGATGGCTTCTTCGTCCAACCCCAAGCCCAGCCCTTTCGCTACATGGATATCGATCGCACGGCCCTCTGCGGTGACGACAAGACTGAGCACCACAACGCCCTGATACTTTGCTTTCACGGCCTCATCTGAGAACTTCGCCTGCGGGCAGTAGAGGCAACTCGGCATGCCGTATCCGCCGAGCCCGCCAGTGGGATATCCGCCGCCGGTTCCGTATTCGTGTCCGGGGCCCACGCCGCGGCCATCGCCGCTGCCAACGCCGCCGCAGCAACCACTTCCGATTCCGCCGCCGCTGCCCGTTCCGCTCGAGTCGTTCGTGAGCTTCGCCATGGGATCGCCCCAGTTCGGCATATTCGGGCTGGGCAATTTCAGTTCGGGCGGTCCGAGCACGGTGGGCGTGGCCGCCAACTTCGGATTCACGGGAGGCTTGACGGACGGAGGAGTTATCTGCGTCCAATCGAATTTCGGGACCTTGCCTTTGCTCGCCGCAAGAACATTGTGCTCGCCGCCTCCGCCACCTCCGCCCGCCTTCTTGGCTCCTGGAGGCAACTTGGGCACGTAGTCCGAGATATTGACCGGAATTACGTTCGTTTTTGCTTGCGTGGTAGCCGGCGTCATCAACTCAGGAAGGAGCGGCACGATAATCAGCACGAGGACGAGGACATGAAACGCCAGCGACAGCGCCTGAACGCGCGTGAACTGCGTATCTTTGGTCCAGATCTCAGGAACGGGGATCGCGGCGCTGGTAACTTTGAGCGGTGGCAGCTTGGGCGGCGCGATAAGGTCGCGGACATTCTTCCACAGGCTGCCTCCGTCGTTCCAATCCACTAGAAGGTCGGAACGAACTTTGCCGCGCGGGCCGGTGTGCAGGAATTCACGGAAATTTGCGCCGAGGCTGTCGCCGAAATCCGGCATTTGGAAAGCTTGCTGCTGTCCGCCACGGATTTTTCTTGGCCGCTCGAACAGAAAATCCCGAAGGTTTGAGAAAAAGCTCTTTACGCCGGATTCGCGGAGAGGCGCATTCAATTGCCCCAGGCGGGCCATCGGGTCTGCAACGGTTTTGCCGGAGTTTTCCAGTCTTGCGCTCAAATCTGCCATGTCAATGCACCCGCCCCAGCTGCTTCATTTAGTTAGACGCCCTGCCGCGGAAAAGGATGTCTGAGCCGGGCGCGGCTGACACGCTATGAGATTCATTGTAACATACGATGTACGACAAGGCTGGGGGCGTTTCCTCGTCGTAATATTCACAATTGCAATCATTTGGATAGAATCGTAAGCAACCGTAATGCGCCTGCGAGATTTTCGGGGCTCGTGCAGCCCCATTTATTATGGTGTATCACCCGGTATCTATCTTAAAGATTCGAGCCTGAGGGCTTTCGAAAACCCACTAGATGGCCGACTTCAAAAGTACCCTAAATTTGCCCAAAACTAACTTTCCCATGAAGGCGAAATTGCCCGAGCGGGAACCGGAGCAATTGGCTGCGTGGGAACAAATGGGCCTATATCGCCGCATTCTCGAGTCGCGCGCGGACGCGCCGCTCTACGTTCTCCATGATGGTCCTCCTTATCCCACCGACGAAATTCACCTCGGGACGGGCCTGAATAAGATCCTGAAAGACATGATCGTGAAGTCAAAGAGCATGGCCGGTTTCCAGGCGCCCTATATTCCCGGTTGGGACTGCCATGGTTTGCCGATTGAATTAAAAGTCGAAAAGGAACTTGGAGGCAAAACGGAGAAGGTATCCGCCGCGGAGTTCCGGCGCATGTGCCGCGAATATGCCTTGCGCTACATCGAGAATCACAAACGTGATTTCAAGCGCCTCGGCGTGTTCGGCCAATGGGACAAGCCTTACCTCACGATGGACCCGGGTTACGAAGCCTGCGTGGCGGGCGCTTTCATTACCTTTTGCGAGAAAGGTTACGTCTATCGCGGGCTCAAACCCGTTTACTGGTGCATCCACGACAGGACCGCACTCGCAGAAGCGGAAGTGGAATACGAGAACCACACAAGCCCTTCGATCTGGGTGAAATTTCCGGTCGTCGCCGATTCCAAGTCGGCGATGCTCGGCAATGAAGCTAACGCGCTCATCTGGACGACAACTCCCTGGACGCTCCCGGCAAACCGCGCTCTCGCGTTCCACCCGGAATTCGAGTACGTCGTGGCCGAGACTCCGGCCGGCAAATTGCTGCTGGCGAAAGACCGCGTGCAAGCCGCGGCGACCGAGCTGAAGCTCGAATTCAATAGCGTGCATGGGTCCTGGAAGGGAAAGGAACTCGAAGGCTTACAATTCCAGCATCCTTTTCTCGAGATGCGCGTTCCGGCGGTGCTAGCCGATTACGTCACGCTCGATCAGGGCAGCGGCATTGTCCACACCGCTCCTGGCCATGGCGCCGAAGATTTTCGCACGGGCCAGAAGTATGGCCTCGAAGTCTATGCGCCGCAGGACGACGACGGCCGCTTTGTCGAAGGCTTGCCTGAGTACAAGGGCAAGACCGTTTTCGAGGCGAATCCGATTGTCATCGAGCTTCTCAGGAAGCGAGGCGCGTTGGTGGCCGAAGGGAAGCTTTCGCATAGTTACCCTCATTGCTGGCGCTGCCACAATCCGGTGATTTTTCGCGCCACCGAGCAGTGGTTCATCGAGCTGGATCACGACAATATGCGGCAGCGCGCGCTTGCCGAAATCGTCAAAGTGAAATGGACGCCCGCGTGGGGCGAACAGCGCATCCACGACATGGTGGCGGAGCGCCCGGACTGGTGCATCTCGCGGCAGCGCTTCTGGGGCGTGCCGCTGATTATTTTTTATTGTGACGCTTGCGGAAAGCAGCTTAAGGATTTCAACGCGCTTCGCCATGTTTTGCCGTTCTTCGAGCGCGAGGGCGCCGATGCGTGGTTCACGCACTCGTCCGAAGAATTGCTCCCTCCGGGAACGAAGTGCGAGTGCGGCGCATCAAAATGGCGTAAGGAGACCGACACCATCGAAGTTTGGTTTGATTCCGGTTCATCGCATCTTGCCGTGCTGGAAAAGCGCCCTGGGAAGCCGCGAGCCGATGTTTATCTCGAAGGGCCGGATCAGTACCGCGGCTGGTTCCATAGTTCTCTGCTCGTCGGCATGGGCGTGGATGACGCGCGCCCCTACAATCAAGTGGTCACGCACGGTTGGACGCTTGACGACAAGGGCAGGCCGATGTCGAAGTCGCTCGGCAACGGCATTTACCCCACCGACATCTGCGACAAATGGGGCGCCGATTTGTTGCGCGTATGGGTGTCGTCTCAGGATTACGCCGCGGACATGCGAATGTCCGATGCGGTGATGACTCAGCTCGCGGAAGCCTATCGAAAGATTCGCAACACGTTTCGCTTCGCGCTCTCGAATCTTTTCGATTTCGATCCCGCGCGCCACTCCGTCGCCGATGGCGATCTTTGGGAGATGGATGCGTGGATGCTTCGCCGTACCGGCGTTCTGGCAAAGCAGTGCCGCGAGTGGTATGACAATTTCGAATTTCATCGCGTCTATCACGCGCTTCACGATTTCTGCACGGTGGATTTGAGCGCGTTTTATTTCGACGTGCTCAAGGACCGGCTGTACACGTCAGCGGCGAATTCGCGCGGGCGGCGCTCGGCGCAGACCGCCGTCTACAGGATCGCGAGTTCGCTTCTGCGATTGATTGCGCCCGCGCTCGTGTTTACCTCCGAAGAGGTTTGGAACCATTTGCCGCGGGGCGCTTCCGACCCGGTGAGCGTCCACATGTCTTTGTTTCCTGCAGCGGACGAGCTGGAGCGCGCATTCGACGAGCCGCGCGCCAAAAATTGGGAACGATTGCTGGCCGTCCGCGAAGAAGTGCTGAAGGCGCTCGAACCAGCTCGCGCGGCGAAGACAATTTCCAGCGGACTTGAAGCGCGCGTTACTTTGACGGCGGACGGCAATCTGGCCGAGCTGCTGCAAAAATACGCTGCGAACCTTCCAGCACTGTTTATCGTATCTCAAGTTGAAATCGCTCCGGGAAGAGCCGGTAGCGCGCAGTCGGAAGTCGGATCGAAGGCTCTCGAAATTCGCGTGGAGCGTGCGCAGGGGTCGAAGTGCGAACGCTGCTGGAACTATTCCACGCACGTCGGCGAGAGCGCCGAATATCCAACTTTGTGCGAGCGCTGCCTGGCGGCGCTTGCCGAAATCAAACGAGATGCGGAACAAGGTGGCCGGCAAGGAGCGTGATGTCTTGATTTCTTCGTATACGACGCGTTCGGGATGGTACGCACTGGCGTTCCTTGCTCTCGCGGTGCTGGCGGCGGATCAGCTCACCAAGTACACCGTTGAAAAGCTCAGCGTTGCTGGCTCGCTTCGCGTCATGATTCCCGGCGTACTCAATCTAGTTCACACCAACAATCCGGGGGTGGCGTTTGGTTTAGGCGCCGATTCACAAACTCCCTGGATGGCGCCGATGCTCATCGCGTTCTCGGTTGGTGTCATCGCGTTGCTGCTATGGCTGCTGGCGACGGGTCGCGCCGGAGGGCACTTGGGTCAATTGGGTCTCGCGTTGATTCTTGGCGGGGCGGGCGGGAATGTTCTCGATCGCGTTCTGCGGGGCAGCGTCACCGATTTCATCGATTTCCATCTGGGCAATCACCACTGGTACACGTTTAATCTGGCGGACTCGGCAATTGTTGTCGGCGCGGGTCTTGTAGTGCTGGAGCTCTTCCGCGATTGGAAGCATCATCCCAGCCAGGAGCGCGCGTGAGCTGATGCATCCGATACTCTTCCAGGTCGGTTCGTTCCCGATTTACACCTACGGCGTACTGGTCGCGAGCGGGGTACTGCTTGCAATTTGGTACGCGCGCAGGCAAGCGCCGCGCGCTGGTCTCGATCCGGATCGTGTGTGGAATCTGGGAATCTATGGGATCCTCTCTGCGCTTGTGGGTGCGAAGATTTGGCTAGTCCTAACGGCATGGGATTACTATGCGGCGAACCCGCGCCAGATTTTCAGCATTGAGACATTTCAATCAGGCGGCACCTTCTACGGCGGGGTTGTTGGCGGGATGCTGACAATAGGCCTCTACACTTACTTTCAAAAAATGCCGCTTCTGCCCGTTCTTGACACGTTTACTGCGGTAGTTCCTCTCGGCCACGCGATTGGGCGCCTCGGTTGCTTCGCGGCAGGGTGCTGTTACGGCAAGCCAACTACCATGCCTTGGGGCGTGACGTTTACGAATCCTGAGGCGGCGCGACTTGCGGGAACGCCGCTCGGAGTTCGTCTGCATCCCACTCAGCTTTATGAAGCTGGCGTTGAGACGATCAACCTTTTCATTTTGATCTGGATTGGCTCGCGCCAGAAATTTCGGGGGCAAATCCTCGGAACGTACATGCTGTTGTATGGATTCGAGCGCGGCGTCATCGAGTTTTTCCGCGGCGATCCTGGCCGAACGTTGCTTTTCCACGACAGCGTTTCTCTGATGCAAATCGTGAGCATCGGAATGATACTCACCGGCCTGTTTCTGTGGTGGCGCGGCCTGCGAGGCGCCGCGCCGCTTGCGCCGGTAACGCCTGTCCGGACGATGTCTTGAACGGAGCGAAGGAGATGGGCGCTAGCCGTCTCCTTCGAATCAGCTTCTAACCACTTGCGCCCGTGAAAACTTCCATCGACAACTCCGTCTTTGTCGTCAACGCCGAACAAGCGGGCCAACGCCTCGATCGGTTTCTTGCATCGCAACTCCCGGACATGAGCCGGACGCACATTCAATTGTTGATGGAAGAAGGGCGCGTTCTCGTCGACGGCGGCGCGATGAAGCCCTCGCATCGCATCGAGCAAGGCGCCACAATCACTCTGGAAATGCCGCCCGTACCACTTCCCGGTGTCGACGCTGAGGAAATTCCCCTCGAGATTCTCTACGAAGACCGCGACCTGGCGGTTCTGAACAAGCCCGCCGGCATGATCGTTCATCCTGGCGCGGGCGCTGATTCAGGCACTCTGGTTGCGGCTCTTCTGCACCGCTACGGCGGAATGGAAGGACTATCCACCGTGGGCGGTCCCTTGCGCCCTGGTATTGTGCATCGGCTCGACAAAGGAACGTCCGGCGTGATTGTGGTCGCGCTAACGAATGAGGCTCATCTGAAATTGATCGAAGAGTTTCGCAACCGCCGCGTGCAAAAGACGTATCTCGCGCTGCTCCACGGCAAGCTCAAGGGTGAAACCGGAACGGTCGATCTTCCCGTCGCACGCGATCTGAAACGCCGCTCGCGTATGACGGCCCGCCGCCGCGACGGCCGCGAAGCGCGCACCGATTGGCGCGTTCGGCTGCGCCTCGAAAATTTCACGCTCGTCGAGGCCGATCTCCACACCGGCCGGACCCATCAGATTCGCGTCCATTTTTCAGCGCTAGGCTCGCCGGTAGTCGGCGATACCCTTTATGGCGCGCCGCGCCAGGAACGCGTCGGCACCAGCCTGCTCCCGCCTCTGGGTCGCAATTTCCTGCATGCCGCGCGCGTCGCGTTTGCGCATCCCATGACCGGCAAGCACATAGAGGTACGCGCTCCGCTCCCTGCAGATCTTGTGAGCTATCTGAAAAATATTGGTGACTCTGCGAAAAGTGCGCCGCAGCCGATTGACGCTGCCTTGAAGGAGTTCCTATAATCTCTCTCGTGGCTTACCCGCGTGGCTTTCTCTTTCTGATCCTCCTGCTCGCTGTTTACGGCGGCGTTGTGCGCGCGCAACAACCCGCGCCTCCCGCGCCTCACCCCAATCCGTCTCCGTCGCCCTCGCAATCTCAGGCGCCACCTCCGGCCACGCAGCAGCAGGTACCGACCATCCGCTCGACTGTCTCACTCGTGCATCTGGTTGCGACCGCCACAGACCGTCGCCACAATTTCGTGACCGATCTCGAAAAGGGCGATTTCAAGGTTCTCGAAGACGGCGTGCCGCAGGAAATCAAACTCTTCGGGCGCGAAACAGATCTCCCTCTCCGCATCGGCCTGCTGCTCGACACTTCGAATAGCATCCGGCCGCGCCTCGAGTTCGAAAAAGACGCCGCCATCGACTTCCTGACCAGCGTGATCCGCCGCAACAAGGACATGGCGTTTCTAATGACCTTCGACAACGAGCCAGAAGTGATCCAGGACTACACGGGCGATCTAGCGCTTCTAACTGGCGCAATTCGCAAGCAGCGGGCGGGCGGTGGGACTGCGTTACACGACGCAATCTATAGAGCCGCTGAAAAACTGACCAATCCGCCATTGGCCAAGGGTCCGAACCAAGAAGTCCGCCGCGTGATGGTGGTCATCAGCGACGGCGACGATAATTTGAGCGATCATGCGCTGAGCGACGCGGTGGAAGTTGCTATTCGCGCCGAAGCCTCGATTTACTCCGTCAGCACGAATACCGATTGGCTCGCGACGAGCGGAGACATGCCGCGAAAGATGCATCTGGCTCCCGGAGATAAGGTTCTACAGAAGTTTGCGGAGGAAAGTGGCGGGCGCGTCTTTTATCCCTACAAGGTGGAAGATCTCGCTGAATCTTTCGTTGATATTGGCACCGAGTTGCGCAGCCAGTATTTCATCGCTTACTCGCCAACCGATGCCCAGGTGAATGGAAAATACCGGAGAATCCAGGTCGACACCACTCGCAAAGGCCTCACCGTGCGCACTCGCAAAGGCTATTACGCCACGGCGGCAGCCCTCACACCATCTCCAGCTAACTGACCCCATTATGCCGGCAAAAATCCTCGCAACAATGATGCGACGTCAGTTGCGCGATTGAAAAGCGGTGCCTATTGCCTGGGCGCGTAGTATCCCTTGCGCGCGAGAATCTTCATATCCGGCCGGTCAATCTGAACCTGGATCTTTCGAAAAGTGCCGTCCCTCTTGTTGTTGATGGGGTAGTAGCCAAGAACGTATTGCGACCGCAGCTCTTCCGAAATTTCCTGAAACGCTTTTTCCAGGCTCCGTTCGTTATGGACGGGAATAACGCGCCCGCCCGTCTCTTCCGACATCTTCCGTGCTATTCCGCCTCCGTATCCTTGCGTGGCTCCCGGATCCTGAATCAGGAGGACGTGAATTACGGCATCTGAACGCTGCGCCGCCTCGATGGCGTCTTTCACGCCCAGCTTGCTCCCGGTATCTTCCGCGTCGGTCAGCAGAATCACAGCTTTGCGCCCCGCTTCGCTCGTTAATTGGTCGTGAGCCGCCAGGTAAACGGCGTCGTAAAGATTCGTTCCGGCGCTTCCCACTCCCTGAGGAACTGTTCCGGGGTTGATCATTCCGACGTTGTTGACGGCGTTCACTCGCGTGCGGCGTATGGCGCGCTCCAGCACCGCGGTATCCTGAGTGAAATCTGCGAGCAGATCCACGTCGAAATCGAAGCTCATTACCATCGCCAGGTCTCTCGGGCGCAGCACTTCCTTGAGAAATCGCGACGCGGCATCCTGCTCCGCTCCGATGATGTTGCCCATGCTGCCGCTGGTGTCGATCAGAATGCCCAGCGTGATCGGCATGTCGGTTTCTCTCGAGAAAAATGCGATTTGCTGTTCCTGCCCTTCTTCGAGAATTTTGAAATCGTCTTTGGTCAGGTCGCCAATCACGCCGTGGCGTTTATCCCTCACCGTCACGAACACATTGACAAGCAGCACCTGGGACTTAATCGTCCCCTCGACTTGCGGCGGCTTCTGTTGCTGCTGTTGTTGTTGCGGATTTTGTTGCATGGCCGCGCGCGGTCGAGGCGTGGCGACCGTGGCGGGCAGGCCCGTGCTCGCCGCCACGTAGGCCGCGAAGCCCATCAAAAGAACGCCCGCCGCAATGCTCGTCAGTCGCATTGTATAATCCCCCAGTGAGTTGATTCAGAATGGTACGATGCATTCCGCGCGCCGCCGGATGTTCGGCGGGGCTGACAGCATCATACGAAGTGCTTCGAAGCGAGACACGTCGATGACTCTAAACACGATGTTTCGAAAAGTCCTTCTAGTCGCGATTGCCATCATCCCGATTCTCTTCACTGGTTTCGTTCGGCTCGCTGCTGCTACACCCCAACAGCAAGGGACGCAACAACAGGCCCAGCAACCGCCCTCGCCGGCCGCACCATCGCAGCAACCCGCTACGCAGGATTCTACGCCTCCGCCAGGCGCTGCGTCTCAGGCTCCGCGCCAGGACACGCGCGCTCGCATCAGCGCCCGCACCGATCTCGTGATTGTCCCTGTTACCGTGAAAGACCACCAGGGCCAGCTAGTCGGCGACCTTCAACGCGACGAATTCCGCGTGTTCGAGGATAACGTGGAACAAAAAATAGTTCTCTTCACCGCCGACCCCTTTCCGCTCTCCGCCGTTGTGCTGATTGACAACGATCTCTCGCAGAAATCCGCCGAGTCGGTCCAAAAAAGCCTGACGGCCATTGCCGCGGGCTTCGGTCCCAGCGACGAAGTCGCGCTGGTGACCTACGATCAATTTCAGCAGACCATCGCTGATTTTTCATTCAACAACGATCAGCTCTTCACTCAGCTGAAACGGCTCGATCTCGGTTCTCATTTTCCCGGCGATGCCGGCGGCGGTCCAATGACCGCCGGTCCGGTGATAAACGGAAGAGATGCGGGTGGCGCGCCCGTCGCCGGCGGCGCGACGCAGGTCAGTGCCCAAACCAAGGATTTGGACGACGCGCTCTTTGCCGCCGCTACCATGCTCAAAGGCCGGGGACGTCTTCGCCGTAAAATCATCTTTCTCATCTCCGACGGAAACAATTCCCGGCACAACGCGCACACTTTCGATCAGACTATGCAGCTTCTCCTGGCCGCCGATGTTTCCGTCTACTCCATTTCCGTCGGCCATGCCCTCTTGCAGCATCAAACCGGCCGATTGGAACATTATGCGAACGGAACGGGCGGCGACGCTTTTTTCGCGGGGAAGCAGCGAGACCTCGAACGCCTCTATTCCGCGGTCACCGAACAGGCCCGCAACGAATACACGATCACCTTCAGTCCCGAAGACATCGATCGCAGCAAGAGCTATCACACGATCGAAGTTCGCGTCCGCCGTCCAGAATTGTCGGTCTCCGCACGCCAGGGCTATTACGAAGCGGCGCAGCGTCTCGCGCACTAAAAACAAATAACTGTTTCAAGAATCGAATTCGCGCGCGCCTTTTATGCTTGACATCATTCGCGCACG
>Ga0210394_10001990_pt1 | contig 29791 bp, 32 predicted proteins | sample IncBWC12MmetaG_FD_160121 | JGI IMG/M metagenome (GOLD analysis project Ga0210394, IMG submission 160121) | Forest soil microbial communities from Barre Woods Harvard Forest LTER site, Petersham, Massachusetts, United States - Inc-BW-C-12-M | ecosystem: Environmental > Terrestrial > Soil >... | reverse complement strand
CGGTTAGAGACCCCACGCCTTGGTGTTGCGTAGGCGCCGTCAACGTTGGCGCGATTTTCAAGAGCCCGAAGCGGAGCTACCGTTGCTCGCGTGGACGAGGCGCTCCGAGTTTCAAAGGTGCTATTTTCCGAAGCGATCAGCAACCCGAGCGTGGCAACCCAAAGTCCGCCGCTGTGTATCTCGGCGTCTGTCCCAAGAACAATGACGGCCAAGCGCCTCAGTTTGAAAGTGGTCACAATTGCTCAGAGTGCTTTGTGCGACTGAGAAAGCCTGCAAGCGAGGGGGGATCGCGCAAGGTGATCGCCTCGTATCAGGTCTAATGAGCGTCGCAGTGCTAAGTGACTGGTGCACCGAGCAGACCCAAAGTTTCTCCACCGACTTCTTAGAATGGGTCAGCGTTGTTGACTTGATGGCTTTTGGTCCGGCAATAGCCTCGTTATCGGCTGAGGGGTTTCAGCTGAGGACGCCCCATGAACAATATGCAGAGTTTGTTGGACGCAGAGGCCGTGACCAGCAAGCTAATCCATCTCTGCCCGAATTGCAGCTCCTATGCGATAGCTGCAACTTGGTCAGAACGCGTGAGTGAGCGATGTGTCCGCAGCATTTGGTCTTGCGAAGTGTGCGGATGTGAATTCGAAACCTCCGCTTACCTACCGGAAACACCGAAATAGAAATAATTGAACGCCCCGCAAAACTGCGAAGCGCAGAAGTTTGGAAGCGCGACGGGCAGTCAAGTCGCCAAATTACGCAGCTGAAATAATCCCCTGTCTTAGCTCGGCGGTTGATTTCTCGTTTGCGTCACACACTTTGACATCGCCGGAAGATCAAAAGCGCCTGATCGTTCTTTGGCACCAGTGATCTGCGGGACCTGCCAGTGTGCGCGCTGGGTCTGAGGACCGGCGCCTGATCGGCCGTGGGGCAGCGACCATCCACATGCCTGCCATTGCGGTGGCGCCGGTATGCCCTGTCCCGTTTGCAACGAACCAAGGAAAGGGAGCGACCGGCAACGCCGCCCGGGTTCACACCGCATTTTGATACCGACAAGGAGCAGGTGCGCTGAGGTGCAGGGAAGCTATCGCGTTGTTTGGCGCGGCCGTGAACGTCGCTCGATGCTTTTACGATCTGCGCTTCGCTCCTCTGCCTCCGCAAGCGTGAGGTAATGCCGTGCGATTGTCACGTAGCGGTTTTTCACATCGGGATTGGACGCGCTACGTGCGAGATCCAAAAAGTCCGCCGCGTGATCCCGATATCCTCGCGCCCTCACCCAATCGCGCAGTTCCCCCCGGGCATGCAGTTCCCCGTGCGGTCGATCCGACAACATTCGGCCCCCTGAAAACACTGGTGCGCCAAGTATCCGTAGCCGCTCAAATATGACCTGCTTGGGGCGCGCCGACATTTGGCAAATCTCCTCGACCTCTTATCCACAGCGGTCGCACGAAACCGCGAGGCGCTGATTGAAGCGAAATTGTTGGACAAGAACACGCGCGATGCCGCTTGACGCGCCTACATCGTCGCGAACTCGGTATTCTTGCGGTCTGTCACCAGCATGCTGCTGGGATAGTGTGTAATGCAGAATTTCGGCTTCACCGTCGCGATCACCGATTGTGGCGTCACGCCACACGCCCAGAACACCGGCAATTCGTCGTCCCGCACTGGCAATGCGTCGCCGTAGTCTGGCTTCATGATGTCCTTGATACCGATCATCTCCGGGTTACCGATGTGCATCGGTGCGCCGTGCACAGATGGAAAGCGGGTGGTGATCTGCACCGCGCGGATTGCGTCGTGGGGCGTTAGCGGCCTCATCGAAACAACCATCGGCCCGTGAAACGGCCCGGCGGCGGCGGTCTCGATAGAGGTGCGGTACATCGGCACGTTGCAGCCGCGCGTGATGTGCCTCATCTCGATGCCGTCCGCAATCAACGCTTCCTCGAACGAGAATGAGCAGCCGATGACGAAGCTGACGAGGTCGTCGCGCCATACATCGCTGATGTGGTCCGGTTCCGACACAAGCTCGCCTTTTCGCCAGATACGATAGCGCGGCAGGTCCGTCCGGATATCCAGATCATCGCCAAGTTCTGGCACGCGCGGATCGCCCACCGCGGACATACCGATGAGGGGGCACGGTTTCGGATTCAGGTGGCAGAAGTGCAAAAAATCGGCAGCGAGTGCCTTCGGCAAAATAGCCAGATTGCCTTGCACATATCCCGGTGCGAGGCCGGCAGTCGGTCCCCGATGTTCGCCGCCGCGTATCGCCAAGCGAGCCGCATGCCCGCTGCCGGGCATTTCGTCGTTTCGTCGCAAGGGCGTCAGCGTCATCGGCCCCTACTCAGCCGCTTGCGCCGCGGCAGGCGAAAATTCAGTAACGCTTCCAGCCTCGTTATCGACGATCATCGTCAGATCGAAATAGCGAATAGTCGGAACCGAGCCGGTGCGGACCTTGATGTTTGCGAACCATTCAGCGTCGTGGCCGCGCTGCGCTGCTTCTTTCGACGGCCAGATATAAAACGCGCCGCCGATCCCGTTCTCGCCAACGATATAGTGCTTGCGGATCAGTTCCTTGTTACCTCGCCATTGCGGGACGGTCGTGCGCGCGTCTTCGAGAATCTGCTCGCGGGTCAAACCAGGTGGATATGTGAATTGCACAAATTCGACGATCATAGATCACACCCCATTCTTTTTCGCACTCTGCAACATCGAACCGAAAAGTCCCTGCCACCACGCGGCGAGTCGTTCTTACAGGACATTCCTGCGAGCAGCCACACGGCCAGGGCCACGCTCGCTGACGGCGCACGACGGGGGCTGGCCTAGAAAGGGCGCCCGCAAAGGTACGAGGCGAAACATCGGACGAGCACGTCGCTAATCAACTCATATCGGCTTCTGAAACTTAAGCACGAAATTGTCCACCGGCATCGCCGGTTTATAACTTGGGAAGTCGTGGGTGTCATCTGGGTTCCGCCAAAAATTGCCTTCGGCGACGAGGCGAAAGCCGGCTGCCTCGACCTCGCGGCGCAACGTGCTCTCCTCGATGCGATGCAAAGTCTTGCCGACCGAAACTCCCTGTCCCGGTGACGCTGAGTGGTCGGCGATCAACAAAAAGCCGCCAGGCTTAAGCGCCGCAAACAGCTTCCGATTCATTTCTTCACGATCGACGTTCATGTAGGTGGTGTCGTGATAAAAGAAGAGGAACGTCACGACATCGAGATCATGTACATCGGGCGGCACGGGGTCGTCGAAGGGTCGAATTTCGACCACCACGTCTTTCATCGCGGGAGTCTTTGACCGCGCATCGAAGGCGGTTTTGGGTCTTTCGGGGAGATCGGGAGGGTTCTGACAGTAAACAACGCCATTGGGCGCTACGGCGCGCGCGATCAATTCCGTGCTGTAGCCGCCACCGGCACCCATATCGAGCACCTTCATGCCGCTACGCACGTTCGCGAAGGTCAAAAACGGCACCGGATCGCGGCGCTTGTCGGCTTGCCGATCTGCATCGCTGCGGTCCGGCGCCTCTAAGATCGCCGAATAATTAGGCGCCGGCTGCGCCCGGGTTTCCGCGTTAACGCCCAGCAGAGCAAAAACGCCGCATGCCATTGCGGCGATTGGGCGCGCGCATCCTGTAAACATTGCTGATCTCCTGACAATAGAACGGAAGCGGTTGCTTTGTCGCGTCTAGTCGAAAACTATCCCACACAAACATCGCGGCATGCGCAAGGCCGGGGTGCCGGAGGAATGAGCGCTGCAATTCGGCGGTGTGCTCCGCTCCTGCTGGAATGACTGCGACGTCGCCGGGGCCACAGCTGTGCGGCCCAACGTGGACGCCGGCGCCGAAGCTCCACCATACGATCATTCCGCCTTCGCCTGAGATGATGCCGCGGCCTTTGCTTTTTTGAAGCGCTTGGCAAGTAGCCATGGATTGCTTGCCGGCGTTCTTCGCCGGAAGATTCATCAAAGCCGTGGCTGGGGCGAGGTGGAACGAGGCGTGTTGTTTTTCTGGCAGGTTGTGTCAACATGCAATGCACTCGATCGATTGAGCCCAGAAATGTTGAAAAAATGGACGCTTACAAACTTCAAGTCATTTAAGGACCGCACAGAACTGTCCCTCGCTCCTATAGGGGACCACACGGAGATTGATCGTTTCGATCAGCGCTGCCCGATCTGCTTCAGCCGCGGCCAACTCCCTCGCCGCTTCCTTCGCGGTGCTGCCGTTTGAACCCCACACGACAATGCCCCCGAGCAACGCCGCGATCGCTGCCGCCATTGCCGCCGGATCGAGCCTGATTGCGCCGAGAAGCATTGCGGCAAGGACAATACCGCCGCCCGCCATGGAGACCCGCGACGCAAGGTTGAACTTGCGGCAGCTCTCGATCTTGGCAGCAAGCTCTTCGATATGCGTTTCGAGGCGCACGATCTCGTCGTGCGTGTCGCCATCGCTTTTGTCGGGATACAAAGTTCAACACTCCCAAAGGATCACCGCGCGCCTGGACACGCCATTTCGCCTGAACGATGATAACACGGAAGGCTTGGGGGCACCGTCATGGACCTCGGAGGTTGGCTGCGGAGCCTCGGCCTCGAAAGGTACGAGGCGGCATTCCACGAGAATGAGATAGACGAGACGGTCCTTCCGAGCTTGACGCACGAGACCCTGAAGGAGCTTGGCGTCGCAGCAGTCGGGCATCGGCTCAAGCTGCTCGATGCCATCGCTGCGCTCCGGCCCAATACAAACGGCAAGGCACCTTCTGGTGACGCTACGACCACGGCCAGTCCCGCGAGCGTCCCTCCCGAAGACCGCGCCGAGCGCCGCCAAGTTACGGTGATGTTCTCGGACCTTGTCGGTTCGACGGCACTCTCCGCGCGCATGGACCCGGAGGACTTACGCGAGGTCATTGCGGCTTACCAGAAGTGCGTTGCATGGACCGTGGCTCGCTTCGGCGGGTTCGTCGCGAAATACATGGGCGATGGGGTCCTCGTGTATTTTGGCTATCCGCAGGCCCATGAGGACGACGCCGAGCGGGCGGTACGGGCCGGCCTCGACATCGCGGCCGTCGTCGCGAAGCTCGAAACGCAGGCGAATGAAAATCTCAAGGTCCGCATCGGTATCGCCACGGGGATCGTTGTGGTCGGCGACCTTGTCGGACAGGGCTCTGCGCAAGAACAGGTCGTCGTCGGCGAGACGCCCAATCTGGCCGCGCGATTGCAGACGCTGGCCGAGCCGGGAAACCTTGTGATCGCAGAGGCGACGCGGCGACTGTTGGGCGGCGCGTTCGAGCTGAAGGCGCTGGGGTCACAGGTCTTGAAAGGTTTTGGGGCGGCCATCCCCGTATGGGCGGTGCTGCGCGAGGCGGAGAACGTCAGCCGCTTCGAGGCAGCACGCTCGGTGGGCATGACGCCCTTCGTCGGGCGCGAGCATGAGGTCGCGCTGCTCATGGACCGCTGGCGCGACGCGGTGAAAGGCGAGGGCCAGGTCACATTGCTCTCGGGCGAAGCAGGTATTGGCAAATCGCGCATTGTCGCGGTGTTGCGCGAGCAGATCGGCGACGAACCGTATGTGACGATGCACCATCAATGCTCGCCGCACCACGCCAACGACGCCTTCTATCCCATAGTAAGCCAAATCTCGCACGCCGGGGGTTTTGCGAGCGGCGAGTCGGCGGCGGCGCGGCTCGGCAAGCTGGAGGCGATGATCGCGCGTTCGGCGCTCGACGCCCGGGAGGTTGCGCCGTTACTCGCCTCGCTGCTGTCGATCCCCGTCGAAGGCCGATATCCGCAGGTCGAAATGGCGCCCTCCGAGCAAAAGGAGCGCACGATCGCGGCGCTTATCGCGCTATTCGCGGGGCTGACGAAAGACGGGCCGGTGCTGGCGCTGCTGGAGGATGCGCACTGGATCGACCCAAGCTCGCTCGACGTATTCAACCGGCTCATCGATCGGCTACCCGGCCTGCGCGCGCTGCTGGTGGTCACCTTCCGCCCGGAATTCGCCGCGCCGTGGGTCGGCCGCGCGCATGTCGCCTCGCTGCAACTCAACCGCTTTGGGCGTCGTCAGGCGATAGCGATGGTCGATCGCGTCACCGGCGGCAAGGCGTTGCCCGCAGAGATTGTGGAGCAGATCGTCGCCAAGACCGACGGTGTGCCGCTTTTTGTGGAGGAACTGACCAAGACCGTATTGGAGTCCGGCGTGGTGCGCGAGGAGGACGGAGGCTATGTCCTTGCATCGGCGCTGACTCCGCTCGCGATCCCTTCGACCTTACAGGACTCATTGATGGCGCGTCTCGACCGGCTCGCGTCGGTTAAGGAAACCGCCCAAGTCGCAGCAGCGATCGGGCGTGAGTTTTCCTACCGGCTGCTGGAAGCGGTCTCGCCGATCCAGGGGGCGGAGTTGCAGGACGCCCTCGCCCAACTCATGGCGGCGGAGCTGATCCACGGGCGCGGCGCGCCGCCGGAAGCGACCTATGTCTTCAAGCACGCGCTCGTGCAGGACACAGCTTACGGCTCACTGCTGCGGAGCCGTCGCCAGCGCATACATGTCGACATCGCACGAGTGCTGGAGGAGGAGTTCGCCGATCAGGTCGCGGCGGCGCCTGCGGCCATCGCGCGTCATTACACCGAGGCCGGGCTCGCCGATCCGGCGGCGCGCTATTGGCTGGCGGCGGGCGAACTCGCGCTCTCGCGCTCGGCCTACGCGGAAGCCGATCGATACGTTGACGCCGGTTTGGCTTTGATCCCGCGCCTACCCCAAGGAACTGACAGGCAATCGCTTGAGCTCGCGCTTCATGTCGCCCGCGCGGCCGCGTTGTCGCCACTGAAAGCCTACACCGCCCCGGAGACGGTCGCCGCCTTTAGGGCGGCGAAGCGGCTTCTCGACGCTGGCGTCGGCGACGATTCGCAGCGCTTCTTCGTGCTCAGCGGCCTTTACCTGACGCCATACATTGCAGCGCGACTGGAGTCCGCGCTCGAGTTGGCGCGCGAGTTCGTTGAAGCCGCAGAACGGCAGCAAGAAACGTATTATCGTCTCGTGGGTTACCGCATGCTTGCCATGATGCAGATCGCAATGGGACAAAACCGCGAGGCATTGAAAAATCTGCAACGGGCTGTGCGGTTCCGTGATCCTAGCCGTCAGAAGCCGACAGGCTTTCGATTCTCGACCGATCCCGGCCTTTCCACGCTTTGCAGCAAGATATGGGTTCTGTCGTCGCTCGGCCTCCACGATCAGGCGGCTCGCATCCGTGAGCTGGTGCGCACGGAACTCCCCGATCACAAAGCTCCCGGCACGATGGCACTCTATATGCAACTTGCCTTGGCATTGCCCGAACTCATGTATGGCGACTTCGAAGCCGCCGAACGCTACGCCGCCGAACATGTCGCCTTTTGCGTTGAAAGAAAAGTGGAGCAATTTCGCCTATGGGGTGGCAACTACCAGGCTAGTGCTCGCGCGATGCGCGAACCGACGGAGGAAAACCTCGCGGCGTTGCGCGGCGCGATAGCCGCCAATAATCGATCCGGCGGGTATTTCTCCGATTCCCTTTTCAAATCCTACCTTGCCGAAGCCTTGTTGATGAGGGGCGAGATGGCAGACGCTGAGGCCGCGCTTCAGGACGCCTTCGCGTTCGTTGAGCGATCCGGCGAGCGGTTCTGGCTCGCCGATTTGTGCCGTGTCGATGGTCAGATCGCGCTCAGGCGCCCTGAGACAGACCGAGAGCGCGCCGAAGCCTGTTTCCTCAAGGCCATCGAAATCGCTCACGGGCAAGAAACCCGCATGCTCGAACTGCGCGCCGCCACCGACCTTGCTCGGCTATGGCACGAGGCAGGTGCGCCCAACGATCCTCGCGCGCTGTTGGAGCCGATCCTCGCCGCGATCGAGGGCGGCGAGGCAACGAGGGATGTCCGAAACGCCCGCGCGCTGCTTGCTGAGATCGTGTGATCGAAGTGAAGCCCAAGTCGCTTTCTGAGCCGGATGCGGTGAAAGCGGAAGCGTATTTCGAGCGTGCGCTCGCAGTTGCGCGTCCGCAGCGAGCAAAGTCCTGGGAACTCCGCGCCGCAATGAGCATGGCGCGTCTCTGGCGAGACCAGGGCAAGCCGCAGCAAGCTCGCGAATTGCTCGCTCCGGTCTGTGGGTGGTTTACTGAGGGGTTCGATACGCTCGACCTCAAGGAGGCCAAGGCGTTGCTGGAGGAGTCGGGGTCACAATGTCCCGCGCAAATACTCGTTGCGGGGTTACACCGGCTAGAAGCTGCCAAGGCGTTTGGCGAAAAGACCATCGTCAGTTTCCTTGTCGATGCGCCGAAGCACTGAAGGGCGGGCGCCTTCATTCGCTCTCGCGGATACGCGAGCGATGTCCGGTTTCGGGGGAAAAGCGGACGCGCCGCCGACATTACGCCGCGTCCGCTAATGACCCGAAGCGGACGTCGCTGGCCATTGTAGGTTCTAAGCGGTCGGCAAAGTGCCGCCGTCGATGACGTATTCGGCGCCGGTGATGGACCCGGCGCGCGGTGAGGCGAGAAAGGCAATAAGCTCCGCGACTTCTTTCGGTTTCGCCGGGCGTCCAATCGGGATGCCGCCCAAAGATGCCATCAACGCCTTTTGAGCGCCCGCGTAATCGCTGCCGTTAGCTTCGGCCAGTCTGTTGACCAGCGCCACCGCCGCTTCCGTCTCGACCCAGCCTGGCGACACTCGCAACACGCGGATGCCCTTGGGACTCACCTCTTTGGATAGGGCCTTGCTGTAGTTCGCAAGAGCCGCTTTTGCCGCCGCATAAGCGATCGTGGATTCCGGAAGCGGCATCTGTCTCTGAATGGAAGTGACGTGGATGATCACGCCAGAGCCTTGACCAAGCATCTTCGGCAAGAGGGCCCGATCCAGCCGGACGGCCGGGAACAGGTTGAGGTCGAGCGCCCGCTGCCACTCGTCATCGTCAAGCACGGCGAAGCCGCCCGCGGGCGCTGAGGAGCCGCCGAGGACATGGACGATGATATCGACGCCGCCGAGCTGCTTGGTCACCGCGTCGGCGACCGTCGCACAGCCTTGACCAGTGGTGATATCCGCAGCCACAAATAGCTCTTGCGGGGCCATATCGTCGGGTCGGATGCGAGCGGCGGTGAGAACAATCGCGCCCATTTCGCGCAACCCCGCCGTCACCGCTCCGCCAATTCCCCTGGTGCCACCGGTAACAAGCGCCCGGCACCCTTCAAGTTCGAGGGTGCTTTCCATCGCTGATCCCTTCCAAATGAAATCGCAATTGCAATGGGCACTATGTGAGGCCCATACTACGGAAATGGCAAGAACCAACAAAAAAGTAGGGTACTCACCCACGGGTAAGCTTGAGGACGTGACGCCGGATATGGCGGCCTCCGGAATCGAAACAGCGTTCCGGATGCTCGAAGGACGATGGAAGATGGTCATTATCTTTCATCTGTTCGATCGTTCGAAGCTCAGATTCTCCGAATTGGAACGGGCGATCCCCGGCGTTTCCCAGAAGATGCTGATCCAGCAGCTGCGTGAGCTAGAACGCGATGGTATCGTCGTGCGAAAAATCTATCCGCAGGTGCCGCCGAAGGTTGAGTACAGTCTGACAAACTGGGGCGAGACGATGTGCCCCGCTCTAGACTCTCTGCTTGAATGGGCCGTGGCGCGACCGAAATGATTGCGCTCGCTGACTTCCGCAATTGGCCCTTAGCGGACATCGAGATGGCGTGGAGGGATGTCCGCTTTTGGGGGGGTAAAGCGGACATGAGCAAACCGGCTCGCGACGTCTGCTAATGACCCACTTCGGACCTGAGTTGTCCAGATTTGCTGTGATGCACAAGAGGGCTATGTTATTTCCGTTGGAATGTCATCTTAGGATGTGCCGCAAGGACCAAAGTGTGAGTACTCGCCCATGCCAAAACTCCGCGTCGCGAATTTCTCCGTATCCCTCGATGGCTATGGTGCGGGTCCCAACCAAGACTTGGGGAATCCCCTAGGCGCGGGCGGGACGGCGCTGCATTCCTGGTTCTATCCGACGCGAACGTTTCAGAAGATGTTGGGCAAGAATGACGGAAGCACGGGCATCGACGACGACTTTGCCGCACGCGGCAAAACAAACTTGGGGGCTTGGATTCTTGGTCGGAACATGTTCGGCCCAATTCGCGGCCCTTGGATGGATGAAAGCTGGAAAGGTTGGTGGGGTCCAAACCCACCGTATCACGTTCCCGTTTTTGTCTTGACGCACCATCCGCATGCACCAATCACGATGGAAGGTGGCACCACTTTTCATTTTGTAACAGATGGCATCGACGCTGCGTTGCGAGCTGCGAAGGCAGCCGCTGGCAACAAAGATGTGGGGCTCGGCGGCGGCGTGTCGACCATTCGACAGTATCTAAAGATCGGACTCGTCGACGAAATGCACATAGCAATTTCGCCCGTGTTGCTCGGCGCGGGCGAACATTTACTTTCGGGACTTGATCTCCCCAAGCTCGGTTACCGAGTGACAGAGCATGTTCCCTCGGCTGCCGCGACCCACATCGTACTGACAAAACAATTGTAGCTGGGATTGCCTCTGATATCTGCTGCAAGAAGGCGTAAGCGAGAGATTGCCCAGGTCTTTTCCCGGCGCTTTTCGTCATTCGCGACTTGTCCGCGATTTGGTCGCTTGCGGGGAACAACAGACATTGATCCGCACCAGCGCCGAATGGCTCGGTAGCGTTTGACCCGTATGCGACATCGACCGCCGTGACGCACAACACCGCTCTATGCTAGGGAGCCACCCAGACCTGAAGGAAAGCTTATGAAGCGCCGCGAGTTCATCGCACTTCTCGCCGGTCTAGCGGGGGCCAGGCCGTTCGTGGCGCATTCGCAGCCAGCGGACCGAATCCGCCTAGTCGGCGTGCTAATGGCCACAGGCGAGAACGATCCAGTCGGCCAAGCTCGCCTGACCGCGTTCCGCGACGCATTTCAAGAACTGGGTTGGACCGAAGGCCGTAACGTTCGATTCGAGATACGCTGGTCACGCGGGGACATTAATCGGGTGCGTTCATTTGCGGCGGAGCTTGTGAAGCTCGCACCGGACGTCATACTTTCCTATGGAACCTCTGCTATCGCGGCGTTGAAACCAACGACGCAATCGATCCCGATCGTTTTCGTCGTTGTTAATGATCCTGTCGCTCAGGGATTCATTCCGAGTGTCGCGCACCCGGGCGGCACTATCACGGGTTTCAGCTTCCTAGATTATTCGATGATCGGCAAGGCGCTGGGGCTGCTCAAGGAGATGGCGCCCAGCGTGAGCCGGATTGGCTTCATGTTCAATCCGGACGACTATCCATACTATGAGGTTTACCTTCGTTCGCTCCAGGACCAGAGGCATGCCCTGACGTGACTGCAATGCGCGTTCACACCGACGCTGAGAATCGAAGCCGCGATCACCCTGTTCGCCGCGGAGCCGGGCGGAGGCGTCCTGGCCGCACCTAGTCCGTTCAATGCCGTACAAGGTCAGGTGATCATTGAAAAAACAATGCAACGCCGGCTGCCAGTCGTCGTGGACTCCCGCGAGGCCGTCGCGAAAGGCGGGCTGATGTCCTATGCGCCAGACCAGACTGACATCTTCCGACGCTCAGCATCCTACGTCGATCGCATTCTCAAGGGGGCGAACCCCGGCGATCTTCCGGTGCAGGCGCCGATCAAATTTGAGTTTGTCATCAACCTCAAAACTGCAAAGACGCTCGGTCTTACAGTGTCGCCTAATCTGCTCGCGATCGCCGACGAAGTGATCGAATAAGATGCTCTTTGTTGCAGCGCATGAGTCTCTTCATGGCCCTTAGCCGACGTGCGAGAAGTGCGATGGCCGCTTTCGGAGGAGAAGCAGACTTCACAAATTCCAGCCGTATCGTCCGCTTTTAACCCAAAGAGGACATTCCTCAGCGGTGGCTAGAGGGCAAAGCGGACGCCTTCTGACCCGTTCACCGCCACGTTGTGCAAGAGCCTTCGAGGGCTCGCATCCATCAAGGCTCTAATTGCGTTCCATATCGCATGGTCCAGATCGGGACCTGACCGGATCCGTACTCATTTCCGACCCATGGCGTGCCGCAGATGTGCAGATAGGCATAAGGAGTGCCATCGAACATCACCCATGCGCCCGCGTCTCTGACGGTGTTGGGCAGGCCGCAACGTTTGGCATCATAAGGCCAAATGATCATCCAGTGAGGACCGATCGGGATAGCTGGACTTGTTCTATCGAACGGATCGGTATTGCTGTGCTGTGTAGCACCGCACAGCATGTAGATGAGACCTGGGGCCGTATTCGTGGGCTTCGGCTTCTTAGCCCTAATATCCCTCATCCACTGCAGGCCCATCGGATCGGCGCACATGGGAACATTGCCGATCTCATTCTCATCTCCGGGAAAACAGACCCAATCGTTGGTGCCTTGGCGGAAGATGACGAGATTGCCGTCTGCGCCCATTTCGGCAACTGTTGCATCTTTGGTGATCGCGTGCGGGCCAGACAACATCGCCCTTGCGATCTTGGCAGCAAGCAGCCGTTCTTGCCGTGACGCGGGTACGGCGTTTCCAGGCGGCTGCATTGTGATTGCGCTGTTGCTATAAGCACCCGAGGCAGCCGGCTGGTCGGGCGAACTGGGCGTGCGATCAAGTTTTTCCTGGCGCTGTGTCTGCGCGACCGAGGTAATCGTGGGCAGCGCGGTAGCTGCTGCGAGTGTCGTTGCGGCAACCAAAGTGTTGCGTCGGCTTATGGCGGCTTGATCGCTCATGATGTCCTCCTGGAAAAGCGGTACCGTGTAGTTCACCGGCTCCTTTGAGTTGACGTCACCTCACGCTGGTACACCGGTTGCTCACTCCAAATGCTTCGATCCGATTTACCGACCGTCGGCGACTTTAGTGCAGCACTTCAATCGCCAGGGCGATGCCTTCGTTGAGCGTCGCCAAGCCAGCGCATGAACTCGCCGACGTGCAGCGCCCACAGCTCCGGATGCGCCATGGTCAGATGGCCAAACGACGTCTCGGAGCCCGGCTGAACGATGAAGCGACCCTGAGGGACCTGCGGCATCAGGCGCGCGAGGACGTGAAGCAACTCGGGATTGAACTCGTCGTCATCAAAATTGAGGGCAAGCACCTTGGCCCTGATCGAGACCAGGCGTGGCTCCGGATCATAGTCGGCCGATGACTTCAGCGAGTAGAGAATGTCATTGGCGTCGACCGCTTCCGCCTGCTTGCGCGCAGCCTCGATGAACCGGTCCGCTGCCTGCCCGTCGGGGACGATGGGCTGGAGGTGCGGCACGCCGTCAATCATCATCCGGAGGATTTCATAACCCCGCAACCAGCCGGTCGGCGGCTTCGTATAGTTGCCGTCGTTCCATTCCGGGTCGGACCGGATGTCGTCGATCACCATACGCCGCCACAACATGTTGCGGCCCGAGACCTTGATCGGCAGCGAGACGACTGGCATCACCCCGTCCGTGGCGTCGGGGTAAGCCTCCGCCCATTGCCAAGCATTCATGCCGCCCATCGACATGCCGAGGATGGCATGGAGGTGGTTGATCCCGAGCGTCTCGGTAACAAGCTTGTGCTGCAGATCGACGATGTCGCGATAGCCGTAGTTCGGGAACTTCGCTTTGAGTCCATCGCTCGGCTTGCTCGATTGGCCGTGGCCAACGCTGTCCGGGAAGATTAAGTAGTAGCGGCGCGCATCTAACGGCCGCCCCACATCGAACAGCGCCTTCATATAAGTTGGGCTGAGGAGCGCCAGACCATCAGCTCCGGTCCAGTGCAAGACGAGAACCGCATTGTCAATGTTTCCATTGGCGTTGCGATGCGGTTCGCCGAGCGTCGCATAGTGGATACGCAAACGAGTGATGGTCTCTCCGTCGCGGAACTTGCAATTCTCGAACCAGGCGTCAGCCTGCTTGGCAACGGCGTTCGTCTGTCGATCCCAGGTGGGATCGTAGGCCCCAGTGTAGGTTTGTGTGCTTTGCGCGGGCGCTTTATCCTGCGCTGCCGCAGGCGAGGCGAGGCAAGCCGCGCACAGCGGCGCAACGCACAAGCCCAACAATAAGTTGCGATGCCACCTGCTCATACTCCAACCTCCTCAACTGCCGACGCCGTCGCTACAGTCCGCCGACGGTGTTGCCGATCTTTTGCAGCCGCGCCGTTGACATAGCGTGCATGTGCGCTTAATTAGGCGCATATGCACGCTTGTCAAGGGAGGATTTAACGATGGCCGCTGAGGCCGCTACCAGCTCCGAAGATTGCAATTGCTACGCAGTCCGCGCTGCGGCCCGGCACGTCAGCCAATTCTACGATCAGGTGCTGGCGCCGACTGGTATGCGCACCACCCAATTCTCAATGCTGGCGAAGCTTAAGCGCAAGGGCCCGTTGTCCATAAACGCTCTGGCCGCCGACATGGTGATGGATCGCACGACGCTCGGACGCAACATTCTGCCGTTGCAACGCGACGGGCTGGTCAGGATCGAACCGGACGTAGCCGACCGGCGCGCCAAGGTGCTTCATCTGACCAAAGCTGGTGAGAAACGCCTGCAAGCAGCGCGCGAAAAATGGGCCGTGGCGCAGGAGCGGTTTGAAACCGTATTCGGAAGGCGGCGCGCCGCCGAACTGCGCGCATTATTGCGGGCGACGGTCGCCGGTGAGTTTGCTCCGGCGAACTGATTGTCCCACCGACGCGAGCGCTCCGTCGAAAGTTGGTAGCTCATCATGCGTGTCGCCAGGTTCATCTCAGTTTGGTGGCGACGCCGGTGCCGCCCTGTCTCAAAGGACGGGCCGGTCGCGTAGGGGCAAACTCACTGGCGGCTACCCGGTTGAGCGCGGTCCGCAACCCTACGGCCTTTTCGCGGCCGATTTCGGCCTCAAAGATCGCTTGTGCCCGCTGCCACAGCGGCTTTGCCTCGGCTAGGATTTTCCGACCCGATTTCGTTAGCGAGACTTCTCGGCTTCGGCGGTCTCGCCCAATCGACAAAGCAAGATAGCCGTCCGCTTCAAGCGGGCGAATGTTGTGCCCCAGTGTCGCGCGATCCATGACCATGGCGTCGGCGAGCGGGATCAGCGATACCGGGCCGAGCCGGTCGACCTCGATCAGCAGGACATACTGGGTTGCCCGCAGACCCGATGGTGCGAGCAAGTGGTCGTACAACTGTGTGACCCGACGCGTTGCCTTACGAAGGGCATAGCAGTTACAGGGATTAATCAAGGGCTCTGCCTCTGTCAGATGAACTAATGACACCAAGCCATTGTGAGAGTGCGCTTATATGCGCATATCATGGGGTGCTGGGGAGGAACTAGCAAGCGCTGGTCCCCTACGGCGCCGTCTAGTCGTGACAAGTTCTCGGGGAACTTGTGAACTTTCCGGCATTCGCCAGGCGTTGGGTTAAGCACCACGGCCCTTCAGCCGCCTAGAGCGCTTGCCATTAGTCTTATATGCCCATATTCTGTGGGCTGATAAACCGGAAGCCTGGAGGCCAACCGGTCAATTATCGCAGCGGCCAGGGAGAGTTGTGTGAGTTCTGTGCCAGCTATTTATCGCCGCACTTTCCTCACGGGCGCGACTGCCGTTGGTGCAAGCCTGCTGCTAAGTCGGATGGCTGAAGCGGAAACGTTTGGCCGCGTCGACGGTCCTCCTCTCAAGGAGTACGACGTCGGTACTAACGGCATCTCCTTGCACATAACCGAGCAGGGGGAAGGACCAGCCGTTCTTTTCTGCCACGGATTTCCAGATACTTCGTATACGTGGCGCCGACAGATGCGGGCGACCGCGTCAGTCGGATGTCGAGCGATTGCCCCAGATATGCGCGGGTATGGGCGCAGCTCAGCTCCGGCGGACGCAACCTTGTACACCCCGCTGCAAACGACCGGTGACCTCGTTGGATTGCTCGATTCGCTGAAAATCCCTAGCGCTGTCCTCGTGGGCCACGACTGGGGTGCAGCTCATGCGTGGGGAGCAGCGCTGATGCGTCCCGATCGATTTACGGCGTTGTTCTGCCTCAGCGTGCCTTACGTTCCACGTGGGGATGTCAGCGTCTTCGAGAAAATGCGGAGCTCCGGGCATCAAAACGATTTTTACATGTTCGAACAGATGCGACCGGAGGCCGATCGAATTTGGGCTGATGCCGCGGTCACCATTCCGGGAATTCTGTATTGGGCATCGGGTTCCGCTCCAGCCGACAAGCGGTGGAGCCCGTTGGATCCACTACGAAGCCTTCACCGGCCGGCTCCCGGGCCGTTGCCGTCGTGGGCGGAGCCAGACTACGTCGCTCATAACGTCACTGAATTCCAGCGTACCGGCTTTCACGGTGGCCTGAACTATTACCGTGCCGCCGAGCCGTACTTCTATTTGTCCGCCGCTTGGAAAGGCGCGAAGATCACCCAACCGTCCTTTTTTATTGCGGGAATGGCGGATGGCTTGGAGCAGCTCTATCCGCCCGCCGACCAACTTCGCCCCTTCGTTCCCGGTCTTGTAGGGCGTCTCGAACTCGACAATGTGGGCCACTGGCTACAACACGAAGCCTCCGCCGAGGTCAGTGACCAGCTCGTGAAGTTCCTGCACACCGTAAAGCCCTCCTAACTCGCAATCGAAAGGAAGCCCCCTCGGTCAGCAACTTTGCCTTATAACATTAGTCTCATATGCCCACATCGATTGGTCTCGGCCGATAAGCCTCGAGGCCCGGCCGTCAACCGATCAAACTACGAAACCGAAAGTCAAAGGAGGAGTACCAATGAAAAGCGCAGGCAATACAGTTGAAGTTTCTGCACAGGCGACGAGGACCAGCTATGCCGGCGTCCTTTTCACCGTACGTTCGCGCAAGTCCTTCTTCGAGGTTACTCAGGCGATCGAGAAGAGCATGCCGCGGTTTCACATCCCCAAACTGATGGAATACGTGACGCACCGCGACCGCGCGGGTGTCGAAGCCTACGTCGATGCCACTTCGCAGCCGTTCTCAATTTTCTGGGATTTCGAACAGGGTTCCACAATGCGCCTCGCGGGGATTCCCATCGAGTCGAAGTTCTACCTCGTCGGAAACGCCGTCATCGCACGTGGCTTGTTTGAGCACACCGGTGCCGCCGGCCTAGGCGCTCCTGTGCGTGTGTGTGTTTCCCAACGGGACGGCGAGCAGACACGCATCGACATGGACCTACCGTCGGCATACTTCAGCGCATTCCCCGAAACGAAACCGTCGTCCGTGCCCGCTCTGCTCGACGAGAAGTTGATAAAGATTTTGGAGGATGCCGCGGCCTAGGAAGCAAACGTTGACCTGAAAGCCGTGCGACACAGAAATCTTCTGGGGAGTTTGAAATGAAGCTAACTGTATTTTGTTTTTTCGCCGCGCTCACAGTAGGCACACAGACAGCGGGCGCTCAGAGCATGTCTCAACACCTGCCAACGACGGATGCCGAAAAAATCGCGTCCGCACTGAGGGCTGCCCCAAACTTCATAACCGACGACGCGACCATCCTGGATTATCCGGCAAGCAAGGGCGGCGAATTTCGAATTCTCCGCAAGGGTAGTAGCGAATGGACTTGCCTGCCGGGTCCAATACCCGGCTCAACGCACGACGATCCGGGATGTTTCGATAGAGTCTTCTTTCAATTCGCGAAGGATATCCTTGCCGGACGGCCACCACACGTCGATAGGCTCGGCGTTGCGTACATGTATACGGGTCACACGGTTCCGGGCGCGTCGGGCAAGGAATTTCGCGTGGGGCCCCACATCATGTTGGTTACTCCTCATCCAGAAGATCTCCAGGGTTTCACCCGCGGCGGGTTGAACGGCACATACATCATACATCTGCCTGGCGCCGATCGCGCCGATGAATGGTTTTTGGTTATACCTATTCAACAAGCTGATAAGCAGTGAGCAAGCTGGTGCATCGCTTCCGAGAGTTTGCCTCACGCAGCACAGGGTTTTTGTTCAAAGTCTCATTGATGTGCGCGAACACCCCCAGTGCCGCGAAAAACAAAATATAAGCATTGGATCGCAAAGTCCGAGCGAGGACTTGCAAAAATGTAACCAGTCTTCGGGAGCGCCGCCGCCGCCAGTACCGCAACTAACTCAACGGCCCAAACCCTCAGGAGCCTAAGCCATGATCACCGATACCGAAACCGTTCGCGACCATTACCAGGCTGGCATTGAGGACGAGAAAAAACTGCTCGCCAAGCTCAACCGCGTTGTCGACGAGATGGAACCACCGCTGACGGCGGAGAAATTTGCGGACTTCGACCAATTTCACGTAGGCGGGATTGCCGCAACCGTCGAATTGACGACGCGTAGCGAAATCACGCACGACATGAGCGTGCTTGATGCCGGTTCCGGCCTAGGCGGTCCTTCTCGCTTCCTCGCGGAAACAGTTGGCTGTCATATCGCTGGAGTCGATCTCAGCCCGGCCTATGTAGCCGTCGCCACCCTTCTTGCGCAACGCGCCGGCCTCAGCGGCAAAGTCAGTTATCATATTGGAAGCATTACCGAGCTGCCCTTCAAGAATGGCGAGTTTGATGTCGTCTGGAGCCAGCACGTGGTGATGAATATCGCAGACCGAGCCAGGCTCTATCGCGAACTCCGCCGCGTCCTGAAAACAGGCGGGACATTTGCCTTTTACGACCCATACGAGCCCGACAATGGTGAGACACCACATTATCCATTGCCGTGGGCCGAAACGCCCGCGACAAGCACGCTCCTCACCAAGGAGGCGACTGTCGCCGCCTTGGAAAGCGCGGGCTATAAAGTGCTGGCCTTCGATGACGTCTCGCAAATGGGCGTGGACTGGATTGCGAACCAGCAACTGCGGCTCCGGCAACCCACACAGCGGAACGTCGCGCTAACGATCGGCATGGTTATGGGCGAGCGCATGCGCGAGATGGTGACGAACTTCGGCCGCAACCTCGTGGAGGGACGCCTCCGGCTTGTCATGGGCATATGCCGCGCGGATCCGGTCCGATCGACCTGATAGAACGAGTAAGATGAACGTAGCTCTTGCGGGTCTCCGCGGCTTCTACGAGAAAGTGCTTGGCCGTTTGGGAATCCCGCTGCGAGCTGCATCTTTCGCGCGCTCTACAAAAGTGTTGCAACTAGACGGTTCAATGCTGACGCATATGATGCGTTTGGTCGGATCAAATCCTAGAAGAAACGCCGGCAACGCAACAGAAAAGATGATCGATTTGAGGTGGCGGGGTGGTACCGTTGTTGTCAGCCGCGTGAACCGGCCTCGTTTGATGAACCTGCGGCGCAAATGCTCTGTGACGTAATTGGTCTCCTGATTGGTGTTCAGCGCGAGCGAGGCTCAGATCTGGACCTGACCGCCGTCGATGAAGAGTTCGACGCCGTTGATGAAGCTCGCCTCATTCGACGCCAGGAACAGCACCGCCTTGGCGATCTCTTCGGGCTGGCCGATGCGGCCGGCGGGGATGAGGCCGGCGAGATAGCCCTTGGTGCCCTTCGCTTGCTCGCCGCCGCCGAACAGCACGTCGAGGCCGGGCGTTTCCGTCACGCCGGGGCTGACCGCGTTGACCCGGATATGCCGGTCTTTGAGGTCGAGTATCCAGTTGCGCGCGAAGCTTCGCACGGCCGCCTTTGTCGCTGAGTAGACGCTGAGCGCGGGCGTGCCCGAGACACCGGCCGTCGAGGAGGTGAGGACGATCGAGGCACCATCGCGCAGCAGCGGCAGCGCCTTCTGGACGGTGAACAGTACGCCCTTCACATTGGTGTCGAAGGCGCTGTTGTAATGCTCCTCGGTGATCGCGCCGAGTGGCGCGAACTCACCACCGCCTGCATTGGCGAAGAGAACGTCGATCTGGCCACCCTCCTGCTGAACAGCGTCATAGAGACGGTCGATATCCGCGAGCTTGCTCATATCGCCCTGCACGCCGCTTGCGCGGCCGCCGATCTGTTTGATTGCGGCGGTGAGCGCTTCCTGGCGGCGGCCGGCGATGAACAACGTAGCGCCTTCGGCTGCGAAGGCCTTGGCCGTGGCGAGGCCGATGCCGCTCGTGCCGCCGGTCACCACAACCACCTTGCTGTCGAACCTGTGTGCCATTGTCTGTCTCCTTCGTTGGCGGCCATTCGCCGGTTTTGAAGAGATGCATCCAGAACGATAGTGCTAATAGTCCTCATTTGTGGCACTTAGCGTTCCATAGCAGGAACGCTGATGCGGGCGGACTTAAACGATTACGTCTATTTCGCGGAGGTGGTCGCCCATGGCGGGTTCGCCGCCGCCGGGCGCGCATTGCGCCAGCCGAAGTCGAAGCTCAGCCGGCGCATCGCCGGACTGGAGGCGCGATTGGGCGTTCGGTTGATCGAGCGGTCAAGCCGGCGGTTTCGGGTGACGGAGGTCGGGCAGTCCTTCTATGAGCGCTGCCGCGCCATGCTGCTCGAAGCCGAACAAGCGGAAGCCGTGGTCGCCGACGCGCAGACCGAGCCGCACGGCCGCATCCGTTTCAGTTGCCCGACTGGCATAGTAGAGGCGATCGCTGCGATCGTGCCGCCATTCCTCACCCGCTACCCCAAGGTGCGATTACAAATCCTCGCCTCGGCCCGCGAGCTTCTCGCTCCGGTCTACGGCTGGTTTACCGAATGCTTCGACACAATGGATTTGAAGGACGCAAAGGCTCTGCTCGATGAGCTGCGCGCCTGACAACCAATTTCGAAACGACCTCTGAGAGTGGAATGCCGATCACTTTCATTTCGATTACGATGACGGGACTTGCCATCCGAATTACGAATACAACTTCAAGAACTTACAGATGCACTTGGACAGGCACGGTGATTGCTCATATGTGACGATACCGCATTATTGATGACTTTCAATCGTTTGCTCGCAAATGTCTGCGTTGGGCGGCCACGCCGACTTTCCGGTGCCGACAAGGATAGCGAAAAACTGGGGCGAAAGAGGTTAGCCAAACCCGCCGCGTAAAGGTTATATGGAAGGAAGCGACGCCACTGCTCGGCTCAGACTTTGCGAGTGTCCATTTTAGGAAACCTGCTGCTCGGTGGAAACGCCCAAAGCATCGACTTATAAGCAAAAGTGGAACATTGCGTTGAGTCTTCCATTTAACATGGCGGAGTGCGGCCAAAGCGCTGTGGAAAGGGCACCTTTTGGGACAGCTTGTCATAGTCTCGAACAGAGTCGCTATTCCCGACAAAAATGTAACCGCGCGCGCCGGCGGGCTGGAAGTTGCCGTCAGGGCCGCACTTAAGCAAAAGTCCGGCGTCTGGTTTGGCTGGAGTGGAAAGATCGCCACGCACACCGAGATCGCAACACAGAAGGTTGTGCACGATGAGATTACCTACATAACGCTCGATCTTTCCAAAGCGGGTCATCAAGAATATTACAATGGCTTCGCGAACCGGGTGCTGTGGCCAATTCTACACTACCGAGTTGATCTCGCGGAGTTCTCGCGTCGGGATCTGAGCGGCTACCTGCGTGTTAATGATCACTTCGCGCGCGAGTTACACAAGACGATCCGGCCCGATGACCTCGTTTGGGTGCACGATTATCACCTCATGCCGCTGGCAAAGGCACTACGCGAGCGCGGGCATAGGACTCGTATAGGCTTTTTTCTTCACATCCCATTTCCTCCGCCTGAAATTCTCACTGCATTGCCCCACCACGAGCGTCTTATACCATCGCTTTGCGAATACGATCTTGTTGGCTTCCAGACCGGTGACGACGCCTTCAATTTCAGCCGTTACCTCACGCGCGAATGCGGCTTGCACAGCCGCGATTTCAATTTCGTCGTCGCCGACCGAACAGTCCGGATTGGCGCCTTCCCGGTCGGGATCGAAACAGCGGCCTTCGGCCATCTCGCGCAGCGTTCGGCCCGATTGCCATTCGTTAGGCGTGTGATAGACAGCTTGGTTGGTCGTGCGCTGATTATCGGGGTCGATCGGCTGGACTACTCGAAGGGAATAGCGAATCGGCTTTCGGCATTTGAGCGGTTCCTCCAGACACAGCCTGACTGGCGGGGCAAAGTGACCTATCTGCAGATCGCGCCCAAGAGCCGCACCGAGATCCCAGAGTATGCCGATATAGGTCGAGAGATTGGATCGGCCGCAGGACGCATCAACGGCACCTACGGTGAGGCAGACTGGACGCCGATCCGTTACATCAACCGCGCCTATAGCCACTCGACACTTGCCGGGCTTTATCGCGCCGCACGTGTCGGGCTCGTGACTCCACTGCGAGACGGAATGAACCTCGTCGCCAAGGAATACGTGGCCTCGCAGGATCCCGATGATCCGGGCGTGCTTATTCTGTCGCGCTTTGCTGGCGCGGCCCAGGAATGCAAAGCAGCATTGCTGGTCAATCCCTACGATCCCGACAGCGTCGCGGCAGCCATCGGGCAAGCACTCTCGATGTCACGGCCCGAGCGGCGCGATCGGCACAACGCGATGTTTCAGGTGCTCTCACACAACGACATCCAGCATTGGGCTGGTAGCTTTCTTACGGAACTGGAACGTGAGCCCAGCACTCCAAGCCGGCTGGAGCAAATGCCCTTTGTGGTATCGTAATCGTGAGGAAACGTATCGGCGTTGGTCAAGTCGACGAGGCCCCTTTGCAATTGGGGAAGTGCAACGAGAGAGCCTCAGCGCGGGGCGATGCGCCTGGGCTCATGCCTGCAGTCTCAGTTCTGCCGCAGAATTAATCTGCTTGCCGATCGCCGGCTGTTTCTGTCTTCGTAACTCCGCATTCCCCGCAGCTATAGGTCCGTGAGTACCAATCGTCTGTTGCTGGAGCGACATGCACAAGATGCATAGGTCGTCCACAGTTACTGCAGGCGGGTCGAATGCGGAGGCTCGTAGGCCGCGTCAACTCTTGGGTCGCAAACATGATCCCTTCAGCTTTCTGTCCGGAGCAGGCTAACGTGTTTCTCCTGCCACTTTGGCCCCGCCCACGCATCTGGTGTCGATACGGGGGCAAACACGGCGAGCAGTCTTTTTCGCATCAACTGCTGCAACGAAGTGCAGCCTGACCAATCTGCTAGGCGCGCAGACGTTCACCCATTGCTGCTGCCTCGCTGAGACGTTCGATTTCTTCATCGGTCGCGAGAACATATTGAGTGTCGTAAGGAAATATTCCCTCACTCTTGACCGCATATCGGCCCGCAGCGAGCTGTTGAATGGCCTTGGAAACCGCTTGCCAATCCCGTGACATGGGAACCTCCGGCTGTAGGCTAATTGAGATGTTTGTCGCTGTCGTTTCTACGCGGGAGCGCCTGGAGCGCCCCAAATACGGCATCGTCGTCTCGGACCAATTCGACGAGGCTGATCCGGCCACCAGCTGGGGCTGGCGTGCCAGCCGCTTCGCTTCCGTAAAGCCGCGAATAGAGAAAGCCGGGCGCCACAATTAGCCGCGGACAGCACGTACGGCAGCACCTCCAAGACGAACCTCGAAACCAGCTTGAGCATTGAAGACCCCTATGCCCGGCGTGCCTTCGGTAACCACCATATCATACAGCCGTTTGATATTCAAACGAGCGTTTGAGGCAAGACGATGACGTTTGGTTGTCTTTTACCGAGGGCGCATTGCGTTCGGCGGTCTTACCTAGTGGCACTTAGGTACCGAGCCAAATAAAGCGCCATCTCAATTCACGGTCCCGTCAAACAGTAACGTCCGCGCGAACCAATTTCCTCGCTCTGTTAGCCGTGCTGAACCATTTCGATGTTTTGTGGTCACAGTCAGCATTCCATCGCGCGCGAGGTCGGCGGTCGTAGAGCCGGATATCGGCTTGCCACCTGGCGCTCCATGCCAAGCTCCGTCTTTCTTGTGGAGCCCATCCGAGTGGAAGCAGGCCACCAAAGCATTTCTTTTGCTGGGAGATAGAAAGGCGATCGGAGCGGGCCGCTCTCCGGGCGCAAGAAGTGGCAAGTAAGAGGGAGAAATCATCTCGCTCTGCAGAGCGGGCTCCACGTTTTTATCTTGAAGCATCGTCATGTCTGCCCCGTTGAGAGTGCGCCAAACGCCGGTCCAGCGCCCGCACGGTTGGCAGTAATACACTGGAGCTGTGAAGCCGTGAGTTGCAAAAATGCAACGTCAACAGAAAAGGAACATCATACACGTCCCATCAACAGCCTATACCACTCTACGGCCGCCCGCGACCGACCTTCGAATGTGGCGTCGTTCCAGCCAAAAATGGCAGCCTGATGTGGCCGCCTTCTCGTGGGGCGATCGCAGCATCTTCGCTCCTTACCCCTTTCAGAATTTCACGTCGGCCCGGAGAAGTCTTGTGTTGCTGCCCGCCGGGCGGGGATGCTGCAGCCTGCATTCGAATCTGTTGTTCGACTTGCGAAATCGGTGACTTTCGTCGGCAACGTCGCGGCGGCTCATGCAGGCCTAGGCCTACCCGCCATAGATAGTCGGGGCGGCTATTATTGGCCGATATAGCACAGCGAGAACGAGGGACCGATGTGATTTTGCACTATTGAAATCCTCCCCAGCGACTAATGAATGAGTCGGCGGGCACTATCGGTAGCGCGCTCTTTGTGTTGTGGCTCGCCCACGGCGAGGCTGCGTTGGCTTCCTGTTGCGGCGCGGGCTTCGGCTGCACCGCGGCGGTCTGTTGCGATTCGACCCTAGGCACTTCGTTCTTGGCCGACTGATTCTCACGCAGCTCACTGGGCTTCGGCTTCGCAGTGACGACGGTCTCAATCTGCGGCGTGGGCTTGGTTGTTGGCATGGCAGTCGATCTAGTTGTCGCTGAATCCGCGCCGCGATCCTGCGTTGTTGGATCAGTCGAGGCGACTTGCATCTGTGAGGCGGGCTTCGATTCGAACAAGGCGCCAAAAAAATTACTTGCCAACGAACCGTCGTTGTCGGCCCAAGGGACGGGTGGCAGTTGCGGCAGTCCAAATCCAGTCGGCGGCAGCACTATCGCAAGTGGTATTATCTTGCCCGGAAACCGTGCGAGGAAAACCGTGTTCATTCCGCCGTCGAGTCCGCTGTAGACTGGGGCGACTGGCACGTTGTCTTCTACCAATTTCGCGTATTCGACCTCATCGGCGTGTTGTTTCTCTAGCGCCAGGCCAGCGATTTTGGGATTGACGACAAAGGCAGGGCAATTACCGGTCGGGTCAAATATAAGCGGCTGCGACGAATTCAGGGGGTGGTACGCATCGAACACATAATGGCGATTGCACACATCCACCTTGGGTTCGAGATGCGTCGCCTCGAAATGATCGTTGCCGATCTTGAGCATCTTCCAGAAGGCCATGTGCGGATTAGTTCGATGGCGGGCCAGATTCGCCGGCGTCAAACGGAACGGAAAAGCCTGGATCTGGAATGACCGCTGGCCGCCACCGAGCAGTGAGTCGCGCGCCAGCGAATAGATCTCGGCCATCTGCTCATCAGTCATGGCATAGCAGCCGCTTGACGAACAGTCGCCGTGGATCATGAGAAAATCACCGTCGCGGTCGTTCGCCTTGTCGAAGCTGTTGGGAAATCCGGTGTTGATCGCAAGATAGTAGTTGGAATTTGGATTCATCAACTCGGGCGTTATTGTATAGAACCCCTCTGGAGCCTGGCGGTCGCCCTCATGTAACTTCGGCCCCAGATCGCCCGACCACCGACAGATCGGATAGATCTTGAGGATCTGGAAATGGCTCCTGGTGTCCTCCTTCCAGACTTCGAGCTCCGCTTCTTCCTTGAAAATGCGCACAAGGATCGGTGAGTTTTTCACCATGTGCTTTTGTTGGAACAGAGACAGCAGTTCGGGAGACAGCTCCTTTGTTGCCCTGGTTGGCAACTGATTGCCGTCTTCGCCAGGGCACGTGACCGGCGTCAAAGCGCCGGCAAAAGCGGCGGCCGATAACACCAGTGCCCGGACCAGCGTAGCGCGCATCAACTGCTATACCCCCGACCGTGGGACGTTTTCCCATCTTATTACCTGTAACAGGCGGCTTTCGTAAGGCAATTCGTCAGGATCGGCGATATCGAGCTGCCGATCACGGAACAATCGGACGCGGCGCAGGGGCCGCCGATTTTATCGCGCCAATTTGAGCGCGCATTCGCGCTGATAGTCTTGGATTACCACCTTCGATCTAGATGCACCTAATTCAAATAGAAATTTGTGCGATTGGCACGTTCTAATGAGCTAAACTTTGTGCAGGTTTCCGATTTCTCTTCATTGACCCAGCAGCGTGAGCCGCTGAATCTTGCCGTTCGATCAATTCGGCGCACTGTATCCATCGCTCTGCCATGCGATGCCATACGATCTCGTTCTCGGGACTAGGTGTGCATTTCGCCATGACCTCGCACTCAGCGGCAAATCTTAGGAAACGATCTGATGCGTTCATTGGCCGACCTCCGTGCTCCATCAGATATCCGATCAGGCGAAACCCGGATCCCTTTGAAAGGTTCCGGCTCGACTCAAACAAATTTCAGCTTCGCCAACTCACGACGTGTGGATGACCCTCACCGCACTTCGCGGTTCCATTTTCGGCGCTTAGCGGACATCGAGGCTGCGTCGAGGAATGTCTGCTTTGGCCCTTAGCAGACATGCAAGAGCCGCAGATCAATGTCAGCTTTCGGGGGTGAAGCAGACATGACGCGAACATCCCGGCATGTCGCCTAATGACCCATAGCGGTCAAGCGCCGTTGTTGTCCTCCAGAATGCTGAGGTTTAGCGTATGATTGTTTTTCTGTCGGCCGTCAAAGGCAGCCATTGGCGATCCGCCCTGGGGCCGAATGTCCACTTTCCATCGCCACAAACATTCTGTTTGGGAACGTCACCGCTGACTTACCTGTCGCGGACGGCAATGATTGGGAACACCGCTGCGGTTGATCCGTTTCCCCGCAGCGGGCGAGCAGGCCGAGAAGTGTCGCAGAAAGTACGCGGAAGTCGCTCAGCCCGATTTCGAAAAATTGGCCGTTGGGTTTGGCGCCAAGTGCTTCAGAGTTGATCGGCCCGACGATTTCGGCGAATCGGTCGCGCGAACTCCCGGCGAGAAAGGCCGCCTCTACCAAATGCGGACCAAAATAGCCGTTGTGTAACTGAAATGTCACAGACTCAGGATCGGCCGTTGCGTATTATTTTGAGTCAGGCAGCGTTGGGATGGGGTTACGTGATGCACGCTAAATTCCGAGGATGCGTCGCCATCGTAGCAGCGCTACTAGCCGGTCCGGCGTTTGCTGCCGACATGCCGCTCAAAGCGCCGCCGCCGCCCGCCGGTTTCAGCTGGGACGGATGCTACATCGGCGGCAACGTGGGATGGGCAGGCGATCGGCCCACCGCCGACCTCAATCCTACGGGTACTTACCTTACGGCAGCGGGTGCTCTCGCGCCCCCGAACGCGGCTGGGACAGGTGCCCTGCCAGGCGATTTGGCCGCGGTAACTAATTCTCTGAGTACGACCGGCTCGGGTGTGGATGGCGGTGTGGAGGTCGGGTGCAACAAGCAATTCGGTCAGTGGGTGGTCGGCGTCGAAGGGGATTTTGATGGGACGAGCTTGCGCGACACGTTGTCGGCTGCGTTTGGGCCGGTGATCAGCGCGAATCCGGCCTTTACCGTTTCGTCGCACACCGACAACGTGTCGGTACAGGCGGATTGGTACTCGACATTTCGCGCGCGGTTCGGTTTCGCTTCGGACCGCTGGCTCGTCTACGGAACGGGCGGTTTTGCTGTAGCAAACCTAAACTCGAGCACGAACGTTACTTTCGGCTCAAACGGCACATCGCCTGTGTACGCCAATGCGGTGCATCTGGGATCATCCTCCCAACTCGCTGCCGGCGGAGCAATCGGCGGCGGCGTCGAATACGCTTTCAACGATCACTGGACGGCTAAGGTCGAATATCTTTTTATCGCGCTGGACACCCGCGGTTACAATTCGCCTCTGGTGGCCCCGGCAGGAGTTGCCGCGGGCTATGCATGGAACACCACTCTATCCGAACAAATTCAGACAGTTCGGTTTGGTGTGAACTATAAGTTCTAATGCTCCAGACTAGCGAAGTCACGGTCACAGTCGGCTGAAAGCGCGGTCCGGTATGGATCCCTCGGCAAACACCGGCTATTTTGTGGCGATGCCCGCCACCGGGATTCCTTTGCAAAATTGCTGGGCGGAGAAAGTGCGTCGCTCGTTTTTGTGAATCCGCCGTATAACGTAAAAATCCGAGGCCACGTCTCCGGAAAAGGTCGGATCAAGCACCGCGAGTTTGCGCGGGCAAGCGGCGAAAAAACGCCAACTCATCAATTAATTGAACGAAGCCGGGCTCCCATATTAGCCGGCACTTAATTCAGCTCCTAGATCGCGCTTCGGCGGTCTTGGGGCGTGAAATCGTCATAGACGCCTCCGGTACGGGCGACGCGACCTCATCGGTGATCACCTTGAAGTTTGCCAGCGTGCACGGGCCGAACGAGGTCACGATCGCAACGTCGGTCGCATCGCGCCCGCGTGCCATCAAGATGCGGCCGATGCGCGGCTTGTTGTGGCGGGCATCGAACGTGTACCAGCGATCACCGAGATAGACTTCGAACCAGGCGCTGAAGTCCATCGGCGCATCATCGAGCGGCACGCCGATGTCGCCGAGATAGCCAGTGCAGTAGCGCGCCGGAAGGTTCATGCAGCGGCACAGCGTGATCGCAAGATGGGCGAAGTCCCGGCACACACCTCGCCTCTCCGAATAGGCGTCGAACGCTGTCTTGGTCGGGCTCGCGTGCTGATAACCGAACGTGATGCGATCATGGACATAATCGCAGATCGCCATCACGAGCGGCCAACCTTTTGGAAACTGTCCGAAAAGGGACCATGCGATATTCGAGAGGCGATCGGTCTCGCAGTAACGACTGCCGAGAAGAAAGATCAGGACGTCCACCGGTAGGTCTTCTAGTTCATGCTGCTTCGCTTGCGTGGCCGTTGCGTCCGCTCCCCCGCTGTCCTTTATCAGGAAGTCCGCAGACAGGGTCAGCCGCCCCGCGGGGGCCCGAATGACGTGGCAAAAATTGCCAAATCTGTCGTGATAGGTGTTGGGGACGATGGGTGGATCAATCCGCATGCGATCGAGCGTTAGCAGATCGGAAAAGCGTGACGGATGGACACTCAGTGTAAGGATCATTGGTGTCGGCTGCGGGCAGTCATAGGATATCTCGTAGCCGGCACGTATCTTCATGGAAAACTTTTCGGTCCGCGCTCTCGGGTACTAAGTAAGAATTAAGACAGCGAAAAAGTTCCGTTCTTCGGTCGGTCAGAACGAACTTTTTTGACCCTCTGCAGGGCCAATGCGCCACTCGCGACGGTGAGAGCACCAGCCATGCAACAATGCCCGCTCGCGTTGAAAGACGACGCAGCCTTGTGACAAACTGGCAACACTCAGATGAAATCACATGGCGGTTTTATGGCACGTAAATCTGGCCACCGTTCAGCCCCTATTTCTCGGTCGGATTCCAGCCGCGGGAGATTGCAATATGTCTTCCATCGGCTGGGCGAGAAATTTGTACCTGAACATTGAGACTGGTCGCATTTTTCCTGGTGCGCCGTCGCCCTCCTCGACTGTTTTTTGGAGGGTCGTTTGGCTCTTTGCTGTTGGTCTAATAGCGGCAGGACTTGCGGCATGCGCTCAGTCCCCAGTGGCCACCAACAAAGCACAATTGCGCGCCGCTACCCGAAACGCCTCGGTGATAGCCGTTTACACGAAAAAGCGCACGCCCGGCACGCATGCGGCCTCGGACGGCCTCGCCAGCTTTTATGCGAATGGGTCACGAACGGCGAGCGGCGAAAGATTCGATCCTCATGAATTAACCGCTGCTCACCGCACCTTGCCGTTTGGAACCCGATTGCGCGTGACCAGCCTCGCTACCGGACGGTCGGTCACAGTTCGAATCAACG
>Ga0210394_10001988_pt1 | contig 29803 bp, 50 predicted proteins | sample IncBWC12MmetaG_FD_160121 | JGI IMG/M metagenome (GOLD analysis project Ga0210394, IMG submission 160121) | Forest soil microbial communities from Barre Woods Harvard Forest LTER site, Petersham, Massachusetts, United States - Inc-BW-C-12-M | ecosystem: Environmental > Terrestrial > Soil >... | reverse complement strand
CTCCTAGTAAATAACGAAGATTTCGTCTGCTACGACCACTCGGGCATTGTCAGTGTACCCGCCGTCTCCTATTCCCTGAATTTTTGCCTCACGGTACTTGACCTTGAAAACTTTGTAAATTGGTGCGTTTGTATTTTTGCTCCACAGACGTTCGTGCCATAGGACGTTTTGTTCGGCTTTTTCACGCTGAAGATAAATGTGAAAACCCGCCTGATGCATACCGGCTTCAACTTCAGCCTTTACCCACGTTCTACGGGGCATCGGAAACTCCATGAAAGAAGATTCCAGTTTTCCGCCGTCTAGAACCTTGTAAACTTTGTATCCAAAACCAGTCGCTTTCGGCTTGATTGGACTAACGTTGTGTACGGACATTTCATTTCCTTTCGAATTTTAATCCCGGCAAGGTCCTATAAGGCCTCTTTACATTTGACCCGCCTCGTCACGGGAACCGGGATTTATTACAGCGTGAACTTCGATTCGTCCTCTTTCGCCTTCGGCTGGAACTGAGCCTCAACCACGTCAACGGCTGCCACCAATGCACCGACAATCTTCGTGGCGTTCTCCGGATTCGTGTTCTGTGGGGCCAGCTTGCCTACAAGACGGATAGCCTTGATCGCTCGCAGTACACGAGCGGTGGCAATCCGGGCGAATCGTTGTTCCTTGGTTTCTGCTACTTTCGTCATAAATACCTCACATTCTTTAGAGTATCAAACCACGAGAAATTTGTCAAGCTTTATTTTAGTAAGGTTCGGTATTTCCGTTGCGGTCGGGATGGCCTGTTTTCCACTCTCGGTGAAGTTTGATGAAGTGCGCCAGATTGTAAACCGCATGAAACATTCTGTAGCATAATTCGCAGACTTCACCAAATTCCGGCACAGCAAAATTGTCGATGCTCGGTAAGGGATACTGGCATTCCGGATTCCCGCATTTCTTTGGGCACCGGGTCAATAGTTGATCGATCAAAAGACAGTTCGCCTTGATATCAGCCTTCTCTTTCGGCGTCAGTTTCCGATATTTGAAGTCGTAAATCAAAGTTGGAACCCCGATTCTTTGAGTCGTCGTTCTATTCTATCGACTCGTTCTTCCAAAGTCAGTTCAGGATCGTTAATAGTCGGCCCAAATTCTTCGTCGTAGCCACGAAACCACTGATATTCGTCCATATATTTGTATGTATTAGATGAACGAGGCTTTCCTTGACGCTTAGCTTCAGCGCCCTCTTCTCGAATCTGTTTGACAAGTTCTTTTCGGTTATAGATCATTTCGTTTCCAGTTCAGATATCCGGCGATGATATCTGCGTGACATGGTTTCGGGTGACATACACAGCCGAGAATTGCATTCGGTGGAAAATCCTCACGGGCCATAATCCGCAGTCCACGCTGAGCGTCGGCGTACCAATATTCAGCGAAGCATAATACGGCCTCTTCTCGATCTTTTACGTAAATCGTATCTTCGAAGCGGCTCAGCTTGTGGCTGAACGGATTTCCAAACACACTCGGGCGAGACACCTTGCGACTGCAAGGCGTGAATCGGCAGTTTACAACTGTGACCATTAACTGTTGACCCGGCGAATCCAGCCGGTCAGGAATACCCTATCCTTCGGATTCTCATTGGCGATACCGATGGCGTAAGTCACCAGAGCGGTTTTGTATGTCACCAAAATGTTCGTAGGATCGTGCTGGTTCACAAGCACCAAGGTGTTAGGCCCGAACTGACAATCCGCAACTGTCCCGAGAAGAATCTGGAGCAGCTTGACAGCTTCGCCCACGCCGAATAGGACGCCCATATCGAACAGCTTATTGGCCACATCTTGACTATTGATCTGACTGTAGAGCGCTTTCCAATAATGCTCCACGTAATACTCAGTCGCCCTTTCCGGAGTCAAATTTTCGATATCTTCGCTAGGTAAATCCCTTTGGGTAATACCGTACTTCGTTGGCCCGCCGGAATCGGCGGGATTATTTGTGTACCCGCCTTCGTGAATTAATGTCTTAGCTATCGCAATTTTAGAGTCCGCCAAAGTCACCTCCCGATGACAGTTTGCACAAAGTAAAATACAGGTCGAAACTTCTTTAGCAATTCGCTTTAAAGATGATTCTAAGATCGGACCCGAATCTAAGGTCTAACTTTTTCTTCAGCATGTTTTTTCCGTATCGGTATAGCTTTCAGAAATTCTTTCACGTCCTGTCGATCCGTGTGCGTCCAGATGATCCGCTGCCGTTGATTAATCTCTTCCAAAGTCATGTCGTGCAGATTGATGAACGCTCGGAGGCTTCGGCAGTTATCGCACTTCTCAGCGTAGGTTTGATCATCTTGTGTCGATGGGATGTAAACTCCGTGCTGGCACTTCTTACCGGGTTCGATATTCGGAACCCAACCGCTGACTGGTACCACTATGTCATTTCGACTAAACATCCTTGTCTCCCTTGATTTCTTCGTCCCTGATTTCCACACCTTCAACTGCTTTCTTAGGTGCTATCAACGCAGTCCAAAATCGTTTCCAAAAACTCTTTTTCAATGGAGCGACGTACGAGACTAGGTTTTCAGGAACCGCTGACTGAGCGCCATTGATAAGTCTCTCGCTAGCCGACGGCTTATTTGTCGATGCTCGGACCATTTTCATCGCCTCGTCAAAATCTAGATCACCTGTTACCCACTTACGGTTGCACATCAGGCATTTGATCATTTGTTTGCCGTCAACGAAGGTGTGTAGCATCACGACGAAATCGAAATTAAACAAAGGGAGTTTCGGCTGGAAAGTTAGAAAATTGGGGCTGTTAACGTCGGGAGCCATGACGGTCCATGAGTCACCTTTGCGGTGTGAGCATTTGTGCTGAACTTTCATTAATTCGATTTGATATTGTTTTTGCATTCTCGCCATAAAATCTTTTCGTTTTTCTTCTCGCTCGATTCCCTGCTGTTCTAATTCAGTAGCCTTTTGAATCAAGGCTTGTTTTATCGGATCATTCGTATCCATGTGGTATCTCGACGTTTCGAAATTTTAACTCTTCTTTGATCCCTTCGGGTGTATATTCGATCACGTATCCACCGGCTTCCTCGCACGTGAAACCCATCATCAGGTGGTACATTTCCTTGAATTTCTCGATCAATTCTTCTGTTTCTACACCCCGAAGATGGGCCTCGATAAGCTTAGGCTTCGGCCAATCGGTGAGGACGATTTTAGTTGGTCTTTCAGACATAACTTTTCAAAATCTCCTGTTTCCTTGTCTCTTAGTTCGTCCAACATTCTTGACGCTTTCGCATCAGTCAACTCGCCGGATTCGTACCGGTCGAGAATCTCTTTCCAGTGATTGAATCTTAATTCTTTTCTTTCAGACGCTTCCACGTTGACTCCTGCGGATAGGCTAGGAAATAGTTGGTGTGATAAACAACCCGGCCACGCTCATCGATAAGGAATTCATCCTCACTCAACATCATAGCTACGGGATCGGACCAACGGACAACCTGCTGCTCGTTCGGTTCCTCGGAATTCCGGAGCCGGTCGAAACTCTGATCACGCTTTTCCCGGTCAGTATACTGCAAAGTTGTCATCATAATCCGAATCCTCCCCACGGTTCATTGTTAATCCAATCGGCTACCATGAAAACCACAGCCAGTAGGAGCACGACGAATACGACGGCCCACTGGTCCGGAGTCAATGCATCCCAAGCGCTCACGTCAAGTCGATCCAGTAGTATTTCCGCCGCAACCCGGTGCGCTCGCAACAACTGCAAGGCTTCCGTGCCATGCGTGTGCGAACCTTATAAATCTTAGCCAGCTTCTCACTCCACATCCGCTTGGAGAACTTATTCAAGGAATTGTCGGATCGAATTTGTTTGGCACCTAGTTTCCGTGCAGTTTCGATCAGAGCAATGTACAACTGAATTCCGTGGCCTTTTTTCCTATATTTATTAAAAATTAGAGTTGAGCTAGTGTGGACAGTCTTACTTCTTTTATTGACTTTCAACAAACAACCGGACCCGATGACTTTTCCGTTTAGGAAGAAGCCTAACACGTTATCCCATCCCCGCATTTGTCGCAGGGATGTGATAGCCTGATGCTCGGGTCCGGCGAATATTGATGAGTATTTACGCATTCTTGCACTGGCACTTGTCTGTTTTGCAGACGTGACCGGCCAATCGAGCCGAACGCTTCTCTTCTTTCTGAGTCTGATCGATCAACGCCTCGTAACGTGCCGCAGCCGCCGCTACCGGGCCACGAGCCTGATAACGATCCGGATTGTTTACGAAATGCTCAAATTCGACCGGACGATAATCGGTGTACTCGATAGCGAACAACCGTTGCCACGTATTCCGCAAACGGCCAGCCTGAGTGATCTTGGCGGTATCAGGCTCGCCCTTGTGGAAACCATGCCAGATGTTGTGCAAGTGTCCGTGGATGTTCAAATCGCATCCATTCGGCAAATGACCGGACGGCTTGTGCGTTAACCAGACGTGCCGGAAAGATATAGCATCGCAGGCGAAGTCGAAACCGTTCTCCATCCACCATTTGCAGTTGTGGTGCCAATCATGGTTGCCCCGGACCAAAATCTTCCGACCGGGCAACAACGGGTAGATCGCTTTCCAGCCCGTAGCAGGGCCGATGAAAACATCTCCCAAGCACAGGACCAAATCCGTCGGCTGGACCGTGTTCTGCCAGTTCTTGACGATCAAATCCGTGAAGTTCGACGGACGGTCGCAGTACGTCTCAATCTTGTGATGATTCAAATGTGGATCGCTGATCAAGTAAACTTTCATTTTGCTATCGCCTCTCTAACTAATTTCATTATCAATTCAAAATCTTCGAACGGAGCGTAAGCCAGATACCGAATCTCTTGCTGAATCTTCTTGTCTATTTCGATGGCTCGATCCTTATTCTGATATCGACCACTCGCTATGTATGTCTTGTTTCCCCGGACAAGAAAAATATTGTAGCTATCGAAGTCTTTGTCGTACGTATCGCTGACCAACTTCAAAGCCGGTGCCAGCGAAGGTGGAGCATAAATGTAAGACAGAGCGACCGGTGAATCTGTCACGATGTTCTTGACGCCGTTCTTCAGCAGCCGGTACTCGTAGTGCATCTGCTTAGCCTGAATGTAAAACTGATCATAGTGATCAACCGGCTGCTTAGCATAGGCCCATGCCTTGACATATTCGCTAACTAGCTCGACACTTACCAGTTCACGCTTCAGCCGGGAGAATACTTCAGCCGCCGTCGTGCTCTTGCCCGCTCCCGGCCCACCGAAGAAATTAATTCTCACAGGCTATCTCTCCATGCTTGAGTCTGTTCCTTCAGAAATTCGGTGATATCCTGAAGGCATACGGCATCGAGCACAACCACTGCTACCGGTACGAAAACATACTTTCTCCACGCCGGGAAAAATTTGATCGTACCCAACGGAACACTGGCTATACTTCTAACGTTCCAAACCCGAGTTTTATGGCCGGGATTCGCCATTTCGTAAAATTCAAGATAGCTCACTGTTTTTGCCTTCCTCTCTTTGACGTGATCGGAATGATGCATTCCGCATCCGGGTTGACTACAGAGCCAATCTTTCGCCATTAGGCCTCTCCACCATGCTCGATTTCGGCCATGACGACCTTTTCCAATATTTCAATTGGATTGAATCTGTATCCCTCGACCTCAAGTTGCTTTACAAATTCCGGGTTGTTCATCAAATCCTTAATTAGCGGGAGAGCTTTCGACATTTCGTATTTCGCTCTCAGTTCATCATAAGCCTGAAGCAGCTTATCGACTCGGGACATATCCCCGATATGCAAGCCACCGGCCCGGTTCAGACGAATCTGCCGGATAGCCTCTTCTGTGGTCTCGACAGTTGTTTCCTTGACTTGCTTACCCATGCTTGCTCGTGCTGTCTTGCTTAGTTCGGTCATTTTGTCCTCACTATTAGAGAATATCAAACCCTTCAAAATTTGTCAAGAGAAATCTACCACGAGGCGTAATTTGTCACGTCTTTGCCTTCACCACACTGGCATCGGATGACGGTGTTGGTCCCTATCCCACTGGAACTAGACTGTTTGATCACGTAAGAAGGATTCCATTTTCTGTTCATCGTAAAATCACAAACGTGTGCTACAATCCACGCTTGGATACCGGAAGCTTCTATAGAGTCGAAAGAAACGCCCGTAGTCCAGCCGTTTTCCCGAGTCAGCTTAGTTTGTTTAGTTATGTCCATACATACCTTCGGCTTTCCGGGCCTTATCGTCCGTCGCTAACTCATCCGGGGACATGCTCTGCCCGCAATCACAAATTGGTGCCGGTGCTTCTTCCTTAGCTGGCTGTCGAACCTTGCACTTTTTGCAGACGTAGTTCATTTCGGATTTCCTCTCGGACTTGCATTAGGATTTTTCCAAGCATGTTCTTTCCGACACCGTTGCATACTCCCCAATAAGTGTCGTGCCACCAGTTCTTTTCTACTAACTCTTCGTCGCCCGTTTCGAGTAAAAGCTTTCTCAATTCCGGGTCCGAAAATTTCGCACGAATGACTAGAAGCATGATGGTGTATTTCTGTCTATCCCAATCTGGAATGATGTTCTTAAGTTTCTTTCGACTCCCTAGTCGCTTAGCATCCGCAGGAGTAGCGGCCTGATAAATCATTTCTCGATCTATATCGTCGGTGGCTTTCTCTCCTTGATAAGCGTGCTCTGCTGATTTCAGAATACGCTCCCGCCACACAATCGGATAAATACAGAAATTCGACAAGAAGCTATATCGGCCTGTGAATCCGTTAATCATCGGTCCATGCTCGTTTCGTCAAATAAATGGCGTAGATCACTCCAAACGTTGCTATCACCGTCGCCTCAAAATAATGCACCCATGCGTCGAAAAGAATAAAGAAAATCATCGCAGCAGAAAAGAATATGCTGAATGCTTTCATATTCCTTCTTTCTTTGGTAAAGGCTGATTACATGTTGGACAACAAATTGGTTCCTTGCCTTCTCCACCGGCCCATGTAGGCCAGTGCTTGACTCGTTCGGCGTTCTCTTCTAAATGTTTCCAGAACGCTTTATTCTCTTCTGTATCCTTGATTTTATGCAGACCACTCATGTCAATCCTTGTACGGATCGAATTCATCGGCTCCAGCCATAGCAACGCCTAGCGGAGTCAATGTATGCAGTACCCGGATAGTTGGACCCATAGCCTCAAGAACAGCAGGCAACCGCTTGTAGCAGTCCGGAGACTCGTCCAGACCGGCCCCACGCAACTCGATGCCCGACTGAGTAATCCACGAAGCCATCATAGCATTCGTGACCTTACCGGCACGGACTATTTCTCCGGTTTTGCAGTTCCGCTTTCCTGCGGCTTCCATGCGCCCCATAACTCGGCCTGCGCCGTGGATTGTAGACGACAGTGTAAACTTGGATAGTTCATTTGAAACGCCCTCAATAATGACAGCGTTTTCCGCCATTGTTCCGCCAACGAATCCTCTCTGACCGGGAAACGCTGGAGTAGCGCCCTTACGAACAACCCACAGCGGTTGATTATCGTGCCATTCCAGCCATGCGAAATTGTGGTGATTGTGTACTTCCTCGACAATCGGAGCACCGATTATCTGAGCAACTTTCTGACAAACCCAATCACGGCCAGCGTAAGCATACTGACCGGCCAGATTCATAGCGGAGACATACTGAGCGCCTAGATCAGACTTTACAGATAACACAAGCGGTGGAACATCCATACCGTCTTTTGCTCCACCGGCCTTCAAAAACCACGTAGCGGTCTTGTGTCCCAATCCACGTGAGCCGAAGTGAACGCCAACCCAAATTCGACCTTGTTCATCCTCGAAAATATCTACATAGTGATTACCAGAGCCGACTGTTCCTAGTTGACCGTAAGCCAAATCTTTTAGATTATGAAAAACTTCCAAGCGCTGCCACGCACAATCTTCGAACAACGAATGATCAACTGCTGTTTGATTCTTTCGTCCGATGCCGAAGCTGATGTGCTTCGAAACTTGATCCATCACATTGCTCATGTCAGCCTTTAGAGCAGGCACATCCTTAGGCTCGACAGCCAATCGCACGGCCTTGTTTCCGCAGCCGATATCGTAGCCGACACCAGACGGACTGATAGCATCTTTATAGGCCACGACACCGCCGATAGGGACGGCGTATCCTTTGTGATGATCAGCCATCAAAGCGACTTTTTCGGCGTCGATGGAGCAAGTCTTAATCTGCGACAAAGCGCCTTCATCTACGTCCGTTCCAAAGATCGGAATTCCGTCGATTATTCTCATAGAAGTTGATCGTATGCGCCCATTTGAAATAAACGAGTAACTATAGCGCCAAATTGAAACCCGTGATTCCGATTATCGGGCACCTTAGCATGAGCCATCTCGTGCAGTAAAACTATATAAGCGAAATCTGGAACCATTCGCAAATCGTTGCTCAAAAGAATGTTGCCGTTTTCTTGTTCGCCATACGTATCGGCGTCGAGGTCGTCGCTAAATTCAACACACATATCTTTCGGCAATTCGTCATCGAAGTACGCCTTGTTATAACGGCGATATGCCGACTGAAGGTCTTTATTAGTTAGCCGCACGAGTCCACCCCAACCCGAGACCGGTCTTAGGATCGACGCCTAGGAATCGCTGAGGCGGTCGGAGAGCATTCTTCGCCCGATTCGCCTGACGATGCAGATCGTGCGCTCGGGGATTCTTCCGTTCGTACGAATTCTTTTTCTTACCGCTGCGCTCGTCTTTCATGGTATCTCCACGGACATTAGAACTGCGGCATAGGGGCGGCTGAATTCACCACCGGAACTATGGTAGGGACGAAAACTTTCTACTTTGAAGCCCCGGTTGGCATAGGCATTAATTTGATCCTCCAACTTTCCTACATCTTCATTCGAATTGATGGGAAGATCGATTACTACGTATCGTCTCTTCATTTTCCACCCTTGTGTGGGTTAATGGTAAGCTTGTAGGTAATTCGATCCCCGCCCTTTAACTTCGACAGAATCCCGGCGAGGTGTTTTCTCATTTCGCTAACTGTGACATTGATGCCGCCTGCTACTGTCATTCGATCCTCACAATCCTAGGATATCAAACTCAAGTTTGTTTGTCAAGTGTTTTCTCATCGGCAGGCCACTGAGTCTCAGCGAATTCAGCCCACCGGGTATTTTCTTCTATTTCGGCGGGAGTCAGGTTATCATAGTATTCAGTAATGCAGTAGGCACACCATCCACAGCAGGAACCGATGCGATGGCGTGCCCACGATACGAACCGACGGAACGGGTAGGTCGTCCAGTAAAGAAGATCACTCACAGTTTAAGAGTAACATATCCGAGAGTGCTTGTCAAGACAATAACGCTATTTTCTTTGTCAGAAAACGGGCCGGTAACTTCGAACCACGATTCGTCGAAAGCAACGATCAGGTACCACTTTCCGGCGTATTTATAAGCCGTTCTATAACTGAATTCTTTGCATTTTTTCGTAATACTCATACATTAACTCCGGTGTGTACTTCTTTTGCAATGCGCTTGAAAGATGAAACGTCGCTGTATAATCGTCGATCTGTTCGCCCGGTTTCCATTTATATCCTGTGAAACACCGTGGCGTTATTCCTAAAGGCTTCAAGGTTGCTGCTACGAACACATCCTCAGCCGCCGATATGCACGGAGCACTGGAAGCAACAAGAGAAAAGGCTCTGCGACTTAGCCAATATCCTGCACCACCACTCGCAAATTCTATGGTCGAATCTGGAAATTGTTTTGCTAACGCCGATGGCATTATATCGGCATTGTAACCGCCAACATAATCATAATATTCCATGCTGTTGAATAGATTTCTGGCCGAAACTAACGTATCGGTGTCAGCCTTAAATAAATAGTCAAAGCCACCGTCCACGGCCCACTGACAGATGGCCCGAGTTTTCAAAGATAAACCTTGGTAAGAGTCGTCTACAGGCAGCCAGATTTCATCTCGCATCAGCCATGGCCAATCACCAAGGCACGAAATCAATGTGGGACCACCCATGAAGAAACGATAACTCACGTCAGCCGGTAGGTCTTTAATCCAAGTCTCTCGTTGCGCCTTATGCAACTTCCGATTCGCACCGCATGATTCAATCGCTATTAAAATTCTCATCGTGTTCTAATCTCCGGAATTCGTTTTGTTTTATATTCCACGATAGGTGCATAAAATCTGGACTCAGCGTCGATAGCACACTCACGGGTGCATTCGTGTCTTTCCCATATGTAGTCCAGAGTCGGTCTCGGATTATGAATAGCCTTGAAAAATTCTAAGGCTATATTTTGTTCAGACCAAGGTATAAGTCGTTGAATGTTGACGAAATCTGTGTTGTTAGCGTGTTTTCTAGCGACCATCATCTTACCGGGGTCAGCAATTGCTAATTGATCCTCTAGTCTTGCCGTACGAGAGAACACGCTATCCTCTCCGTAAGAAACATCCGGAAAAGGGTGCTCTTTCCACCACGATCTTAAATAACACTGCGATGTACCCGATGCAAGGTAAGGTGGCCCACCGGGATTTCTGTAAAACAATCCTGTCGCCTCATCATAAGAAATCGTTGCATTGTAACCTGTCACAGCTTTGCCTGAGCGTGCTAGTCGCTCGACCTGTTCTTCAATTCTGTGCGGCGAACTCCAATCATCGTCATCCCAATTAGCCACGATTTCTCCGAATGCCGCAGCCGCTCCGATATTTCTTTTTGTACCTGTTGGAGTCTTTGTATCGAGACGAATATATTGAATTCGACCATCGGCGGGCAGTGCCATTTGCTGATCACCGTCATCGACAATAATCAGTTCGACGTTAGGATACGTCTGCTGCGTGAAACAACGAATAGCTATAGGCACATACTTCTGCCGATTATAGGTCGGCATTACCAAGCTAACTTTCCGGGGCAACATTTGGCTCTCCACTGTGAACTTTCGCTATGTTTGGTGTCCACGAAGCATTGATAGCTTTAACTAGATTTCCTGTTCGATCTGCGTAAGTCAACGCTCGCTGGTAGTTTTCTTCTATCGCAGCCTGTTTCGATTGATAAAGTCCGGGTGTTAGGCACGAAATAACTTGAAAAATTTCCTTAAAATTCGAAACCGCTAATACTCCGTTGGTATCGAAAAATTCTCCGACGCCATCTTTGTCAAAGGATCGTGGGCAACCCCAAAATATCGGAATGGTTTTTGTAGCGAAGGCATCCAACAATTTCTCCGTGAAATAGTTATGTCGATAAGCATTCTCAATGACGATAGTGTACTGGAACGGCACGAGCATACCACGTTTATCTGGAAGATATGGCGGCGATTTATGCTTCGTAATCGGAATTCCGTCAATTGAAGCAGGGAGTCCCCTGAATACTCGATGCCGCAACTCGTAGCCGGGACAGCCTTCCTTTGAACTTGTCAAATATGACACAGCAAACTTCTTTTGACTGGTATCGGCCTCTTGCGTCCAGACCGAACCGGGAGCAAAGAATCGGGCGTTACCGCACTCACTTAGTACCATGTGGTTCCATGTCAAGATAAGATCGTAGAATTTGTGGTTCTTGATTAGCTTCTCTTCAATGCCGGGTACGATTTCCTCAGGCTCCATTTGCCAGAACACTTTGTAGGGCGTTGTGTCTGCGAAATTAAAAATATCGACCGAGACAGAACACTGCCAATTAAGATTAGGAAGTTTAACATCATAATTAGCGTAGATAACCGGTGTATATCCAGTGTTATTTTGCATTTCGATACATCTCCCGCATCCACTCATGTCCTTCACTCAGCGGAGTCGTGTAACCCTTTTGTTTGACTTCTCGATAGTGCCACGAAATCCCGTCTGGAAAATTCATCGCTTTGATTTCGCCGGATTCCACTCCGGGTCCTAAGACTTGACCGGCGTACATGCCGACAGACCAATGATCGGGTTGAGCATTTGATATCACCCGTGCCGCTTTCTCTGAGACGAAGTAGCCTACGCCCGGTTCCGGCCAAGCATAAAGATGATGGCCGTAAATCTCGTATGAGCCTCTTTCTCCAAGAGGAATATTTGTCGGTCTAAACGCTCCACAAAAGTCGAATTTCTCGAAACCAGACTGCATCAATTTTCGTGGTATCAAGAATGTGTCATTCTCACACAAAAATGTGAAGTCGTAATTTCGATTTAAACCCCATCGGACGATTTCCTTGGTCAGAAATTGCCAGAAATCTTCACAACAGCCCTCAACCGACTGATAAAACGGGTGGCTGCATATTCTGTTTTGTTGCCACGGAATGCACACTTCATCCCGCTTAGGCCCAAACTCCGGGCCACGGCGACCAACAAAGAAACGTAAATCAGCTCCTGCGGCAGCAACATCCTTGCCCCACGTCTCTCGAATTACGTCGTGGCTGCCGTTACCGGCATCGCCATCATACGATAGAACAGCTATCAGCGTATTCATGTATAACCTGCGAAATATACTCTATATCTTCTTGGGTCAAACCTTGATGGATGCCGATAAAAAATCCGTAGTCGGCCAATCGTTGCGCCTCAGGACAACGAGATGCCTCTCGTGGAAACATCTTTTGATACACTGGCTGACTCAACAACGGGAATAAATAACGTGTTTCTATTCCATTACTCTCAAGATGTCGTAAGAACTTATCTCTGTCGATACCAGCGCTAGGGTAAATTACCATCGGATACATCATAAAAGAGTGAGTGTATCCACCGGGAATAGTAGGAAGTTGAAGCCAATCTATGTCGCTCAAAAGTTTAGTCAACGCCGCAGCATTTCTTCGTCGTCCAGAAATGGTATCCGTCCACTTCTCTAACTCAGATAAAGCGATAGCTGCTTCCAATTCCGTTGCTCGATAAGAGTAACCGATTCTTTCGAATTGATAGCGACGTTCAATCATGTCTTTCGATAGATCGTCGTCATCGTCGATACTGATGTAGCCTGTGTTTCGACCATGATTCATCAAACTACGACAGATATCATTTAATTGTGCATTAGAGGTCGTTACAAGACCACCGACGCCGCCAACAACTAAATGGGCCACATACGTACTGAAGCAAGCGATATCTCCCCAACTTCCTACGGATTTTTTATAAACAGAAGCGAACATTGTCTCGCACGAATCTTCTATGACCTGTAAACCAAGACTTTTCGCCTGAATCATAATCGTCCGCATGTCGGCTGGCAGTCCAAATAAATGAACGGGAATAATGGCTCTGGTTCGATCTGTGACTTTCTCGATCATTTTATAAGGGTCCATGTTGTATGTTTTTGAGTCTACATCCACAAATACTGGCTTCAAATTATTCTGAAGTACCACGTTGGATGTGGCGATAAATGTCGTTGCTGGAACCAACACTTCGTCGCCATCTTTGTATCCGTAAACTTCCTTCAGAGCAGCCAAAGCGATTTGTAAGGCTGATGTTCCGCTGTTGCAGAACAAAGCGTGTTTAACTTGATGATGCAAAGCAAACTGCCTCTCAAATTGTTCAGTAAACGTCCCACGACTTAAGCGATTGTTGTTCAACGCTTCGTTAACGTAGTCTTTACCATCTTGGCTGATGTTCAAATAACCTAAACTAATTTTTCTCATCGAGGCAATTGCTCCCTGAATTTTACGGCTAACGGACTCTTCTTATCTCGCTCCGACATAATCGGATGCTCAACAGGCCACTTAATATCGATGAAAGGATCATTCCATCGAATTCCATAATCTTTAGCCGGGTCAAATAACGCCGTGCATTTGTACTCCACTTCGATATCCGTCAAAGCGGCGAAGCCACGAGCGAAATACCACGGTGCCCAAACCTGCACACGATTACCTTCCGATACTAACGTACTCTGCCACTTCAAGAACGTCGAAGAAGATTGCCGCAAATCCACGGTGACAAACCACGCTACGCCCTTCGTAACCTTCATCAACTTTCCCATCTCGGGCTGAAAATGCAGCCCCCTGATGGTCCCCTGAACAGATGAGGAACGGTTGTCTTGGACAAAACCTGTGGGTAAACCTAATCGCCAGAATTCGTCCGTGCGATACTCTACTCCGAAAAACCCTCGCTCATCTTCCAACACCGGCTGAGACGAGATAACCTTGACTTCACCGTCGAAATATTCTTGTTCAATTTTAAACGGCATGAAACGACTCCTGCCATTGAATGGTCTTTTTCAAACCCAACTCTAAATTAATGTAACTGTGCTTATCGAACTCTCTTTCAGCTAAACTAATATCCATCTCAACACCTTCAGGTGAACCGGGAAGTTCTTCAGTATCGTAACTGATCAACATAGAATTCGTTATCTTGGCGATCATGGAGACCACATCGTACATGCTAGCTGTCACAGGAGAGCCGACGTTGTAAACTTGCTGCGAGCCGTTCAAGCAAATCTGCCACAGCGTTTCAACAGCATCTCGAATGTAACAAAAAGTTCGACGCTCCCGGCCTGAGTAATTCATGCGAATCGTGCCTGTCGTTAAAGCTTGCTCAATAAATTGACTCATGGCCCGCTTATCACCATTTCGAGTCCCCGGTCCATAGGCCAAAGACAATCGAGCCGACTTAGCTTTGATTCCTTTCTTGTAATATGCGCTACAGATAGCTTCTCCACAGCGCTTGCCTTCGATGTAACAAGACCGTGGATGATAAGGATTCGTCAATCCGATCTGTGACTCGTTTACTATGCCGGTCAAACCGCTATAAACTTCACTGGAACTCACAAACAAGAACCGCCCGTTTCTGACTAACCCTTCTAATAAACTGTTGGTTAATTCAGTATTCAACCTGATCGTCTCAGCCGGATTTGAAAGAAAGACTGATGGCTGAGCGTATCCAGCGGCATGAATCACCACATCAGCCGGATATGGCGGATACTTCGAAAGCACAAACCCGCCCCGATTCGCTATGGCAACAGTATGATCCGCAGGATTCGAATGACACAGGCCTGTGACGTTCAACTTCAGGTTCAAAGTTTCCTTAGCGATCAATAAAGAGGCCAATAGATGGGTCCCTAGCAAACCTGTCGCTCCGGAGATTACGACTGTAGCGCCGTCGAGTGAACTAAAATCGACAGCATTGTTGATGGCGTAAGCATCCGGCGAGATTAAGTGTGCGTTACTTCTCACCATAAAAGTCTCCCCACTCGACCAAAATTGTGCTCTTTCCATCCTCCCGGCGCAAAGCCATGTCGTAGGCCGGGAGAACGTCATTAGGCTCGTCCAACCGGATAACTTCGATATTAGTCAACATCAGCTTAAAAGCCTCTGTAAAGTCTCCCAAATGCTGGCATTGGGGGTTTACGGGCTTCGTAGCGCCGATCCCGGTACGGATGATCACCTTCGGCTTGTATTCGCCTTGGGACATTTCTTTGATCTTATCGAGGTGGTTGACAAGCTGGCCGATTGCCAGCAGCATAAAATTCCATCTCGGATAAATCGACACGGGAATGAATCCGTTCAAAGCTAACCCGAGAGACATGCCCATCTGCATCTCTTCGGCCACAGGCAATTCGATTTTCTTCGCCTCAGGAACGTTAACCAACGTCGGAGTCATGATCGTTCCGGGCACCGCCACCGCTTGTCCGATGAAGATCGTGCGCTTGTCTTGAGCCAAGTATTCCATCGCCTGCGTCAACGCCTCTTGATATCTCATTAGAATGGCACCCGCACACCGGAACCTGCATGAGGATAGCGGCCCGGTTGATATGTGTATCGGTCTACCATACCGGTATCCCACGACGTTCCCCATGCCGCTTGGGTGTTCGTGCAAACCGATAGACCGTTATCTTCGACATAAAATTGTATCGGAAGTTCATGTCCCATGGAATATTTAACACACTCATGAGCTATGCCGCTTTCTGCTGTCATATCTCCCATGAAACAGTGAACCTTGGAATCTTCATTATTTCGCTTGATACCCATCGCTAAACCTACAGCAATAGGAAGCACACCGCCGAAAATTCCGGAGCAAAGAATACGATGTTCTGGAAAACACAGAGCGATAGAATGTCCACCAATGATGCTCTGCTTTAATTCCTCTCGTGGCACACCTTTCAATAAACAGTGATAATGAGACCGCCAGCTTCCTAAAACCCAATCCTGCCGTCGAATGTTTTTGAAGATGTTGATTAAGACTTCTTCGCCGCCACTCGCCAAGTGAATCACGTGCGGAATCTTCTTTTGATTGTACAGATCAGCTATCTCTTTTTCGAACTCGATCAATTCTTGCGCTGTCATTTCGCTAACTCCGCATCGACCATGATTCTGACTAGTTCCTCAAACTTAACCTTAGGTTCCCATCCTAACTTCTGTTTTGCTTTCGAAGCGTCCCCTAGAAGCAAATCGACTTCAGCGGGGCGATAATATCTCGGATCGATTTCTATAAATCGTTCCCAATGAAAGTATCCTAGATAATTGAATACCGCCGCTGCGAACTCCCGAACTGTGTGCGTCTCTCCTGTGGCGATCACGTAGTCGTCAGGCTCGTCTTGCTGCATCATCAAATACATTGCTTCGACGTAATCTTTGGCGTAACCCCAGTCCCGTTTCGCATCTAAGTTACCAAGTAAAAGCTTATTCTGCTCCCCTCTATCGATTCGGACAGCGGCTTTGACTATCTTCTGTGTGACGAATGTGTCGCCTCGACGGGGACTCTCGTGATTGAACAGGATACCATTACAGGTGAACATGTTGTAAGCTTCTCGAAAATTGACTGTTGACCAATAAGCAAATTGTTTCGCCACTCCATACGGACTTCGTGGATAAAACGGCGTTCGTTCCGATTGAGGCGTTTCAACAACTTTTCCGAATAACTCGCTCGATGATGCTTGATAGAATTTCGCTCGACCGCCATCTTTTACCGCCTCCAACATATTTAAAGCGCCCAATCCGGTTGCTTCAGAAGTATAAACCGGGATATCGAAGCTAGTTCGGACATGAGACTGCGCCCCAAGGTTATATACTTCATCCGGTTTGGATTCCTGCACGATATGTCGCAGAGAATTAGCGTCTGTTAAATCCCCGTAATGAAGATGCAGAGAATGAAAAATAGAGTCGATACGGCTAGTATTAAAACTAGAAGATCGTCTGATGATGCCGTGGACTTCATAACCTTTCTCCAAAAGAAGTTCGCAAAGGTAACTTCCGTCCTGCCCCGTACAGCCCGTCACAAGCGCCCGTTTCATGCGATACTCCGAATCCAGCGACCGAATGGACTACGATTTATTTCCTTTATTATTTCTTGAGCACGATGCTTTTTAATAATCAAATAAGGGATAATTTGATTCAACACTTGATAGCATCGATGTGATCCCTTAAGAACATAATGATACATAGGCTTTCGACCTTTATGTTTATTCTTTCCTCGTTTTGAGAATTTTTGTCTGTAAACAGTCGAGCCGCATCCAATAATTCGGCGCATCTCCTGCACGAAAATTTTACTGGTATTACCCATTTGAATCATAACTCGGCGTCCCTCTCTGCCGTAATCGTATAATCCGAAACTTCCTTCGCCATCAATAGTAGCAGCAAGCCAAGCTTTTTCGGTTTCTGTCATCTTTCTAATCTTAACTTTTCTATAAGCGCTGTACTTGGATATCATAATCTCACCCATCGCTCGGGTATCAAGTCACTCGTGTCGATCTTAGGATCAGCAAACCATTGCTTCGGAGCCACAACATTCTTTGCTTCACCTAGCCACGCTGCCCACCATCCAAAGGTAGAATTAGCTAAAATAGCGTGATCATATTTTGCCATTGTGTGTAAATCTAAATGCGGGTCTCCGGTTGAAACCACAGGATAGCCCATGAACTCTCGCATATCTGGATCGTCAGTAAAAACGTCGAAACGTATACCCGGCACACGAGTCTTAATGCGGTCAATTGCCGCTTGATAATATTCGGCAGATAACATTCCATGAAATTCCTTAGTACCACGATTCAAGTAATCTCCACGCCGAACATGAATAAAGGCTCTATCAAATCGACTCCAATGTACGCTTCTCAACCAATTTTTAAAATCTTCTCGAATCAACGGTACGTTGAAGTATTTTTCACTCTGCCAGTATCCATTGTAATACGTTCCTTCAGGCTTTTTATAAGCATCTGAATCCCACGTAAAACCATTTTCTGTGTAAACTAAAGGAACTGTTGTCGTTTCTGTAAGTGTTATAGGGAGATGAAAAGGCTCTAGAGCATAATCCCAAGTAGATCGTCGCCAATGAAACTGTAGAGACTCTCCACGTCGCTCAGCCAGCGATCTACCGAACGCATACATGAAAAGCTGATTACACATCCCGCCGGTCAGTCTAACGATCATGCCAATGCTCTGCATACATCTCGTGCATCCAGAACTTCATCATCTCTCGATTCCAACCTAACTTATGTGCCGGATAGTGCCACGAAGCGCCGTTTTCAAAATTCTTCAAGTCGGCAGCGAGTACATTACCGGCTTGAATTTCCGGTCCTAAAGTATCGCCAACGTGCATATCTTCGGCCCACAATGTCGGTGCTTTTTCAGCGATAATTGCAACGGCTTTACGAGACAGAAAATATCCGAAGCCGCCAGAGGCCCACGGATGACATTTTAAGTGGGTACGATTTCTGCCATCTCTAAATCGGAAAGTTTTTCCAATAGGATGTTCGGTCCCAAATCGTCCCGAATAATCAAAATTTTGAAAATCTGTTCGAAACAACTTCGACGGAATCAAATACGTGTCTACGTCACACAGGAACGTGAAGCTATACCCGTGGGACAGAGACCACTGACAAATTTCCTTAGTCTTACTCGGCAGCGAATCGTAATCATCCAGACACCGAAGATTTATTTCATCTGCGTGATTACCCGGATGATATTCGATATTTCCGCCCCCGACGAAAAATTTCAACGTAGCGAATTGTGGAACGTCTCGCCCCCACGTCTGTCTAATCACATCATGACAACCTTTCTTTAGATCGTCATTACAGGATTTAACTGCGATGAGAATTTTCACTTCCACCTCACTTCTAATCCGCACTTTCTTTTCAAGATAGAGTCGATTAATGCACGACCGTGGTAGATAGACAATGGAGCACCTGAAGCCGATTGATGACCACCACCGACACCGGGTGCAATCAGGGCGGCTATTTTGGAAACATCCACGGGTCCACCTTTCAAAGATCGAAAGCTGAACTGAATCATTCCATCGCCACGCTCAAACCAAGTCAAACCGATATCTGCGCCGGATTCAACTAGCGCTGCTCCAACTTCAGAAGCATCTGTGTACTGAGTGTTGACTATCTTTACTGAGTAATCACACGAAAAAGCTTCTGGATCGAAACCCTGATTAATCGTTAAACGGCCCTCAAAGGCTTGCTGTAAGGCTAATTTAACCCGTCGCTCATTGTTGCGAACGACGTACTTGCCTCTGTCCGCTGCGTCGAAGAAAGTTATTTTGTCGAGTTCTTCCCATTCAGCGAAGTCGTAGTTCAACGAGTGCAGAAAAGCGTTGACTTCTTTCGTGCAAATCAACTTATGATTCCACAGGTCGTAATCTTCGATGTAGTTGACATACCACGGTCGAATCATTTCCTGAAGAATCAAATTGTACTTATACATGTCTGTAACAGACAAAGTGCCTGCATCTACGGCTCGGGGTGAGTCTTTTCCAAAAAGATAATCCCAAGTCAAACCAGCACCACTTCGACTCATATCAAAAGTGGCGTACGGCAGGCCTTCACAAGCGGCTAACGATGTTTTGTGATGGTCCAAAATCCAAATCGATTTCGATGCAGCAGCAACAGCACGATTTTCTTCTCGATTCTTCCACGAGAAATCGAGAACAAGAACGTCTTTTCCCTGCACTTTTTCCAAGGGCAAAGGATCGCCGTGGTTTAATGGCAGCATTTCGGCATTAGGATATTTCTTCCGTGCGATGAAAGCGGCACAGAATCCGTCGGGACAGCTTTTATGACTGATTATCAGGTCCATACGACTTCCTTTTCCCCTGCGTAGCGAATAGCATCAAACGGTTTCAAACACTTCGGAATCTCTAACCAAAAATTCTGTTCAGACTTATATGCCTTTAGAATGTAATCTCGATAGAGACGAAGCGTGATTTGCAACGCCTCAGTTTCCCTGTAAATTTTAGCGATTTCGATATCTTTGCATGTCAAAGACACCCGAAATTCCTGTTGCGCCTTACGAAGTTGATACTCAGCTTCAGCCAGTTTCTTATTCAACTCTTCGATTTCATTCTTTCGGTTCCGATACGATTTACAGGACGCCATAGTCTACACTCCCGTTCCCGAGAACATAACGCTTGATGCCTCTTCGCTCAAAGCAAGGACGCTCCGGAGAACGTGCTCTAGCACGAAATTGCCGATACTCTTGAGAGCTACGAAGATTTTGTTCATAGATGTTTACTCCCGGCACGAAGGCTACCTTATATCCGGCTCGCTTTACATCGATGAAGAATGCCCCGTGCTCACCCCCTCCGATTTTTACATCGCTATCCCAATGGATTTCAGAGAATATCGTCTGTCTGATCAAGGAAAAGTTCACGGTCAGATCGACTTCATAAAACCAAGGAATCATTCCTAAGGTGTGAACCGGGTATTCGTGAACGACTCCATCTTTTTCTTCCAGAAAGAATTCATATGGACGATTGTTGACTCGACCGCTCACTATACTAATTTCCGGATTGTAGTCGAGAACTTCCTGTAACTTGGCGATTCCCTCGGCGGCTTCCTTGGTGAAATCGAAATCATCTGATCCTATCAAAAGATATGGACGAATGTTCATTCTTGCTATGGTGTTGCTTTTGTACCCGAATCCGGAATCGAACGGTAGAATTGCGACTCTATGATTCATACGTTTCAAATTTTCATAGGTGGCTTGCTTTACTTCAGTCATTCGTCCGTCATCGGCTATCAATAACTGAGCACAGGGCATGTTGCATAAAACTCCTCGAATGGCATTGTAGAGATGCTCATCTCTAAGAAAAGTTTTGATGCCCACCGCTACTTTAGAAAAATCATGCACGTTCTTTATCCTTTAATAATGCTTACGAAGTTGATTTTTGTTTCTCATATCCCAAAATTAATTTTTTTCGTAATATCAGGGTTTCTTGCCAATTAATCGCCCCCGTCTGTTTATCTACAGCAAAGCATTCTTTTAAAAGAGCATTAAAACCATGATCAATTCTACCAGTCTTGCCTATGACACCGAGAGTTTCACACTCGCCTCTAGCGTGAAGTTCCCTAACTTCGAACTCGTGCTCTATACCGGACATGTCACCCTCTGTTAATCTTTCTGGACAACTTCTGCTGAGCCTGAATACTATTACTTCGAGCGTGCCATTTCTTTCTTAGAATATTCAAAGCCTTGGAACGAGCCTTCTTAAATTCGCCTTCGGCATACAGAGGGATCAACCGACGGGTTAAATCGACCAACTCAAGACTCCGCTTGTTCCAGTGACGAATCATCCGGCCTTTATCGTGGCCGTGGCCCTTGGCGACTAACTCTACTTCGTTTTCGTCCTTAACGAATGTCTGCAAACAGATTAACGAGGATCGATGCCGTCGAGAACAAATCTGACATTTCACCATCTTCCCAAGTTCGGGATGCCGACCAGAAAAAGACTTTTCCTTTTGATGCTCTCGAAACTCGCTGATTAGTCGCTCTACTGTGGACTTCTGTACACTATTTTGTGGATTAGATTCCATTATTCGTGCCCGCCTTTTGTTCTTTCATCTGATGGGAAAGGAAATATCAGTCTGCCGTCCGTAGGATCGTCCTTAAATCCTTTAGTCTTGATTTTATCGGCCTGTTGTTCTAACTGTTGACGCTCTTTACCTTCAACCAATTTGGTTTTATTATGGCTTGCGTTATAAAGTCTTTTCAAGTCTGTGGCTACTTCTGGAGCAAATAAATCCAATCGATTTTGCATGTACAAATCGTGAACATCTTCAATGTAATCGATATAAAAATGATGCTCGTCGATGTAGGCTCGCTGAATATCTTTAAAGGAAATTACGTCTACTCGGGGAACTTTGACTTGTTGTCGTCGCCAAATATGAGTTTCGATCAAAACGCCTATTTGTTCTTTCTTTCCGTCGGCTCTCGTCTGGAAAATCTGCTTGCGTAACTGGCACATCTCCATTCGTTTTCTTTTCAAATTAACTTGCCAGATAGCTTTCGCTCCCCCAATTTTGAGCAACTCTTCGGAGTCGGCAAAAGTAACTAACTGTCGGCAATTGCACTTATCCTTCATGGCGAAATACTGGCCGGTCCCGTCAAACGGTATCGTACTAATCTCTTCCGGGTCCTCTTTCACCAAAACATAACGAATCCCTATTTGAACGCTCGACTCGGGACTTACCACAGGTTGTAGCTCACAGGAGTGAACTAAAACCGACTTCACTATAGTTCTCATTTTTATCGAAGGCACACCACTCCCACTTACTGTTCCTAAGGGGTTACGATTTTCCGTGGTCTGCCCGCTCCCGACTGTACTCTGACCGTTCCGGAAGATGTTAACCCCTTTTGAACTCTGAAAATACGGCTTCGCAAGTTTTTGAAAGTTTCCAAACTTATACCCATCTCCTCAGCTACCTTACGACCTGTCCAACCCATACGACAGTACAAGTGGATAATTCGTAGCCACCGGGCGGCATAAATTCGCTGCTTTCGACCTACTCTAGATTCTTCATTCAGCTTTGGAAAAGCCGTTTTCAGAAGTTTTCGAACTTCCTCATCGTTTTTAGTCCAATCCGGAATGTTTTGGACCCTTTGATTATGAAGAGTCGCCCCGGCGGTTTTAATTATCTGATGACCGGTAACGAATGTGTCGTGACTATCAAGAACCCGCATTAACCCTTGGTAATCTTTTCGCATTTTAAGTCCTATCGAATGGAATACCTACAACCCCGGTGCTAAAATCCTGCTCTGGCTGTTCTCCATCACGACTGAGATTATTCTTTCGAAGCTCATTTTCAAAGGCATGATTATCAAATCGAGCGTTTCGATCTTCATCCTTTGAAGGATCGTATCGTTTGACGCCCAAATGACGTTTAACATCCGCCCTCTCGTGATTCCGACAAATGAATCGGATCATCGGAGACGGATTTGTTACTTCAGTTGTCGATTCGCAATTCTTCATGCTGCATTTGACTTGCATTAATCCTCCGGGTCCTCTAATAAATCGTCAAAACTTTCCTCAGCAGTTTTAAAGAAGTTCTGACTCTTAAACATTTCATCCTGAAGAACGAAGGCTCGGAAATAAGGATCGTTCCGATCATCGTTAGGATATCTGATACCAAAGGTGTTAGGCCACGATTTGTTCTTCCACGAATTTACAATTTGGACTATTTGTCGGGCTGCGATTTCTCCGGCTTCGTTAGCGGACTGTTCTGAAACTCTACCCGTGATAAACTGGAGTCTTTGACGGGTAATGTCGAACGCTGTGACGCACTCAGAATAAAGCGATAGGAAATCCATCCGGCGCTGTTTTCCTGCGGCAGTGCTATCGCCTTGGACTTTCTCCATCTCTTCAACCAAGAACTCACTCTTAACAATCCAAACATCGTCTTTCTCCACTAAGGCGATTACAGCTTCCTCGCCCGCTTTAAATTTCTGCGTGTTCTTCAAAAGCGTTACAAGGTTATTCTTCTTCAGAGAACGACCTGTTTTCTTGAAGCCCAAAAGAGCCACGTCTCGATATCCAGACAGCCACGAGTAACGTCGGAGTTGTTTGTCGAATCCAGCGATTCCCGGCTGCTCTGGAAAATCAATTCCACTTGTCTTTATATCGATAATGACAGGCCGATACGTACCGTCCGCTGGCGACCACTCGATTCTTTCCAGCATCGGATGTGCAGGATCGACATAAGCAATAATATCCAACTTTCCAGCATCCACAATGTCGCCATAATTTGGGTCTCCGGGGAATACTTCTTTGCTGTATTCCCGCTGAAACACAGAGCAGCCGCCAAGCGGAATAGGCAACTCGGGCTGCTTGATTATGTATAAGCGAATCATTTCTTGACCATCAAGATTCAACGTCTCCCAATCCTTCTCTACGGCGGTGTAGATCAAATCTTTCCGGTCTTTGTGCTGCGCCCACCGGTTCTTAAAATCTTCCAAAGCGCCGGTACCTTCGTGATCGTGATGCCACTGAATGGATTCTTCCAGCGCTCGACCGAATAGAAAGCGAGCCTTATTTTCTTTTTCTCGCCATCCGCTGACACGTCTTAGATAATACTTTAGGGGACTCTGATCATAATCATTGCCAGCCGAGTACGAGTGTTTACGCCATGGTGTTCCTTTTGAATTGATGTATAAAAATGGCATTACTTCTCCTCAGGAAAATCCAGCTTAGTTTGACTTCTAAGCAACACGGCTGAACGAATTTCCTTTTCTTCGTCGCCGGGATATATAAACATCAAGGTTCCACCGCAATTAGGGCATGGAACTTGTTTAGGCGGATTAGCTTCGAAGTCTATAAACATGCAACCGGAGCAACGTGGACAACTCATTTTTCCTCCTTTCTTTCGTGATTTATTTTCTCGATGGATTGCTTCAATGTATCCGATAAATCATTCATATCTTGCGCTCGTTGAGCCTCTTTCTTCTTTTCGAGTTCCTCGTTTCTCTTTTGCCAATTAGGTCCTCGGGTCCCCGTAATAGCTCCGGCTCCTGTAAAATACTGCCTAGCACGGATGCGGTCCTGCTCCATCTGAAGTATCCTTCCGGCCATGTACATCTTATTAATATTTATTCGTTCCGGCGCAATTAATTTCACAGTATCAAATAAATCTGTCAAAGCTGTAGTGACTATGGCCCACTCTTGTTCTGTCATTCTTCAACTCCCGTAGTATGAATCTTAATTTCATCTGTAAAATCGTTTAGGAACATGGACCGTACTCCGTTATAACTTATGCTCAACGTCTTGGCGGCTCTGGAACATGCGACGAAAAAGATTCGCTTCTCTTCGTTGAATTCGCCATCTTGATGGGGCATACGGCCTTGGTTTGCGCCGATCACGAATACGTGGTCCCACTCTCGGCCCTTCGCTTGATGAACAGTCGATAACGTCACCGTCTTAACTTTCTTCGTCGATTTCCGGGCGTACATCAACCTTCGTACATACTCCAAGAATTCCTTCGTAGTGCCGCCTTTCTCAGCCGCAATCTTAACCAGACCGTTCATGTTCCCAATAGGATCAGCTTCATCCGGATTGAAACTGCGGAATAGAGCCGGAAGGTTATGGTCCCGTATGACATTAGCGAAAATCTCGTGTGCCGGTCTAGAGTCCTCGACGTAATTCTTGGACAATGACAACATTTGCTTAATTTCTTTCTGATCCCAAAAATCTTTCTTTCCAAGAAATACGTACTTGATTCCTCGTCCCGCCATCAGCCGCTGAAAGATGAACAATTGCCGATTCGTCCGTGCTAAGATTGCTGTCCGTGGCGGATCAAGTAAGTGGTCGGTGATCCAACTGGCTTCGGAAAAATCGTCAAAGAAACGTGTAAACTCCGGCTTGGTTCCATATTCATTACGAGTTCCCATGTGTGTTGCAATGCCGTTGTCAACAGGGAGTATAGCTTTGAAGAACTCGACCAAGGCTCCGGTGCTTCGGAAATTTTCTCCGAGATACAACTTTCTAGCGCCCGGAAAGAGTCTTTCAAAGTTAGTGAGGCTACCCGGTTGAGCGCTACGCCATTCGTATATAAGCTGATTCTCATCTCCAACGACGAAGATATTTCCTTTGAAGATAAGTTGGAGCATTCGGAATTGGACGATATCTGTGTCTTGGGCTTCATCCACGCTGATGTAGGCCCGCCGATATCGATCACGAACGGCTGCATTGGTTTCAAGGAGTTTGACTGTTTCCCGCATAAGCGAATCGAAGTCCAGCCACCCGTCCTCTCGGCAGTAACGCTCGTAATCTCGATACGCCAAGGCGTAGAAGTATTCTTTGTCATTATTAGTCTCACTGATTGCTTGTTCCGGTTCGATATTCGACCGTTTCCAACCACTGATCATCTCTTTCAACAACTGATAATTCGTGATTGCTTTATAGGAATCTACAAGTTTGAACAGCAGCTTGTAATCTTCCAACGCCACAGGAATGACTGTATCGCAAAGCTTGAACGGCAGATTACGCCGCTCATTCTTGATCAACTCCAAAGCGAAGCTGTGGAATGTTCGAAACACTTTGCTCGCATTCAACAACCCGGCTCGGCTGACCATCTCTTCAGCCGCCGCAGCGGTGAAGGTCAGATTCAAGATATCTTTCGAGGATATGCCTCGGACGAGCATATTCTCGTATCTCTTCAGCGCCACAGTCGTTTTGCCGCTACCGGGACTTGCCACAACAACCCAAGTCCCATCGATAGCGTTAGCGGCTTCCTGCTGTTCTTGGTTTAATGCAATCACGTTTTGGCCTTTATCGCTGTCTCGTCGATCAACTTAACCAATTGTGCCGGAGTCAGACTGTCGAACTGTTTGAACATCTCTTCCCACTGCTCAACAGACAACTGATTCAAAACTTGTCCAAACTTTACCTGAGCGAAGATTCTGACCTTCATGCCAATGCCGCCGACACTTTCAGTCGGCACCATTCCGGCCTTAGGCAGAATTTCACTCGTGTACTTAAATAACTTATCTCTAAACGCCTTTATCTGGCCGTCGTTCGGGAGCACTGGAATACCAGCTTTAGGCGTAGCTGCTGTGACCGCTTCAGTAGCTTTTTGAACCGTATCCAAAAATTCAAATGCCGCCTTAGCGATCACCGGGGCTGGAACTGCATTCAAAACTTCCTTAGGAATAACCTCAGAAGTTTCCAAAGGCACCTTTACGCCCTGAATTATTGGTTGCGGCTCGACTAATGAAAACGGAACGTCTAACTCCACCGGCTTTTGCCGTGAGCGCCGCTTAGGAGCCTCAGGGAGCGTTTCCCCGGCTTCCTTGGCTAGAACTGCCGGATTGACCTTAGTCAAAGCTTCCTGAGCGTCTAATTGAGCCTTCGTCGATTCATGTTTATGGGATTCATGGATTTCCTCTATGGGGTGAGCAAAATTCTGGCTCGTCAATACCGCAGCGACTCTTTCAGCAGCACCCGGAGGCGGTTCGGGATACTTCGAAGCAGATGATATTTCTTGTAACGAAACCCCCTCAATCGGGGGGTTTTGTGTAGGGCCGTAACCCTTTTTTCTGTCGGGTCCTCGGAGTAATTCCGATGATCCCTGAAGGTCCTCAGCCAAAACAGGAGTAATATCCTTACCGGGTGCTGCATTCGCCTTGACTGACGGTTGCGGAGTTGTCGATAACACATCTTTGATATCCGTTGTCTTGGAATCGGCTTGCAATTCTGTTTCATCCAGCAAACCAGCGCCAGCGAACTGCAACGTCATTCGACGGACGGCTCGTGTCTGAGCGACCATGATAGCGACTTCCAAAGCACGGCCAGTCACACCTTCGATATAAGATGCTCCCACCGCTATCTCTAATCGACCAGCGACATTCTTACCGAAGCAAGTATAGGTCAGAGTGCCATTGAAAACTTCCTTTCGAAGATCGACAACGGAAATCCCCAACCGATCACGAATGATATCCGTCGCACCTTTCTTCGCATACAAGACTCTGCGTCGTGCTCCGTCGCCCGAATCCATCAGAGTAAATGCCAGCACGTTTAGCTCAGGTGGCACACCGTGATAAGCACAAGCATCAAGATAATACTGCCGAAGTTGTTCATCAGACAAACGATCCAAGTCAAACATCGGTACAAAGTTATTCGTCTTTTCCATTTCCCTTCTCCGTCGTAATGTGCCATCCTTCGCAAATCTCGCAGTTGTAAGCCGAAAATGCCGGTGCATCTGCGTTCTTCTTAAACCACATACAATTCATTGCAGCACCTTGACTGGTGAACCGAGTTTTTCGGAAACAAGAATAATAGGCGTTCTTGTGTCTATCCTTCCACGTTTTGAGAAACGGAAGGAAGCGCTCAAGAACGAACAAACGTTTCCGGCCTCGGCTGATCGTCAGGTCAAACTTTATGTCCCACTTCATAGTCTCCTCTTTATAGAACGCCGAATTTTAGGACGATGTGGACAGTATCCGAAAAATCCTAAACTCATGTTGCAGTTGAAGCAGAGAATTTGATGAGTATTTGGAAAATCTTCTCGAATTAACTTACGATAAAGTGCTCCAGAATTCATCCCTCGCCCTAATCTTCGGCGTTCTTCACTACCACTTTCTAAGACATGATCTATCGAAAGAAATTCGTATCTCACCTCATTACAGCACCTACATTTACCACCGTAACCTTTAATTACTTGGAGTTTTAAACTCTCGTGGTATTTCCTATAACGTTCTTGACAATCTAAGCCGGTTAGAAAACCGGGGCGCTTCTTTTCAACCCCACACATGGAGCACAATCCTTTACGTTTCCATCTCTTGCGTATCAAAACTTGATATTCTGGACTAGAAGGCATGTGATTATTTCCTATAATACGAATTCTCAAATCCATCTGCCCCAAGAGGCAATGTTAGTGCCCAACTTACAGGTTGACTCATTGTATGAACCATTTCCCGAACACCCGGATAAAACGGATCGTTAGGTGTTTCGCTAATTCCTTCGTCATGAACGTGGCCCATTATTAAGCAACCAATTTGCTCAATTTCTAAAAGCTTATCAGCCAGAACGTCTCGGGCGATACCTTGCACGATATTTTCGAATACTTTTCCGCCATGGCTGACGATTCCGCATTTCCACTGCTTTGTTTCCTGATCGACGCCGCTGTAGATCAGACCGGGTTTGTAAACTTCGCCGCCCTCGGCTGTGGTCCACGGCATCTTAACATCGTCAATATGTGCATCGACGTAGTGAAGATATCGACCAGACGGAAGCTGAATCCGAAGAATCTGCCGTTCATTTCCTTGATCGTCAACGACGATTTTGTCGAACTTAACATTGATTTCGTTCAACCGATTCAGAGCGTACTGAATCTCAGGATCGTTTGTCTGAACAGGTTTATTCAACAACACCGCCTTGATAATAACTTCCAAGGCGTACCACATTTTAACTATCTCGGGATACGACTCTCGGAAAATTCGAGTGATATCCTGAGCCTGCTGAAGAGTCATGTCGATGCCCATATTCTCGGCATAACCCCACAGGCCTAACTTCTTAGGATCACCTGTCTTTCTATCGACTCCCATTCCGCCAGCGCCTTGACGATAAACCGCCGCCAAGACTCCCGGCTTAGCCATCTGCCGCATATCCTTGGCGATGGCCTTTCTCATAGCGTCTTTCGATTTATAGTCTTTCGCCAATTGAAAGTACGGAATGTTGTACATCTTCGTGGCGAACGAAAGATATGGACACATCTGTTCCAATTCGGCGTGACACCACGAACAGAAACCCGGCACCCGCAACGTCGCCTGCGGATGATCCACGCAAATGTATGTCGTGAATACATCTAGAAGCGATTGACACCCGGCGATCCATGCGGCCACACGGGTTTCTATAGCATTTAAATCCGCTACGTTGAATCTAGTGTTCACTTGAACCGCCGCAAATATGAAATTATAGCTTTGAGTCGCTTTATGCTTTCGGTTAAATACCCTATGGCTGAGTTACATTCAAAACACAATATTCCCCGGAATATTTTCTTTTTGTAGTCGTGATCAAAACACCACGGCGACTTTCCTCGGGGTGCTTTGGGCTTATTTGTTCCACACGCATAGCAGCATCCGTTGTGATTTTTAACCGCTATTCTTGCCTTCACGATCTCCACTTCTGGAAGTCCCATTTTTCGTAATCGTGATAACCGCATAGATAGTTTGCATTTTTCC
>Ga0210394_10001986_pt1 | contig 29821 bp, 24 predicted proteins | sample IncBWC12MmetaG_FD_160121 | JGI IMG/M metagenome (GOLD analysis project Ga0210394, IMG submission 160121) | Forest soil microbial communities from Barre Woods Harvard Forest LTER site, Petersham, Massachusetts, United States - Inc-BW-C-12-M | ecosystem: Environmental > Terrestrial > Soil >... | reverse complement strand
CCCGGCGCTGATCTCGGCCTTTTCTGACCAGCACCGGACGAAATCCACCACCTGGTCCCGCACATCGTGCGGCACCCACACCGTGCTCAGAGCTCCCCAAGACTTTTTTTTAAAGCGACGTGCTCGGCCATCAATTCGGCCAGGACCTCATCCTTGGTCTGCACCTTCTTCTCCAAGAACTCGATCCGTTTCTGTTTCTCCTCGACCTGGCGGGCGGGGCGTTCTTTCGACTGGAAGGCGGCGGCTCCGTTCTCGAAGAACTCTTTTTGCCAGCGGTAGAACACCGTCGGCTGTAGGCCTAGTTCCTCACAGAGATCGGAAACTGGCACCTTATCCAGCAGGTGGCGTCTCAGGATGCTGACCTTTTCTTCTGACGTGTAGTGCTTTCGTTCTTTTCGCATGCGTCCTCTCCGTCTATATTAACGGAAGAACGCTCTTCTCCATTTTCAGCTGAGGCAAGACAAGGTGGATGCCGGGGGGAGGCATCCACCTTCACTCCACTCACGCGCTAGAACAGGAACTTCAGTGCGAACTGAATCAACCGCGGGTTGTTAAGTTGACTGCTAACCAGCCCAAAGCTCGCGTTATTTGTTTCGAGCAATGGGACGTTGTTGCAGCAGGCCGTGTTGGGAGGGCCAAACTGCACGCGGTTGAACGTGTTGAAAAACTCGGTCCGAAACTGCAAGCCAAATTTATTCTCAGGGCCGAAGTTCGTCGTCTTGAACAAAGCGAAGTCCCAGTTATTGATCCCGGCACCTCGCAGTGTCGCATCTACGCGCGACTCGTCGCCGAAACTCCATGCGCCAGGGGCTGAAAAGCAATCCACGTTGAACCAAGCGAACCCTGCGGAGGAAGGGGAGACCGCTGTGCCCTTGGCACATCCTGGTGCAACGTTTGGACGCAGTTGAAAGTTTTGTGAGAATCCCGCGCTTGAAAGAGGCGTGGACCCACCGTAAGTGATTGGCAGTGGGAAGCCCTTTTGAAACGTGGTAACGCCGTCAACGCCCCAGCCGGAAACGATCTTATCCATTACGCCTGTAGCATCGGACATGTACCTCTGACCGTGTCCAAAGGGCAGGTCATAGACATAGCTGAGGACCAAGCGTTGGGACACGTCCTGGGAGGACAGCGACTTTTCTCCCTTGAGGTTGTTCCAGTCCTGAGGTGAGCCGACGCCAGTTTCCAGCCAGGTTGTTAGTGTGTCTGTGTTGCTCATCAACTTAGCGTTGGTGTAGGCAGCCAGGAAAGTCCCGCCATCTTTGAACCGTTTCGTGGCTGTGAGCTGGAACGAGTTGTAGTTGCTGCCGCAGCAGCCATCCCCGACGAGGGACATGCCTGTATATTCGGGATACGGACGGTCCAGCTGACCGGCCAGAATCGTGGGATTCTGAGTCGGATTTAATCCGCTAACGGTCGTAATCCCCGTGAACGGGTTCGGAACCTTCGTAGTGATTGAGACCGGCAGGCCCGCATTCAGCTGTGCCTGGGCTTGGGCGTAAAAGGAGTCGGGAAGGTTGTTAATTGACACGTTATTCGAACTCGCCAAGTGCACGCCGCGTGAGCCAGCGTAAGCCGCGTCGACGAAGATACCTCCGGGCAGCTCTCTCTGGATGTCCAGGTTGAACTGTTGCACATACCCGGGCGAATAAGCTCTGTAGGGAGCCTCGTAGGGGTTTGCACCAGCGTCAAAAGCTGAAATATTGCCCGACCTTGCAAGCGGAGTACTGACATTCGGACCGTACGGTCCGTTGGTCGGGCAATTCAGCGTTCCCGAAGGTGACTGGGGGCTGGCTAGTCCCGGTGTGAGCGCGCAGTTGGTTGCCGTCAGCGAGCTGTTGGGACTGAGCCCGCCATTTGTGGTAGCGACCCACAGAGTCGTGGCCAGGTTGAGCGGGTCATTGCTGGGGTTCAGGTTGAACAATCCCCAGTTCGGGATGAAGAAGATCCCGTAACCCGCTCGAATGACAGTCTTCTGGTCCCAGCTGTACGCAAGCCCGATCCGAGGCATGAATTCCTTCTTGTACAGAGGTACAGCGGTCCGCCCGGCGTTAATGCCGGTGCCAACGAAGAAAATATCGCCCGGGCACGGGCTGCCGGGAACCCCATTCGGAAGCCCAGTCACGGTATTCAAGGTTGCGGAGCAGCCTGTGACCGTGCGGTTCGTCGCGGACGGATCCCAGTAGCTAGAAAGGTCATGACGCTCCGAGAAATTTCCCGGCAAATCGTAACGCACACCATAGTTAATGGTTAGCTTCTGGGTTGCTCTCCACGTATCTCCGAAATAAAAGCCCCGGTACGTCTCCTTTTGCGCCACCAGCGCCGGGATCTGTGCTTCACCGTAATTGTGGTTGAACACGCTTGATGCGTTCAGGCCGTATCCCAGCAGGAAATCGGCAAAGGAAATACCGCCCGTTGCAGCCAGAGCGCCCGTTCCACCCGGAACGGCGTTGCTGCTCGTCCAGCTGCCGTCAAATGCGAAAGCGCCGCTGGCGATGTTCGTCTGCGCGTAGTTGTCGTACGTCTCGATGAGCTGGCCGCCAAACACCCAAGTGTGACGACCCCTGATCCAGGTCAGGCTCGGCGAGACGTCGACCTGCGTGTCGTGGTCGGTGATGAAGCTCTGACCTTGCGAACAAGTAATGCTTGGGTCCTGCGGAGTGAAGCAGGGGGTAAACGGCGAACGGCCAGCGGCGGGAATTTCGGTATTGTAAGCCGTGGGCCAACCATATTGAGTCAAATCGAAATCCGAATTCGTCGGCGTGCGGGCGTAATGAAACCGCGTGCCGCTGCCGACAATGTTCAGAATAACGTCGGGCCTGATTGTGTAGCTGTAGCTGATGGCGGCAGCGTTGGTCTGATATTTTTCCGCGCAGCGGTCGGCGCACAATCCCGTCGCGAATGGATCCGTTGGCAGATCCAGCAGATTGAAGAAATTGTAACGCGCAAAAATATGTTGCGTCGCCGTCAGGTTCTGGTCTACACGGCCTACGTATTGATTGGTATTCCCGCCCGAGGCTGCGGCCGCGGTGAAGTTATTGGTTTCGGCGGTGTTTGTCGGCATCGCAATGAATTTCAATTCCAACAGTGCCGCGGGGTTGATTACCGGAATTGTGTTGCCGGCGAACTGAGTCCGCTGGCAATTTGCAGGGGTATTGCCATGAGGCGCAAGACAAGCTGCGCTAACGCTGAGCGGATCGTAAATTTTAACGTCCGCCGGGAACACGCCACCTCTTTCTGCGACGGTTGGCACCGTAGTAGTGAACACCGAGGATGCGCGCTGACGGTATCCGTCATAGGCGAAGAAGAAGAAGGTCTTGTCTTTGATTATTGGACCGCCGAACGTGCCGCCGAACTGGTTCTGCACGTACGGAGGATTCGAGGAGTCAAAATATGGGCGTGAATTGAGAACCTTGTTGCGCAGATACTCGTACGCTTCGCCGTGATACTGATTTGTACCACCCTTGGTGCTGAGGTTTACGATGCCACCCGCGAACTTGCCCCATTCTGGGCCCAAGTTGTTGTACTGCACCTTAAATTCCGCGATCGCGTCCTGGTCGGGAATCAGAACCGGCAGGTTGATGTAGCCTATGTTCACTGGCTGGCCATCAATATACTCCGCGCTCTCGTTCCCGAACGATCCGCCCACCTGGTAGTTGCCCCAGCTAAAGGGGTTCTGGCCGACCTGCGATCCGCCGGAACCACCCTGCGCGATGGCCGCAGGAGAAAGCGTAATCAGGTTGAAAACGTTGCGGCCATTCAGAGGAATCTCGTTGGTCGCGCGTTGGTCGATTACTTGGCCCAGCGAGGTGTCGGTGGGAGTAAGTAGCGGCGTTTCCGCGGTGACTTCCACGGTCTGGCTGACGGCGCCGACCTCCATGGTCGCGTCAATGCGGACTGCCTGCGCCACCTGCACGATTACCGATTCGCGCTTGTAATGCTTGAAGCCGGCCTTCTCCACGTCAAGGCGATATTCGCCGGGATTCAGGTTGACGAAGGAATAGAGGCCATCCGCGCCAGTTGTGTAGGTCTGCTTCGCTGATGTGGCCGTACTGGTCAGCGTAACCTGTGCGTCAGGAACTGCCGAGCCCGAGGCATCCGCGACAGTCCCGGCAATGGAACCGAAGGTGGTCTGCGCCGATAGCGGCGAGCCCAGTAGCATGGCGGCGAAACAAAAGGAGATACCCACAGCGACCACAAGCAGAAAGCGACTCGCAGACTTATTCATAAATCATTCTCCTCCCCCAAGAGAAGCGCGTTAGGCCCACCCGGCCTACGCCACAAAGTTGGTCACACCGCTACGTACTCGAACGGGAAATCACGCTAGAGAGCGCCCCACGATGGCCAACCCAGTTGCGCACACCAAGACACACCCCTAAGGTTGCTAGAGCCACCCTGAACAAAAAGCTCTTTAGATACAACCTATCGGTTTTTTCGATCCCACCCAGCTGCGCAGCATTTAGCTTCAAGTGCCCTTCCCTTGTCAAGCTAAAAATAACGATTTTCTAACGACTTTTCATCAATTCACACAAATGAGCCATGACTCGCATTACATTTCGCAGTATTATGCGGCGGGGCAGACGTGCCCTTCATCCCTGCGCGACGGTCCTGGCTATTGACCGCGCGAACAGCTCAGATTATTTTTTCTGCCAGAAATTTTTAAAGAGACAGCCCCATGGAAAGTCGCAGCAAGAATCAGGGCGGCCGAAACACTCGCGTCGTCACGCTGAAGGCAGTCGCCGAGCATGTAGGACTCACAGCCGGTACTGTTTCAGCAGTATTGAACAACTCCGCGGCGGCGCGCTCGGTGCCGGAACGCACCAAGAAGCGCGTTCTTGCCGCAGCGCGCGAACTGAATTACCGCCCCAATTATTTGGCGCGCTCGCTGCGCGTGCAGCGCACTTACACCATCGGGGTGATCACGCGCGATCTGGGAGATGCCTATGCCGCGATGATCATCAGCGGCATCGAACGCCACCTGCGGCAGCACAGCTTTTTCTTTCTGACGGTCGCGCATCACAACGACAAGAAACTGCTGGACAGCTATTCGCACATTCTGCTGCAGCGAGGAGTCGAGGGGCTGATTTCCGTGGACACTCTGCTCGGGGAACCGATGTCGTTGCCCACAATCGCCATCGCGGGCCATCGCCCGGTCGAAGGCGTAACCAATATTCTTCTCGATCATCGCCGCGCGGCCCAGCTGGCGCTCGAACATCTGTTCGAACTCGGCCATCGCGAAATTGCGTTCATGAAGGGGCCGCACTACAGTTCGGACTCCACCGATCGCTGGAGGGCAATTCTGCAAGTCGCGCAAGATCTCGGTATCGCCGTGCGACCCGAGCTCACGATTCACCTGGAAGGTGACTTGTCGACGCCGGAAGTCGCCTATCCCGCGACCAAGGCCTTTCTCTGCGGCCGGAAAATGCCATTCAGTGCGCTATTCGCTTTTAACGACAATTCCGCGTTGGGCGCCATCAGCGTTTTCCAGGAAGCCGGGATGCACGTTCCGAACGACATTTCGGTTGTGGGCTTCGACGACATCAAGATGGCTCCTTACAGCAATCCGCCGCTTACCACCGTGCGACAGCCCCTGCTGAAGATGGGCGAGATCGCGGCGCGGTCGGTGCTGAACCAGATCAAGAACAGCGAAGATTACGTTGCGGAGATATTGATTGAGCCTGAATTTGTCGTGCGCCAATCCACGGCGAAAGTATCCTTGCAATTGCCGCCGCGCGGTGCAGAATTGCACAGCGCCTAGTTGCCGGCGTCACCATTTCTGAGGGAGTCACGGGAGAGCCCCGATTCAATGCCCATAGCCAATTCGAATGTTTCGCCTGCCGCCGCAACCATGCCCGCTTCGACGGACAAGCCAGCCATGGCGATGGTGACCACCCTGTTCTTCATGTGGGGTTTTCTCACCTGTCTAAACGATATCTTGATTCCTCACCTGAAGGCCATCTTCGATTTGACCTACGCCGAGGCGATGTTGATCCAATTCAGCTTTTTCTCGGCGTATTTCGTCTTCGCATTGCCGTCCGGGAAGTTGATCGAGTGGATTGGTTACAAGAGAGCGATGGTGGGCGGTTTGCTCACGATGGGCGTGGGCGCGCTGCTTTTCGTGCCGGCGGCGGGCGCGCCCTCCTTTCCGTTGTTTCTCACTGCGTTGATTATTCTTGCAGCCGGCATCACGGTATTGCAGGTCTCGGCGAATCCCTATGTCGCCGTACTGGGACCCGAGCGAACTGCCTCCAGCCGCCTGAATTTGACGCAAGCCTTCAACTCCCTGGGCACGACGGTGGCGCCGTGGTTTGGTAGCATGCTGATTCTGAGCGGAGCGCCCGTGGCCGTGGATGTGATTCGTGGAATGTCAACCGACCAGCTGCAAGCCTACCGTCTGCAACAGGCGTCTTCGGTCAAACTGCCCTATCTCGGCTTGGCGATCGCGCTCTTTGTGCTCGGCTTGGTCATAGCGAACTTTAAACTGCCGGTTATCACGGCCGTCGAACCTCACGGAAAAGTTCACGACTCCATCTGGAAATATCCGCGACTGGTAATGGGCGCGGTTGGAATTTTCGTCTACGTGGGCGCCGAAGTGGCGATTGGAAGCATGCTGGTTAACTACATGAGTCAGCCGAACGTTGGCAACATTTCGATCCAGCTCGCCGCGAAATTCGTTTCTTTGTACTGGGGCGGTGCCATGATTGGCCGGTTCATCGGATCGGCCGTGCTGCAAAAAGTGCGCACCGGCACAGTGCTGGGTTTGTCCGCCCTTACGGCGTTTCTGTTGGTTACGATTTCAATGCTGAGCTTCGGGCACCTCGCCATGTGGAGCATTCTGTTGGTTGGATTCTTCAATTCAACGATGTTCCCCAGCATTTTCACTCTTTCCATCGAAGGCCTCGGCCCGCTGACAGGAAAAGGCTCGGCCGTGTTGGTCTGCGCGATTGTGGGCGGCGCGATCATTCCAGAGCTGCAGGGCGTGCTCGCGGACCGCATCGGCATCCATCACGCATTTATTCTGCCCGCGCTGTGCTACCTGTATATCGCGTCTTTCGCGTTCAAAAGTAACAAGCCGCACAGCGAAGCGGCCGCGCATTCTTGATCCCCTAAGGACCGCGCGGACCGAAACCGTTGTTTGCCCGCGACGCTGTTGCAGCGGAATTCCTGTTCCCTCGTTTCGCAATTCGTGTACATTGCTTGCCGTCGCAGGGCAATCGGCTTGCGCCGGCGCGCGTCACACGGGGCGTGGCGTCTAGATCCAGCGGTTCGCGCAGAACGGAGCAGGCTACCCGGACATGACCTCAGATTCGTTTTCGATCGGAATTGATTTCGGAGGCACGAATCTGCGGCTGGCAGCCTACACCCCCTCTGCGGGATTTCTGGAAACAATCCAGATGCCCACGCGCCTGGCGGCCGGCAGAGACGCCGTGGTGGCGGATATGTGCGCAGGAATTCGCAAGCTTCTCGAACGCTACTCTCCGCAGCTCGCGCTAAAAGGCATCGCCATTGGCTCGCCGGGACCGATCGAATTGCCCGAAGGCCGGCTGAGAAACCTGCCTAATCTCCCGGGCTTCGACGGACTGGAATTGCGCGCGGCGGTGGAGCAAAGCGTGGGCTCACCCGTCATCGTCGAAAATGACGCCAACGTCGCAGCCCTGGCGGAGTGTGTTGCCGGAAAAGGCAAAACGCTCGCAATTGATTCCTTGTGCTTTTTGACGCTAGGCACAGGAGTCGGCGGCGGAATCATTTTCCACGGCCAAATTTGGGACGGATTGAACGGAATGGCCGGCGAGGTAGGACACATCAACATCTGGCCGGACGGCGCAGCGTGCGGTTGCGGCGCTCGCGGCTGCCTGGAGCCCCTGGCCTCCGCCACCTCAGTGCGGCGTAGAGCCAAGGAGATGATCGCGGCTGGAAAATCCCAGGCGCTCGCGGCGCTGGAAAAACGCAATCCGGATTTTACGCCGCGTGATGTCGCCGGGCTCGCTGGCGCGGGAGACGGCGATGCGCAGAAAATTTTCGACGAAGTGGGACTTGCGCTGGGCAGGGGACTGGCAGCTCTGGTCAACACGCTGAACTTGCCGCTCTACGTGGTGGGCGGCGGCTTGTCCAGTTCGTGGAACTTGTTTGCTCCGGCGCTCTTCGAGGAATTGCGCTATCGCAGCTACGTATTCCGCATGACGGACCCGGAGAAGTCCGACGCTGCGCGCGGGACCAAAGCGAAAACGTATGTCACGCTCACGGAGTTGGGCCCCGAGGCAGGACTCCTCGGTGCGTGCATACTGCCGTTCACGGCGCTGCAGAATGGCGTCTAGCGTGCGCATTCCGGTGATTGTGGCGGAGCTGCCGCGCCGGCTTGTTGCTCGTTGGCAAGAGACTCGATGAGACTGAATTCCTACTTACTCAAGGCCAGCATCGTCGGCGCGCTCGGCGGATTGCTGTTTGGGTTCGACACCGCCGTCATCTCCGGAACGCTCGCCTCACTCCGCCAAGTCTTCGAACTCTCCCCGCACGCCGAGGGGTTTACCGTCGCGATTGCTCTATGGGGAACGGTTGTTGGGGCGCTCAGTGCCGGCGTAGTCGGCCAACGACTGGGAGGGCGCAACGCTCTTCGCATCATGGCGGTGCTCTATATCGTGTCATCGCTCGGTTGCGCGTTCGCCTGGAATTGGCCTGATCTGCTGGTATTCCGGTTCATTGGAGGTCTCGGCATCGGCGGTTCCTCGGTGCTGGCTCCCGTCTATATCGCCGAGCTGGCTCCGGCGACCTTGCGCGGACGGCTCGTGGGGATGTTTCAGATCAACGTGGTGTTGGGAATTCTGCTGGCATATTTTTCGAACTATTGCATCGCCAGGCTGGGAATCGGTGCGCTGGAATGGCGCTGGCAATTGGGCGTCGCCGCGGCCCCGGCATTCTTATTTCTCGTGATGCTTTTCGGGATTCCGCAGAGTCCTCGCTGGCTGGCCACGCAGCATCGCATCGAAGAGGCACGCAGCGTGCTGGCACTTTTGCGCACCTCGAATTATGAAGCCGAACTCAAGGAAATTGTCGACTCGATTCACCTGGAAAGATCGCAGGGTTCGGAACCGCTCTTCTCGCGCAAATTTCGTTATCCCATTTTTGTGGCGATCACGACCGGAGTGTTCAACCAGCTGGCGGGAATCAATGCGATCCTCTACTACTTGCCTTCCATTTTTATGGCGGCGGGATTCAGCAAATTGTCCGGCGATCTGCAGGCCGTTGCGATCGGCGCGATGAACCTGTGCGCCACGCTGCTGGCCATGACCTTGATTGACAAGCTTGGCCGCAAGACCCTGCTGCTAATCGGCTCGGCGGGAACGGCTCTGTGCCTGGCGGGCGTGGCCTCGATTTTTTTCACGCAACAGAATCAACAGTGGCTGGTCTGGATCTTGGTGGGCTACATTTTCTTTTTCGCTCCGCTTGGCGCGGTCATATGGGTTTACATCGGCGAGATCTTTCCCAATACCGTGCGTTCCAAGGGTCAGGGCCTGGGCAGCTCTTCGCACTGGATCATGAACGCCATCATTTCCGCGCTCTTTCCGGTGGTCGCAAAAGCCTCAGGCGCTTACCCCTTCGTGTTCTTCGCCGCCATGATGGTCCTGCAATTCTTCATCGTCCTGTTCCTCTACCCGGAGACCAAGGGATTCACGCTCGAGGAAATGCAACACCGTCTCGGAATTGATTAGCGTAACGGAAGCGTGTTTCCTGCGGCGTCCTAGCGGCCGCATGCGCCGGGCGAAGCGGGACAGAACAGACTGCGTCTCTCGCTCTACAGTTCAGCACGGGAAATGGATTTGCATCGCCTCCGCCCGGAGCATCGCTAAGCGGCAGCTTCTGCCAGCGGAAGCCAAACCTGAAAGCGGGTCTCACCGGGTTTCGAGCTGACCTGAATATTACCCCGATGCTTTTTCACGATTCTCTGCACCGTGTCCAGGCCCAGCCCCGTCCCTTGCCCCACACCCTTGGTAGTGAAGAAAGGATCGAACATGTGCGCCTGTACTTCGGGCGAAATTCCCGAACCATTATCAATAATCTCTACGACCACGCAATTATCGTCGCGGAAGGTTCGTACTTGCAGCTTGCCCTCGCCCCCCATGGCGTCAATCGCGTTGTCAATGATGTTCGTCCAAACCTGATTCAGCTCGCTGCCGAACGAATTCACGAGCAGCGGAATCTTCTGGTAATCGCGCTCCACCACAACTCCGTGCTTGAGCTTGTGATTCAGAATGGTAAGTGTTGTTTCCAGGCTTTTCACGATGTCCACATTCTGCAGCGGCGTCTGGTCCATGTATGTGTATTCTTTGATCGCACGGACCAAATCGGAAATGCGCGAAGTGCCGCTCTCGATTTCGTTCAGCAGAGTCGCGACTTCGACGGACGCCGCGATCCTTACCAGAGCCGCTCGCGCCGTCCCCGCATCCAAAGTGGCGAACAAGGATTCCAGCGCTTCCGGTCTTACGTTCCTCTGCGCCAGGTCCGCCGCCATTTGCCACAAGTCGTTCTGACCGTGACTGCGCAATAACGAATCGATCTGCTCTTCCAGATCGCTCATGGCCAGCGGATCCCCCGGAACGTCGTTGCTTTGCACAAACGCCGTCTCCAGCTTCTCGATTTCTGCTTTCTGCGCGACCGTCAGGTCCCGGCTTCCCAGCTCGTGGCTGGCGTCGCGAATTTTCTTCAGGACGTCCCGCAACTGGCTTGCGGCGCGCTTCGCGGCGGAAGCTGGATTGTTGAGTTCATGCGCGAGTCCTGCGGAAAGCTTTCCCAAGGAAGCCAGCCGATCGCGCTGTTGCTCCCGCCGGGTGGTTTCTCTGATTCTGTCCGACATCATGCCCACCAGCCGTTGGGCCAATTCAGGCATTTTCTGAACAAGATCGGGAAACAGCGACGCCGGAAATCGCAATACCCGGCAATCGGTGATGGCCTTACCGCCTACCGTAAACTGCTTCATTCGCGAAAAAGGCAGCACGCCCGTCACGTCACCCGGCTTGATCGGAATTACCACGGTTTCGCCGCCCAGTTCGCCGCGTACCTGAAATTGTCCCTCGAGGAAAACAAACATCGCGTCCGCCGGATCGTCCTGCCGGAAGGCCAGATCGCCCGCGCTAATATTCATTTCCTTCGCCTGGCTGAGGAACCAAGTGATTTGATCATCGGGCAAATCCGCAAACGCCGGCACCTTTAGCAATTCCGATTTTTCGACCATTAGACCTTGCTCAAATATTGATGGATGAATTGAACGGCTACGGATCCTTCGCCGACTCCGGAAGCCACCCTCTTGACGGAACCGTGGCGCACGTCACCCACCGCAAAAAGGCCAGGAACGTTCGTTTCCAGCAGGAAGGGATCTCGGTCGAGGCTCCAGCCTTTCGGATGATTTCCCTCTCGCAACAGGTCGGGACCGGTCAAAATGAATCCGTGTTCGTCACGCTCGATGAGATCGGCCAGCCAGTCGGTCCGCGGCTGCGCGCCGATGAAAATAAACATCGCACTCGCCGGAACGCGGTCCATCTGGTTGGTGTCGGAACAGAGAAACGAAATCTCCTCGAGATGAGATTCGCCGTGCACTTCGGCGACGCTGGCGTTTGCCCATAACTGTACGTTGGGCATCTCCTTGATTTGATCAATCAAGTATTGGGACATGGTGCTCGAAAGTGATTTGCCGCGCACCACGATGACCACGCGTTCTGCGTACTTGGCGAAGTTCATCGCCGCTTGCCCCGCCGAATTCGCGCCGCCGATCACGTAAACAATTTCTCCCTTGCAGGACAACGCTTCGGTCGAACCGCCGCCGTAGTACACGCCCGCGCCCTGCAGCCGGTCGATCCCGGGAGCCTCCAGACGCCGCCACTGGACGCCCGTGGCAATCATCAGCGCGTGGCAGGAAATCTCGTTGCCATCGGCCATTTTGACCATGCGATACGGTCCTTCGATGCGCACGCCGAGCGCTTCCTGGGGCGCCAGAATTTCCACGCCAAACCGCTGGGCTTGCACAACGGCGCGACGAGCCAGATCGCCGCCACTAAGCCCCATCGGAAATCCCAGGTAGTTCTCGATGCGCGAACTCATGCCGGCTTGCCCGCCGGGAGCTTCGCGTTCGATCATCACGGTATGCAAGCCTTCCGATGCGCCGTAAACGGCCGCGGCCAGGCCCGCTGGCCCTCCACCCACGATTGCTAGATCATAGAAATTCGTTTGCGCGCGAGTTTGTAGTCCGACTTTTTGCGCAACCTGTGAGGGGACGCTGTCCAGCAGCTTCGAGCCATCCGGGAAAAGGACCACCGGGAGACTGGAGACTTCCGGGCCCAGCACCTCCAGAAGACGCTTCGTTTCCGGATCGCTGGCGGAGAGTTCGACATCAATCCACTGATAAGGTACGCGATTGCGCGCCAGAAAATCCCGCAGCTCATACGATTTGGGGGACCAGCGCGTCCCGAGCACCCGGATACCCTCAAACTTCGGCCGGTAGGAAGCTCGCCAGTCGTCGAGCAGATCATCCAATTGCGGATAGAGGTGCTCGATGGGAGGATCCCACGGCTTCAAGAAGAAGTAGTTGATGCTGGCTTGATTGATGGCGCCGATGGCCGCGTTTGTGTCGGCATATGCGGTAAGCAGCGCCCGCTTGGCGTCCGGGAAGATGTGCATTGCCTCTTGCAGGAAGGCCACGCCGTCCATGTGCGGCATTCGTTGGTCGGCAAGAAGCAATGCCACACTGTCATTACGCAATTTCAACTGCTTCAATAAGGTAAGCGCAGACTCGGGAGAATCGCTCCCGATGACACGGAATTCAGCCCCGTATTTCGTGCGCAGATCGCGTTCGATGGCGCGCAGCACATCGGGGTCGTCGTCAACACTCAGCAGAATTGGTTTCGCCATGTTCAGTCCCAGTTTAAATGCAGAAAGAATGTTGGACTACTCGACCATTTCAAAAAGCAGGACGTTTGAAATCGCTACTGCACGGCACTGCGGGTCGCTCGCGACATCGCAGACAAGCGAACGGTGAGTCGGCCTACTGGATGCAGAGACTGGGCGGTGACCAGCGTTCAATATACCTGACACACAGCTCCAGCGCCGAATGACTTTTTGTGCGGCCCCGCCGCAAAGCGCTCTCGGCAGAACGCGCGCAATTATTCGGCCGCTCTTCGTTCTAGATTTGCCGCGACGGCCTTCGGACCTTCCGTTGTCTTGGATGCAGCGTTTCGTCACCTCGTCGCAACGTGAGGGCCACGGCCTCGGTTACCTAGACGTCGCAGCAGTCACTTCGGCTCGGCATAAGAGCGAAACCAGACGGCCGCAGAACGCCTCCTCGCCTGGCAATTTCCCGGCTCTGAGATTCGCAAACGTTGCAGCAGTTGTAGTGCATTCGGCGGAGCAAAATAGCAGCGGCGGAAACCATCGCTTAAGAGCCGAACAACAAATGAATCAGAACTTGCCGGAGCTGGTGCGAACCGGAGGAATTCAGCAAGTCGCGGTGAAATGGCACGGGTCATTTTCTCCTTCTTTATTCACCTTTCGTTGGCATTTAGCCGCCGCTCACCACCATGAGCATTGCGTTTTTATGACGGTGCTTACCCTGTACAACATACGTGTTCCTCGCCAAAATGCCCGCGAGTCGGAGGAGCAGCAGCACGCAAATCCCGTCGCTTTTCTGAGTCGAAGCTTGACCCTTCCGATGGCGGGCGACATGTATGGGGAAATAGTTGACGGGGGGAAAGGCCGGCCGCACAAAAGCAGGCCAAAGATGGAGGAATCCACCGCGCTCCGGCGTGTGGTATAACAGTTATACTGGAATGCGCTTTCACTTCGATGAGCGAAAAAGCAAACGGCTAAGGGCGAACCCCAAGCGCGGGATCGGTTTTGAGGAGGCGCAGGAGATCTTCTCGCATCCCTACTACCTTGACCAGCGCACCGATTTGCCGGAACAGTACCGCGCCATCGGCTGGGCGGGCGAGAGATTGTACACGTTGATTTTTGAAGTGCGGGAAGACCAAGAAGGAGAGTATTACCACCTCGTAACGCTGTGGAGAGCAACGAGTCAGGAGCAACAACTCTATGAAGAACACTCGTAAACAGAAGAAACCCGTAGCGGCGGAAACCATCGCGCGTCTTGCGGATGCAAGAAGAGACGTCTCGCATTTTTTCACGAATACGGGCCGCATGATGGAGCCGATTCAGCGGGTCAATGTGGATTTCGCCTCGCCGATGTTGGAGGAACTGGACAACGCGGCAAAGGAGCTGAACATCAGCCGTCAGGCCGTGATCAAGACACTGATCCGCCAGGCGCTTGATCAACATTACCTGGCGACGGTGCGTCAGCCTGCCGCGAAACGGCGCTAGGCACTGACATTCGCCGTCTGCGGGTTCCTGCCTCATTTGCACGCCTGGTCCTCGCGGAAGTAGATGACGGTGAGGCCCGGCGGGTTGATAGGAATGAGCCCATTGGGCAACCGGTCACGCACGATAGAGACAAACTGGGCCAAGTACCGTTCGCGCTTGTCGAACTTGTGCTCGCCGGTTGAGTATTACAGTTCCTCAAATTTAGCGGCTAGTATTGTGGACGGCGTCCGCAGAACGTCAATGGAGACCTCGATTTCGATGTGGTTGCCTTGAAGCAAAGGCTGTCTGTAGCGAATCGAACAGGAAGGAGAGTTTGGCTCCCCTTCGTTGACACGTATCGAACTTTTTGGCTTGTCCCTGGTTCTGAAGCACGAAAGTTATTGCTAGACGTTCTATCCTTCGCCGAGTCAATCGCACCCGGAGCCGAGTTCTGAATGGAGGCGTGCGATTCCCCGACACCGCCATGCTTCATTGAGGGGTCGACCTGGAGCCGAAACTAAGGCCGTTTAGAGCCCGTTCTGTGGTTCTCGGGCGGCGAAGGTAGCTCCGATCGCCATCGACATTGAAATGCTGATCCGGAGAGTTCTTGGATTTCACGTTGCTCGTCGAAACATTTCCCGGACATGTGCCGATCTGCCAATTCTCAATCGAAAGCTATACACTAAAAATGTATCTTCACCGGCTGATGGGAAAATGCCTACTCGTTCTGACTTCTCGCCTGGCTTTGCCCTTACCCTGGTCTGTCTTGCACACCTGCCGCAAGTGTAATACAATTACTTCATGAAGAGCCTCACGGTACGATTGCCCGAGCCACTGGTGGCGGACATTGAGGCGGAATCGCGCGGACGGAAGATCTCGAAGTCGGATGTAGTTCGCGAACGGCTCGAGCGTGCGCCCCGCCAGCGACGCGGCGCTGCCTCCCTCATTGCCATCGCGGACCTTATCGGATCGGTGGATGGGCTACCGACCGACCTGACTGCGCGGAAAAAGAAATATTTGCACGCCACCGGTTATGGCCAGAAACGTCCTCGTTGACGCTGGATTTGTCGTAGCATTGCTCAGCAGTCGCGACGTTCACCACCGATGGGCTGTGACGCAAGCCTCCGAACAACCTCCGCCTTGGTCCACGTGTGAAGCGGTTCTGTCCGAGGCTTTCCACCTTCTCGGAGAGCTTGGTACCCCCAATCTCAGTGAACTACTTCGCCGCGGCGCTATGCTGGTCGCCTTCACACTTACCGAGAACGTGGAGCCAGTCGTGAAATTGATGGAGAAGTATTCCCACGTTCCCATGGGATTCGCCGATGCTTGCCTCGTGCGCATGACCGAAACGTTTGCCGATCCCATCATCCTCACGACCGACCAGGATTTTCGAGTTTACCGTCGCCATAGCCGCCAAGTGGTTCCCTGTGCGATACCCGCGTGATCCTGCCGAGGCGCATTCTAGCCGAAACCGAAGCTGGCTTTTCTGCCTTGCACTGTGAGGCAAATCTGATCTGACAGAGTCGTTGCTCAGAACCACTGCATTATTTGTGAAAGCGCTGATGCAACTACAACTGATCGCAAGCAAGAACTTGCGGCTCAAGCCGTTGTGCAACGCCGTCGCAACGCGTGCGGAGGAGCATTCAGTCAAAAGCAAAATGGGCTATAGACGCTGTAATTGAGACCAAATAGGTTTGGCTCCCCGGGCAAGATTCGAACCAGCAGCCCTTCGGTTAACAGTGGAACGCTCGAAAAATTTAGGTGTCGCGTCTGGTGTCGCTAACCGGGTATCGCGAGCCATTTTCTCTTCTCTAGCTGCACCCAATGTTGCTCCCAAAATCGAGTCCACCCGCGCCCAAGATTGTGCACCGTTTGCGGAGGAGGACTCCGGAAGAATATCGAAGATACTGGCTCTGCGGACCTGGGAGGCCGGCGCGCCGACTCCACCCATCGTGAGACAGTGCTGTGTCTTGACTTCTTTTTCTTTACCTTTCCGGAGAATTCCAGCGGAAGTCGGGCACCGTCGGCAGCTGGATTTCTCTTGCCTACGCGAGCTGGAATCCGGCTGACCCTAACCGGATCGGCGCGTCAGGCGCGTTCCTCAAAGTACTCTTCGGCGCGCATCGCGGAAACTTTCTCACCGAGGGCGAGGGTGATCAACTGATTCAGAGCCACGCCTTGCGATGCGGCGGCCTTGCAGGCCTCAGCTAGCAGGGCGGCAGTGCGCGCTAAGCAAAATTGCTTGGTCTCATGAAATCACTGCTTCTCTTGCAATCGCTCGGTTTCCTCTCCCCGTCTGCGAAGGGCCTCCCCGGGCCACAGCGTGGGACAGCGAAAATGTTTCGCGATAGATCTGAAATCCCAGTCATGGAATGTCACAATCCGAGCGGCGTGACAAGGGCGAAGCCCGCTGAGATAATCGCCTATCATGGGCTCGCCGCAGATTCGTGCAGTCCTGGTGTCTACTAGGTACCCAACCGGCGGAGTTTCTTGTGACTGAGGCAAGGACGAGGGTGACGAAGGGATCAGAGCGCGGCAAATTGCGCATCGGCGATGATTGGAATGCAATCCGCATTATCGCGCTTTCGCAGAGCAATCCCCTCAAGGCGATCGCGGAGTTTGTCGAAAACAGTATTGATGCGCACGCCCAAAGTATCGTTATCACCCGGGGTCGCGAGCAAGGTGAACACTATCTAAAGGTCAGCGACGACGGCGACGGCCTCCCGCGCGATGCGAACGGCCTGCCTGACTTCAAGTATGTCGCGACGCATATCTGCGACTCGATCAAGCGGCACTTGAAATCGAACGGCGATGGAAAAGGTATACAAGGGGAGTTTGGAATTGGCCTTTTGAGTTTCTGGACTGTCGGCGACACGCTGTCGATGACTTCCAAGGGTGCCGATCAGCGCGCCTACCAGATGACCATGCGCAGAGGGGATCCTCGGTACGCTGTGAGCGCGCGGCGCGCTCTGATTGCCGAGCAGGGCACCGAACTGCGGATCAGTCCCCTGCTGGAGGGTATTCGAACTCTGAGCGGTGAGAAGATCCAGTGGTACCTGGCCTCCGAGTTGCGTGATCGTATTCGCGGTGGGCAGCTTCGCCTGACAGTGGTAGATAAGCTTGCGCGCAAACAATATCAAGTCGAACCGCGTCAGTTCGAAGGCCGCTTGCTGCACCAACTACCGGCGGTTCGCTCATCTTTCGGCGAGGCCTGCGCCGAATTGTACCTCACGGAACCAGCAGAGGATTCCCGTGTTGCCCTGACACGAGGAGGCACACGGGTGATCGCGGATATCAGTACGCTCCCCGGCTTGGAGCGTGCACCCTGGAGGTCTCGCTACATACAAGGTTTGGTCGACGTGCCGTACCTGAACCTCACACCCGGAACGCGTTCCGGAATCGTACACGACGAGCGTTACGCTGCTTTTGTCGACAGTCTGGCTAAGCTCGAGGCTCACCTGACCGACCTGATCGACGCACAGCAGCGTGCCGAAGAAGAACAGGCCAATCGGGAGTCCCTGCGTGCCATCCAGCGCGCGTTTCGTGAGGCCATGCTGATTCTGCCGCGCGAAGAGTACGATTGGTTTGATATCCAGTCCCGCCCGCAGGAACCCGGCGCCGGCGAAACGCTACCACGAGGCCTCCCTCCCACAGATTCGGAGGCAGACGTAGCTTCGTTGAGCGCCGCGGAACCCAAGCAAGAGACATCCCCACAACGTCGATTCTTTGACTATGCCGGGCCTTTGCACACAGTCGTGATTTCACCGACAACAAGCACGCTCGCAGTGAAACAAAGTCGGGGTTTCCGCGCGCTGCCCCGGGACCGCTCGCGCCGGCGCGTCCAGGAGAATCTCACCTTCACCTGGGGGATTGTGGAAGGGGGTGGCACGCTGTTGTCCACCTCGGATCAGGAAGTTAGCTTTGAGGCTCCCGATTCGCCCGTTCTCGTCCGGTTGTCTGTCACTGTTTCACAACACGATATACGCTGCACGACAGAGGCGTTGATCACGGTGACTGATAGCCTCGATATCTCCCTGGGCACTTCCGTCGTCAATGCGCGCGGATTGCCGGGTTACACCTTCGAACGGGCCGCCGGTGAGCTGTGGCGCTCGCGATTTGATGCCGACCGCAACCTGATCGTCGTGAACAGTGGCCACCGCGATTTTGTTTTCGCTACGCGTAGTCGTGCGCTCCAGCTGCGCTATCTCGTGCGCCTCTTCGTCAAGGAGTTGGTGCTCAAGAACTTTGCCGGCATGCCGGCCGAACAGATCGCGGACCGGATGATTGAGCTCTCGCTCTATGTGGAGGAGAAATTGAGATTCTCCTGAAGGCGGCAGACGTAGCTGGGGGACTGCAGCTGGGTCCCGAAGGAATTCAGCAATTCGCGATGAAACGGGACGAATCACTTTCTCCTTCTTAATTCACCTTTCGTTCGCGTTTTGCCGAAATTCACCACCATTAGGCTCACGTGTTTGCAAAGACGGGCGACACAAGAACTAGGGCGCAATCAACCGCAGAAGTTGCCTCCTGCGTCGGAGCCCAGCGTGGCCAGCGATCGGCGTGCTCTGCGGCTTGTGCCGGGCGTTGGAGACGGCCCGCAAATTTTTCGCCGCATGCCTGGCGCCGAAGATGGGGCGCTCCTCACCAAATCGTGTGAACCGCTTTGAACCGACGGATCTCTCGGTCGGCAGTAAGTAACGATAGCCCCTCGACAAGTGCTGTCGCTCCGATAATGCGATCCGCAGGACCTTTGGGGTAAGCCGCTGGAAGATCCACGGCGCGCGCGCACGCTCGGCCGGTGATTGGCAGAACGACGAACCGGGCTTCGATTTCCTGCAGGAAAGATTCGAGATTGATGTCGAGCCGGAGCCGGCCCTTTCTCGTGAGTGTCGCCAACTCCAACAGTGTACTGTCGGAGATTGCCAAGCCTTCCGCCCTCGCGCGCGTATCGTCGATTGCGCTCCTCGCCTTTTTGGAGAGCTGGGCTTGGTCAAACGCTAGCCAAATCACTACGTGAGTATCTACAATAATCACCTGAGCTCACCCCACTCATCCGGGGAAACCGTCGGCGAAACGATGTCTCCATTTACAACGCCCTTACCGGCGAGGAAATCATAGATTTCATCTGTGTCGGTGTTCACCGGGACGAGTTTCGCCACCGGTTTGCCATGTTTCGTGATCACAACTGTCTCGCGCCTGGCTTGCACCTCATCCATGACCGCGAGGCAATTTGTTTTGAAGGAACCTGCTGCCATCTTCTTCATCTCAAGACTCCGATATTACTATGGTCACCACACCATGGTTGTATATCGACTAGTAACTTCTCATTCATCGAAGGAAGACATCGAAGGAGTGTGGTCACATGTGTCGCCAACGACAAACGTCACCCGAACGCGAAAAAAAAGGAGAGAAGACAGGCTGCAGCCAATTCCTGGAGTAGAAGTTTGGCTCCCCGGGCTGGATTCAAGCCAGCCACCCATCGGTTCAGAGCCAGCAGAGTATTTTAATCACCATTCGCCGGAGCCAAGCTAAACCGAGGAAAGCTGATGAATTGCGACAGAACCCGGAGCGTCACTTCTTCAGTTTTCGCTCACCCTTGATTCGTTTTTGGCTGCGATTCGCCACAACTGATAGTGCGTCTGCACCGGTTTCCATCGCTATGACAGCAGCAATTCCAGGTCTTCCGAGCGTAGGTCCCGAACCATGCTGTTCTCCGCGCCGATTATTGCGGCGGCAAGGTCGCGCTTCGTTTTCTGCAACTCCAGGACTTTCTCCTCGACGGTGTCGCGGGCAATCAGTCGATAGGCGAAGATCGGTCGCGTCTGTCCAATACGATGCGCGCGGTCTACGGCCTGCGCTTCAACCGCGGGGTTCCACCAAGGGTCGAGAATGAATACATACTCGGCGGCGGTGAGATTCAAGCCCAGACCGCCTGCCTTCAGGCTGATGAGGAAGAGCCGGCAGTCTTTATCATTCTGGAAGCGTTCCACTCGGGCCTGGCGGTTACGGGTGGCGCCGTCTAGGTATTCGTAAAGTATACCGTCCTGATCCAGGCGGGCGCGGAGGATCTTCAGCAAGCTGGTGAATTGCGAGAAAACCAGCGCCTTGTGTCCCTCGTCGAGGACTTCGCGCAGTTGCTCAAGCAGCACGTCCAGCTTGGCGCTGGTATCTCCGGTGCGTTTCGAATCGAGCAAGCCGGGATGGCAAGCAGCTTGCCGCAGGCGCAACAAGGCCTCCAGGACCTGAATCTTGGATTTCGCCAAGCCGGCAGTTTCGATCCGCCTGTGCAACGAATCGCGGTAGTACTGGCGCAACTCGTCGTAGAGCTTCCGTTGCTCAGGTTCGAGCACGCAATACACTGTTTGCTCGGTTTTGGACGGCAGTTCACGCGCCACCTGTTCCTTGGTTCGGCGCAAGACAAACGGCCGCAACGCCTGACCCAGCAGGCGGCGCGTTTCTTCGTCCGGATTGCGCATCGAGCCGCCCGAGACCTTGAAGGCATTGGCAGCGCCCAGCATTCCAGGGTTGAGAAACTCGAATAAAGTCCACAGCTCGCCGAGGTGGTTTTCCACCGGAGTGCCGCTCACCGCCAGGCGGTGTCGTCCGCGCAGAAGCCGCGCGGCCTTGGAGGATTCGGTCGCCGCATTCTTGACCACCTGTGCCTCGTCGAGCACGACGTAATCAAACTCGGCGTCTTTGAAGCGCCAGGCGTCCCTGCGCAGCGTGCCGTAGGTGGTGAGCACCAGGTCGTAGGCGGCGAAGTCATTGCCGTTGCGCTCTAAGCCCGTATGATCGAGCACGCGCAGCTGCGGAGTGAAGCGTGCCGCTTCCTCCTTCCAGTTGAATACGAGTGACTTCGGAACGACCACCAGGGACGGACCGAGGGGCTCGCCCGTGGCGCGCAGCTCGCGGCGGGATTCTAGCAGCGCCAGTACCTGCGCGGTCTTGCCGACACCCATGTCGTCCGCCAGGCAGCCACCGAAGGAGAAACGCTGCAGAAAGTGCATCCAACCCAAGCCTTCGCTCTGATAATCACGAAGGCGACCCACGAATCCAGCGGGCTGTGCAGCAGGTTCGACGCTCTGAAACCGTCGCAGCTCCTCGCGCACGCGTCTAAAGGTCTCATCGCAGCGGGCTTCTGGTTGCGCCGCCACTAGGGCGTCGAGCAATCCCGCTTGGCTCTGGCGAAAGCGCACATGACCTTGCTCCGGCTTACCCATTCCAGCCAGCGGGCCGATACGGCGCAGCCACTCTTCCGGCAGCACGCCATAGGTCCCATCATCGAGCCGCACCATCTTGTCCCCGCGCCGCACGGCTTCGAGCAACTCGGGCAGGCGCGCTATGGTGTTCCCGTACCCGACCTCAGCGTGCAGCTCGAACCAATCCACGCCACTTGAAACTTCGATGCGGAATGCGCCTGGGCGCCGGAATATCTTTCCTTCAGCTTCGATGTCCCAGCCTGCCTCCACAAGCGAGTGCACGATGCGAGGCAGCTTGCTCGGCGCGAGCTCCCACCGCGGCACGAAATCCGGGTAGGCGGGAACGCGCTGCTTCAGGCCAAGCTGATCGAGAAACGCGAAGGCGGCTTTCTCCGCATTGCAATCCCGGCGTATAAAACGCCGTCCTGCGGCGTCGAAAAAACCTCGCGCCGGATCGAACGCCGCAAACATGTGGCCCTCGTAAGCAAAAGACAGTTTGGCATCCAGGCGTCCATGCAGGTACGGCGCGCGGACTTGGGAAATTGTCAAATGAGGGTGGGCTGGCAGCGCCACCTCCTCGTATCGTAACTCCTCCGGCACCCGCAGCGGCGGCAAGTTCGGACAGCAGAGCAAAGTCGCCAGGAATTCATCGCGTTCCTTTTCAGGAACCGAGATCGAGCCCTGTGTGCGAAGGGCGATGATCCATTCGATCGGGGCATCGCTGGCAAGAGGTGCCACGCGGTCTCTCGTGATTAGCAGACCTGCCGTTGCCAGGGCCGGAAATGTTGCTTCCCTGCGCTCTTCTCCGCGCTGGAAAAAGCCGACGAGCGAAGATGCCGTTTCGCCGAGCCGGTGCAACTCCAGGAGGAAATTCCAGGGACCGCCTTCGTCCCACGCAAGCGGAAGCAGGTTATCCGGCTCGTTCCGTGGCCGCAGGCAGCAACGTCCCGTGCGCACCACCAAGGGCATGAGCATCCTGGCCAAAGCGGGCGAGAGCCGAGCGGATTCCGGTAACGACCAATACGTTTCCGCGTAGTCGTAGCTATACGATTGATCTCCGCGCAGAGCGGACAGAATTTCGCGATCCTCTGAGAGCGGGAGCTGGGCGATCTGGCTTTGGCGCATGGAAAGAACCTTGGGTCGCGAGAAACTGCCATTGGCGTTCCGGTTGCGCGATTGCAGTGAGAGAAGCAAATCGCCGCCGTACACGTTTTTCGCGACATCCACGACATACAGGATCTCGAGCTGGGGCGGCCAGGCCACGCGATCCTGAGGTCGAAAGACCTCACCGAGTTGTTTCCGCCAGTTCGGTGCTTTCGGTTTTGCCGGATTCCGAACAACCGCAGGAGAACGCGCTCTAAGGACCGGCGGCGTCCCGTCGTCCTCATAGGGTTCTTCATCGTCGTCGTAGTAGTCACCGCCCGCAAGACCATCCGTGCCAAGAACATCCAAGTCCAGGATCAACTTGTTTGCCGAGGCGGCTGCGCTCAGATATTGATGTTGGTCAGCGGCAAGGGTGGTGGCCCACAGGTGCTTGCAGGGACCGCCCTGCTCGACAAAATAGGGGCAGTTACACCAAACGGCAAGCTTGTTGTTTCTCCAGGAAAATTGCACCTCATAAAGTCCGGAACCGCGCACGCAGGCAGTAAGCTCGGAGCGGGAACCTTCGAGGATCATGACGCGGCCCATACGGAAGTAGTCGTCGCCGCGCTTGCAAACATTCCTGCTGAAATTCCCTGCCAGCTTGGTGGAAAGACTCATGCCCCGCTCTATAAAAATCTCAGGACATTCTATGCGGGTTTTTCACGATTTTCCATGAGAAGAAAGCTCCTCAAGATCGGCGCCGATGGCGTCTGGCTGCCAGCAGCTTCTGGGGTTGAGCCCATTCGTTCCCGGCGCGCCTCCCATCGGTATCGTAAGGCCGATGAGAACTAACAATTGCCGAAGCGTCCTCATTCGCCGCATCCAAACTGGGGCCGGCCAGCCGTTCGAGCGCCGCCGATCTTCTGCGATGTTTTCACCGTTGCCCCTTGCGGCTACAAGGACACCGTCAAGGGACATGAACAATGCCGACCAATAAAGTGAAGATCTATGTCCGCTTGATTGGCGAAGGCACAGAAGTGTCTCGTCCGACTGAAGCGTTGGATTTAGGCAACGGATTGCTTGAGCTTCTCCCGACTCCCGACGACGACACTGAAGACGAGACCTGGGAGTTTCGTCCCGGTACAGTTGTGCGATGCGAGAAGCGTCAAGGCAACTCAGGCGAATATTTGCTTGCAGTGAGGGCCTAACGATTGACGGAAATAGCGCCCCCAGGGGCGCGAACGAAACCACTAGCGGAGAGCGCTGCTTCTCCATTTCAGGCTGAACTAAGACAGTTCGAAAGACCGTCACCGACAAATACATCAAGATGGCAAAAGACACGAAGTTCCGTGCGGAAGTCGCGGAACGAATGGGACTCGGTTTCGAATTGCCAGCGGCCAAAACGGCCGAAGTTGTTCCGAGTGTTCCGAGATTTCAAGAAACGGAGGTTGCTGCCAGCATTTGAAAAACAAGGAGAAGGTTGCCTCCCCGGACTAGATTCGAACCAGCAACCCTGCGGTTAACAGCCGATGAGGTTAAAAATCTAAGTGCCCTATCTGGTGTCGCTTACAATTAATTGGGGTCATCTTCCTCGCTCGAGCTGCACCCAATGTTGCACCCAGAATCCCCGGGGATAGCTAAAGAGAGAAGCTGTTCACCAGCGCGGAAGACGATAGAAGTGTGTCGACGATACATGGATGTTTCTATTCATCATCTTTTTCCTCACCTCCCTCCAAAGAACCGCATCGGCCGCGCGCGAATCACTCGCTTCGCTGTCGACCCAACCGAAGCAAATTCGTCCGGCACAGCGGCGTCTTCGACCGTGTTCTGAAGCCTGGGAACGCTCACGGCCGCGACACGGGAAGTTCCAGGACTGAAAACCCTGTGGCATCGGCAGCTTCTGCCAGTCGCTGATGGCCACAAATGAAGCTTCGCCTAGATGGATGCCGTTGGCACCAAACCAAGGAGGCTGCAAGTTGCAAACTGTCCGCTGCGCGCAAGGAATACTTATCCAACAACTCCGTAGACATGTGGCGCAGTTCATCGTCGGGAAGGACTTCCCTCCAACCACGGCTGAGCATAAGCAGACGAACTACGGCTCCTTGTTTATCGAGATCGGAAATCGCCTTACCGCGATGAAGCCGACAAAACGCGCTGTAAACTTCGACCAAGCTCCCCCACCAGACGACCAGAGCGAATTTATTTAGGTAGATCTGAGCCTGGCGGCTTGACGCTTCGTGAATACACAAAGGGGCGAGCGCGCTGGCATCCCAAAACGCGGTAGTCTTCTTCACCGCCCTTCATCTCTCTCAGCCGTGACGGATTGAATTACCTTGTTTCCCTTAACAGTACCGGTCGGGACCTTCAAGATCTCTTGGACATCCAGCGGTACCGTGGGGAGCCGCAGTTTCCCAGCGGCAACCAGTCGAAGTTCCTGAGCGTCAGCTCCTTCCGCCAAGAAGGGCACCAGTTTGGCCACTGGAAGATTTCGGTCCCGGATCACCACCTCTTCGCCGCTTTTTGCAAATGTGAGGTACTTGCTCAGCTGATCCTTGAGTTTTGCTACGTTTACAGTGCGCATTGCCTCTCCATCTTTCATGGCTATTATAGCCATGAGTAGAGCTGATGCAAGCAGCATGGATTCACCAGGATCTCTGCATATTCTGGGATTCTTGCGCACTCTGGCCGCGACGTGTTGACCGGAACTGAAGTTCCCGTTCCCGGCCGGGTTCAAGGTCCCACCGGAAGTGAAGTTGTTATCAACGGCTGGATCAGCCAGTTGCATCAAGAGAGAAGAATGGCTCCCCGGGCTAGATTCGAACTAGCAACCCTTCGGTTAACAGCCGAACCACCAATTTAATCAGAACTTGCCGGAGTTGGCGCTAATCGAAGGAATTCAGCAAGTTGCGATGAAACGGGACGAATCACGTTCTCCTTCTTTATTCACCTTTCGCTCGGATTTTGCCGCCATTCACCACCATTAGTATTATGTTTTTATGACAGCGCGTACCGTTACCGATTCGGATCGATTCTCTACGACTGCAGCCGCTCGAACCCTGATCTGCGCCTGATGGGGTCGAGGAATGACCATACCCCGAGATTACACAGGACAGTGCGTCGACGCTCTCAGCTCGAGGTCGCGCCGAGTACTGAAAAAGTCATCGTCTACCACCTGTGTCAAGCTCACAGAGCTGACGCACTACGCGAATCCTGGCATGCTTGCCAATGCGTACACATGAGTGTACACTCAGAGTGAGGAGCATTGCTATGACCACGATCAAAGTCGGCGTACGCGAGTTTCGCGAACGAATCGCCAGTTTCCTGGAATCGGACACTCCCGTTGCTGTCACTCGGCGCGGCGAGACTCTAGGTGTCTACGTTCCCACGCGTCGAAAGCGTCCTAAGACAGCCCATATGTCAGAACTGAAGGAAGCAGCGGACCGTCTTGCCAGTGCACTCGCGGATGTTGACGAGGAGGGACTAGTGGCCGATTTCAAGGAGCTGCGTCGCCGCGGGAAGGGCGCATCCCGCTGAGATGATCGTTCTCGATGCGAACATCCTTATTCGCGCCGTCCTGGGGCGACGAGTTCGGCAGCTTCTCGACACCTACGCGGGTCAAGGTGTCCGCTTCTTCGCACCTGACGTCGCATTCGATGACGCGGAGAAATACTTACCTACCCTGTTGAAAAAGCGGGGCAAGCCCGACGGCGACCTTTCGGCATCGCTCGAGTACTTGCGAAACATCATCGAGGTGGTTACACCAGAACTTTATGCCGTCTTTGAAAGCGAAGCCCGGCAGCGGTTGCGCGGTCGAGACGAAAGTGATTGGCCCATACTCGCCACAGCACTCGGACTGGCATGTGCAGTGTGGACTGAAGATGCGGATTTCTTCGGTACTGGCGTCGCGGTGTGGACTACAAATCGAATCGAGATTTTTCTCAAGGGACAAGCACAGTCGCTTGAATCTCAGGATGAATGACGTCGTAGGTTAGGACAAGCTGACCAGCCTCTTTCACGGGAATATCAGAAATCGCGACTACTCAGGAGTTGGCCGGGTGCTCAGAAAATCCGCGAAACTTTCTGCAACTCGGATGATTTCGTCGCCTGCGGTGATTCTGGAGAAATGTCCCGCGTAATCGGGAGGGACACCAGCGGCGGTCCCTGCAATCTGCCCCGTGATTGAAGCAATAGTATCTGTATCGCCGCCCACTTCAATCGCCTGAGCTAAGACCACCGATAAAGGCTGCTCTGCAATGAACTGGGCACAATACAAAGCCAAAGGCACGGTGTCCACGACCCATCCACTGGCTCCGAATTGAGACGCAACCTCTGACGGAGGGACCTTCAGCGGAAGAAACCGTTTGATGCGGTCGCGCACCGCTGAATCTGGGACTGATTCCGCAACTGCAACCAAAAGACTGTTCTCGTGCGACCAAACGCCTGAGAGAATGAACCGAATTGCTGTTACAACGGCGAGTGCGCCGACAAAAGCCTCGTCATGGTGATGGGTGATTCGACAAACATCCCGAATCACTGTCCGGTCGGCAGGCGTTGCCGGGTCCAATAGGAAGGCGAGCGGCGCTATCCGCATCGCTGCACCGTTTCCGGCAGAATACTCTCCTCGGCTTCCTGCCAGTGCCCAATGCACTCCGGCAACCAAGTCTCGCATCGCCTTCAAAGTGCTTGCACCAATTCCACTAACACGTCCTGTTGAGAACCATGTTGCGAGGTGGGATGCGAGGCGGTCGGCGTGAACGCCGCCGTTCTCAATGATCGATTCGCACGTGGCCAGGGTAAGTTGTGTGTCATCGGAGACAGATGACCGCGATGGAATTTGAAAAGCCGAGCGACCCGGGTTTCCCTCCCAAGGTCCTCCCCATGCGTCTCCCAGAGCGCCACCGAGTATGCAACCGAGTATCCGGCTTCTCTTTTTGAGGTGAGTTTGGATCGCGGCCATACGCTACATTTCAACACAGATTCGGCGGCAGGTGCCGCAATCACCCATAATGGGTTACAGTATTTTTCTTGTGGCTAAGCCGAAGTTTAGGATCGGAGACAAAGTGAAGGTGGTCGGCATGTCGCCGGTGACATTCCCGTCGGGTGTAAAAGATGAACTCGGAACTGAAAAGCTGTTCCGGTAGTAAATCTCAGCCTCCGCAACCAAGAGCCGCCAGGGGCCATGAATGCGATGCGACTATTACGTTTTTATCACAGAAGGTCGTTGACGTCGGATTGGCTTACAAAAAGCGCCTTTGCTGCAAGAACTTGCAGACCTGATCTCGCTTCGCACACCCCAAGCATTCGGTCGAAAGCCGAATGCTCCACCCACACTCTAATTGATTGAGGCAAAAGAGGTTTGGCTCGCCCTGGAGGACGATTTCAGAACTCCTGGGTTGAGTCAAATCGTTGCAGGACTGCCACAGTTCGAGCTGATCGTCGGGTTTCAACTGACCAGTTTGGCCCACCTAAAAGCGTCCAGAGGCATTTGAAATTGACGAGCACCCGCGACGGGGTTCCTACCTAAGTAAAAGTTCGATGCAACAGCTAGTGCGAGGCTTCGTCTAAACCCGCAAAATCTCCAGGACATCACTTCGGTGGCGCGTCGAAGGGTCGGCCAATCGCCTCCTTTCTTCCGAGCCTTGGTCGTTAGCGCTACCAAGTCTACTCGGAGGAAGGAACCGACATCGTCAGCTAATCAGCCCGGTGCCTAAGAACTATCTGTTTCTTTGCGTTTTTTGCCTCGCGACTTATCGGACCCCAACCGCTCAAGCGGGAGTGATCCGTTTCGGCTAATTCTTCTAGTCTCGCGATAGCCGTTCGTGCTCCTGTTTGGCCCAATGCAAAGACCGCCCAAAACCTTACTTCAGGCGACTTGTCATGCGTTGCTTCGAGAAGTGGGCCAACTACCTCGTCACTTCCGACCTTCCCTAGAGCCTCGGCGGCTTCGCCTCGCAGTTTTGGAGATACCCGCCGGTTATTTAGTAGCTTTAAGAGATGCGGAACTGCTCGCGTCGAAGCTATATTTCCTAGGGCTGCTATAGCCGCCTTCTTACGATCAAAGCTTCTGCCGTGGGTCAATGCAGTGATCAGTTCGCGCTCAGCGTCTGGCCCTCCGATCTTCGCCATCGCGAGGGCAGATTCCCAGATCAGGCCTGTACTGCTCGTCCGCAAGGCCGAGGCTAGCGCCCCGACGCTACGTCTATCGCCGATGACCCCTAAGAACCAGGCACAAAACTCGCGAAGCTCTTCGTTGGTGCGAGCGCTTAGAAGTCGAGCTAGGTCTTGCGGACCACGGCAATTTAGCGACACGACTTCACGCAACGCGTCTGAGTGACCCTTCCTGAAATTCTTGGGTAGCTTCTCTATCGCTCTGCGGACTTTTGGAATCCAATTCTGCATTGCGTTAATCACCTTTTCTCACAGCTGACGGTGCGGCAATGCTTGGTTCTAAAGCCTTTGGCAGTGCTGTTTGCAGCGTTCTTAAGCGCTGCAGAGGCGGCGTCAGCTTGACTGTTGCCATAGCCGTCTCCATAGGTTACCCCGACAATATCCTCTCCTTTGCTCCTCAATACGTAGCATTTCGCTCTGCAGTGCCATTTTCCCTTGTTTTGATCGCACTGCTGACTGCCACCGCCCGGCGCTGGACTGGGCTCGGGCGACGGTGACGGGCCGGAACCGGGGCTTGCACTAGAACCTGAGCCAGAGCCAGGGCCAGTACCCGGCCACCAACTCGGAACGGTCGGTGCCGTTGGGGGCGGCGGAGCGGTCGGGTCAACAGGAGGACCGTAAAGGGACGGGCCACAGGGAGTCCTGAACGGAGGCGAACAACCTGACGGAGTTCCCGACTGTAAACCGAAGGGGTCACTGAAAATCACCGGATCATTTTCGGCATACGGATAGAAGTTAACGCCTCCCTCGAATCCGACGGGATCTTCACTTAGAAAGTGTCCGGTCGTTGCATCGTAGTATCTGGCACGCTAGAAGTAGATACCGGTCTCGGGGTCCAATTCGCGGGCGGTGTACTGGAATCGATTCGCGATGGAACCGCTTGATGCAGTCAGGTTGCCGAACGAGTCGTACCGATTTCGACCGGATGACTTGAGTCAGTTCGTTCCGAACCCAAGGACGAGATCGAGGCCCGCAGCTTCGGCGAATGCCTTGAAGTCCCGGTCCCGCGTGAGAAGAGGAACATCTCCGTCGATACA
>Ga0210394_10001985_pt1 | contig 29822 bp, 25 predicted proteins | sample IncBWC12MmetaG_FD_160121 | JGI IMG/M metagenome (GOLD analysis project Ga0210394, IMG submission 160121) | Forest soil microbial communities from Barre Woods Harvard Forest LTER site, Petersham, Massachusetts, United States - Inc-BW-C-12-M | ecosystem: Environmental > Terrestrial > Soil >... | reverse complement strand
CTCGGCCGGGGTTGGCGCGCTCTTGGCACTGATGTTGCTGCATTACGATCTGAGCGTCATCGCCTTGATCGGGGTCATCCTGTTGATCGGCATCGTCAAGAAAAACGCGATCATGATGATCGACTTTGCCTTGCAGGCCGAACGGGTCGAGGGCAAGAGCCCCTTGGAAGCGATCCACGAGGCGTGCCTGTTGCGCTTCCGTCCGATCATGATGACGACGTTCGCGGCGCTGTTCGGCGGGTTGCCGATCGCGATCGGGCAAGGCGCCGGCTCGGAGCTGCGCCGCCCGCTCGGCATCGCGATGGTGGGGGGCCTCCTCGTCTCGCAATGGCTGACGCTCTACACGACGCCGGTCATCTATCTCTATCTCGACCGCCTGAGCCATTGGCTCGGCGCCTCGCGCCGCCCCTCGCGCCTCGCCGAGGCGCTCACCGATTCGCCGAGCCCGCGATTGGCGGATGGGCGCCATGGCGCCGCCGAATGATGCCGGTCTCGGGGATTCTTTTGATGCGGTGGTGGAACCTCGCCGATGAGCATCTCTGAACCTTTTATCCGGCGTCCGATCGCCACCTCGCTCTTGATGCTGGGCGTCTTGGTGTTCGGCATCGGCGCGTACAACCTGCTGCCGGTGGCGGCGGTGCCGAACGTCGATTTCCCGACGATCAGCGTGACCGCGCAGTACCCCGGGGCCAATCCAAGCACGATGGCGTCGGCGCTCGCGACGCCGCTCGAACAGCAGTTCACCTCGATCCCGTCGCTCAGTCAGATGACGTCGTGGAGCGGCGTCGGCGTCACCTCGATCACCCTCCAGTTCGATCTGTCGCGCAACATCGACGCGGCAGCGCAGGACGTCCAGCAGGCGATCAATGCGGCGAGCGGGCTGTTGCCCCAGGACATGCCCACGCCGCCGACCTATCGCAAGGTAAATCCGGCGGACTTTGCCGTCCTGATCTATGCCGTCCACTCCGACGCGGTGCCGCCATACGTCTTAGACGACTATGCCAACAACGTCATCGCGGAACGGCTGTCGACAGAGCCCGGGGTCGGGCAGGTTTTCGTGTTCGGTTCGATGCCTTACGCCGCCCGCGTCCAAATCAACCCGGGGGCGCTCGCGGCAAAGGGCCTGGGTATGGAAGACGTCCGCAACGCGCTTGTCGCGGCTACCGTAAACCGCCCGAAGGGCGAGATCCAAACCGAACATCAGGCGATCGCGCTCGATACCAATGATCAGCTGTTCAAAGCCGAGCAGTACGGCAACATTATCATCGCCTACAAGAACGGCGCGCCGGTGCGCATCAAGGATGTCGGCGACGCTGTCGATGCGGTGCAGAACGAGCGCCTGCGTTCGTGGTTTAATGACCAGCGGGCGGAGGGCATCGCCATCCAGAAAGCCCCAGGCGCCAACACGATCGCCGTCGTGGACACCGTCCGGGCGTTGATGCCCAAGCTCGAGCAGTCTCTGCCACCGGCGGTTCATGTCGACCTGATGTCCGACCGCTCGCAGACGACGCGCGCGTCGATACACGATGTGCGCTTCACGATGATGCTGACGATCGGTCTTGTCGTCATCGTGATCTTCCTGTTTTTACGGACCTTGTGGGCGACGGTGATCCCGAGCCTTGCGGTGCCGCTGTCGCTGCTTGCCACGTTCGGCGTCATGTATGCCGGCGGGTTCAGCATCGATAACATCTCGCTGATGGGGTTGACGATCTCGGTCGGCTTTATCGTCGACGACGCGATCGTGATGATCGAGAACATCGTGCGCTATATCGAGCAGGGCGACCGGCCGTTTGAAGCCGCGTTGAAGGGCGCCGGGCAGATCGGCTTCACGATCATCTCGATCACCTTTTCGCTGATTGCGGTATTCATCCCACTGTTTTTCATGGGCGGCATCATCGGCCGGCTGTTCCGGGAATTTGCCGTCACGGTCGCGGTCGCGGTGGTGGCCTCGGCGGTGATATCGCTGACATTGACCCCGGTGATGTGCTCGCTGTTTTTAAAGCAGGAAGGGCTGCATCCGAAGGGCCGCTTCAATCGCGGTGCCGAGAGGGTCTTCCAGGCGGCATTAAATGGCTACGACCGGGGGCTCAACTTCATCTTTCGCCACCAGCTATCGGCGCTGATCGCGACCCTATTGCTGATGGTTGCGACCGGTTATCTCTACGTCGTTATGCCCAAAGGCTTTTTCCCGCAGGAGGATACCGGGTTCATCTTCGGCGAGCTCGACGTTCGCGAAGACGCTTCGATGATCCTGACCGACAAGATCAGGTCGCAAGTCGTCGACATCGTCAGGCAGGATCCTGGCGTCGAGGGCGTTTTCTCCTATGACGGCGCAACGCCCTACAACCCCGCGGAGAACACCGCGCGCATCTTTTGGGGGCTGAAGCCCTATGGCGAGCGCGACGCCACCGCGGGGCAGATCATCCAGCGCTTGCGCAAAAAGGTGGCCGGTATCGAGGGCGCGAAGTTCTTTATGCAGGTGCCGCAGAACATCACGGTCGGCGGTCGCCTCAGCCGCACCCAATACCAGTACACGCTGACCGACACCAACAACGAGGAACTCGATCACTGGGCTCCGATCCTCGAATCCGAGATGCGCAAGCTGCCCGAACTCCAAGATGTCGCGTCCGACCAGCAGATTGCCGCCGCGCACTTGGCGATCGAGGTTGACCGCGATACCGCCTCGCGTTTCGGGTTGTCGGCCAACCTGATCGACCAGACGCTTTACGACGCCTTCGGCCAGCGGCAGGTCGCGACGATCTATACCGCGACCAATCAATATAAAGTGGTGCTCGAAGTCCAGCCGCAGTACCAGCACGATCCCAACCTGCTGTCGAAGATCTACGTGTCCAGCCCGACCGGCGCGCAAGTGCCGCTGAGCAGCTTCGCCCATTTCACTCGCAAGACCGAACCCTTGATGATCAGCCACCAAGGCATCTTCCCGGCGGTGACGCTGTCGTTCAACCTCGCCCCCGGAATCGCCCTCGGCCAGGCCGTCGAGAAGATCCAGGCGGCCGCGGAGCGGCTGCACGCGCCGCCGACCCTCAACACATCGTTCCAGGGCACGGCGCAGGCGTTCCAGGCCTCGCTGTCCTCAATGCCGCTGCTCGTTGCCGCGGCGATCCTCGTCGTCTACATCGTGCTCGGCATTCTCTACGAGAGCTACATCCATCCGCTCACCATCCTGTCGGCGCTACCCTCGGCCGGGGTTGGTGCGTTGCTGCTGTTGATGCTGATGCATTACGAGCTGTCGGTCATTGCGATCGTCGGCATCATCCTCTTGATCGGCATCGTCAAGAAGAACGCGATCATGATGATCGACTTCGCGTTGCAGGCCGAGCGGCTGGAGGGAAAGAGCCCGCAGGAGGCGATCCACCAGGCCTGCCTGTTGCGCTTCCGGCCGATCATGATGACGACGTTCGCGGCATTGTTCGGCGCGATGCCGATCGCCTTCGGCCAGGGCGGCGGGTCGGAATTGCGCCAGCCGCTCGGCGTGGCGATCATCGGGGGCCTGCTCATTTCGCAGTGGCTGACCCTTTATACGACCCCGGTCATCTACCTCTACCTCGATCGCCTGAGCCGCGTGCTTGGCGGTTCGCGCCGCCGCTCGCGCCTCGCCGAGGCGATGAGCGACACGCCGAGACCGCGATTGCTGGAGGATCCTCGTGGCGCCGCCGAATGATGCCGTTGTGCTGGCGCCGCTGATGCGCGCGCCGGCCGATGCCGAGCCCCTGAGCCGCCCGGAACCGGCGGCGTTGCAGCCCAATATCGGCGCCATGGTGCATGACGTCGCGCGGCTGATCCGCCGCCGTTTCGAGCGACGCGCCCGGCAGACCGGGCTGCCGATCACCCGCGAGCAGGCCCGCGCGCTCCTGCATATTGCCCGCAATGAAGGGCTGAGCCAGGCAGCGGTGGCGACCATGCTCGATATCGAGCCGATCGCGCTGGTGCGCATCCTCGACCGGCTGCACGAGGAAGGCCTGGTCGAGCGCCGCCCGCATGCGACCGACCGGCGGGTGCGCACGCTGTGGCTGACCCCGCTGGCCTGGGGCGTCGTCGACCGGGTCCTGGCGCTCAACGCGGAGACCCGCGAGGCGGCCTGCGCCGGGCTGCCGCCGGCCGCGCGCGACATGCTGATGCGGACGCTCGGCCATATGAAGAGCAATCTCACCGTCGTCGAGTCGACCGAGAGCGCCGCCGCCGAGTGACGCGGCATTCATGAATCGAGAACGTCTCGAATAATGCGGCCGAGATCGTCTCGGCGGTACGGTTTGCTGAGCAGCCGCAGGGGGCGTTCGTTGGCGTCGCCATCGTCGTTGATCTTGTTTTCGGGAAACCCGGAGGTCAGCACGATTTTGACCGCCGGCCAGCGCAACCGCACGGTGCGGGCCAACTCATAGCCGCTCGCCCCACCGGGCATGACGATATCGGTGAATATAAGATCGACCGGTTCAGCGTCGAGGACGCGCAGCGCCGACTGAGCGTCCTCCGCCTCGACAACCCGGTAGCCCAATTCAGTGAGCTGACGCACGACCACGCGGCGCAAGCTCACATTATCTTCGACCGCAAGCACGGTTTCGCCGCTACCACGCACGACCGCGGCGTGCACGACCGCTCCGCTCGCCGCTGCACCGGCGTCGGCGCGCTGCAGAAAGAGACGGATCGTCGTTCCGATGCCGACCTCGCTGTAGACGTTGATATGCCCGCCGGACTGTTTCATGAACCCGAATACCATGCTGAGGCCGAGACCGGTCCCCTTGCCTTCTTGCTTGGTCGTGTAGAACGGCTCGAAAATATGGCTTTCGATCTCCGGCGGCATGCCGGTACCGGTGTCGCTGACCTCGATCACCACATAGTCGCCTGGCTCTACCTCTGCATGTAGCGATGCGTAGTCGGCGTCGAGAGATCGGTTTCCAGTCACGACGATCAATTGGCCGCCGCCGGGCATCGCGTCCCGCGCGTTGGGCGCGAGATTGGTCAGGCTCGATTCGAGCTGCGCCGGGTCGACGGACACAGGCCAAGTGTCGGGACTGAGGTCCAGAGTGATCTGGATCTCCTCGCCGAGCGTCCGCTCCAGCAGCTTGACGATCCCGGCGATCAGCTTATTGACATCGGTGCGCGTCGGCTGGAGGGGCTGGCGGCGGGCAAATGCCAGCAGCCGCCGGGTCAGATCGGCGCCGCGCAACGCCGCGTCGAGGGCTTCGCCCGTGAGTTCGTCGGCGTCGGCATCGCCGGTTTGCCGGTCCCGCAACAGATCGAGGTTGCCGATAACAACCCCAAGGAGATTGTTGAAATCGTGCGCCAACCCTCCGGTGAGGTTGCCGACCGCCTCCATCTTCTGCGCCTGACGCAGTTGCTCCTCGATTTGGCGCCGCTCGGTAATGTCCTGGATCGTGCTGTTCAGATAGGAGGAATCACCGGTCTCGTCGCGAACCACCTCGCTTTCCCGGTAGATCCACCGGACCGTGCCATCGGGTTGAATGATGCGATATTCCACAGGGTTCGGGTTTATGCCCTGCCAGGCCTGCTTTTGAACGGCGCGCACGGTCGCGCGGTCTTCCGGATGAACCATTTGCAAGTATTCCTCAGGTAAGGGGAGGAATGCCTCGCGCGACACGCCGAGAATCCGATAGATCTCATCCGACCAATTAGTTTCTCCGGTCCGGAGGTTTACCGAGACGCGGCCCATGTGGGCGAGGGACTGCGCGTGGCTCAGCCGCGCCTCGCTTTCCCTCGCGAGCTGCTCGCTGCGCCTGCGTTCCGTTATCTCTTGGCTGAGCGATGCATTGGCCAAGGAGAGTTCTGCGGTGCGTTCCTCGACCGCGCGCTCAACGGCGCCTAGTCGTACCTGCTCGCGCCGGAAAAGGACTGTGATCAGGCCGGTAATCAGCACACCAGCCACCAGCCGGATCCAGGGGCCGTTGGAGCGAAGACTTCCCACCGTCGCAGCCGAGAAACCCGATAGGAGAGTCCAATCGCGGCCATACACGTCAAGCTCGCGGCGCAGCTCCAGGCTTTTTTCCAGCGCAGCATCGGACGACGCGCCGATCGTGAATTTAGCCGTCACGGGGTCGTAACTCGCTATCGGCTGTGGGGCGACGCCAGCCCCGCCGCGATCGACGAAAAAATCGATGGTTTCGATGATCTTCGGCGTATCGGCAATCGCCTCCGGCAACAGGCGGTCCAAGCGAAACCGACCCACCGCCATGCCGCGGAAAGCGGAACGCCGCTCTGCCACGGTGGATGGAACGGTGCCCGTCGTGTAGACCGGCCATAGAACGAGAAACCCGGCGACCCGCTCGCTACCGCGCAACATCGAGAAGACCGGTGTCGCGAACGGCGCGCCATTGTCGCGGACGTGCTCTACTTGCGCCTTGCGCTCCGGCCGGAAGAGAAGATCAAAGCCCAAGAGCCCGGGAGTGTCGTCGTAGGTTTCTTCGTAGAGCCCGGGCAGATAAGCCGCGCGCTCCGCCGCCGGCACGAAACGATCCTGCGGCGTGAGCTCCCGGATCTCCAAGTCGGGGTTATCCTGCCGCGCTGCGGCAACAAAGGCAGCACGTTCGCGACCGTCGACCCAGGGGTCCCAGGAGAGCGCACTCTTCGGATCGTTCCCGGTGTGTCTTAGTTGAGCGAACCGATGGAAGCCTTTCGCGTCGAGGTTGTCCTGCGCTGCGATGTAGTTCGCAAGTACCCCAACGGAGTCGACGTCACGGCGAATTTTGTACTCAAAATCCCGTGCCCGCCATTCGACGCGCAACTCGAGGAGAGCCTGCACGCGCGCATCGTCCGCGCGCAGTTCGGCGTCAAACACCAGAAGAGAGCATACAACGCCAAGCGCGCCGATTGCAGCGAGCGCGATCGCAGCACCGAGCGATATTCCGTTGCGCATTGCTTGGAGCCTTCAGTCACGCGTTACTCGCAGGATCTTTAGAGAAGATGGCCGACATTGTGATGTAATTTGGATTTTTCGTCGATTTTCTCATGAAAAAGATTTGTTAATACTATGTTGCCACATGACGGTATATACTGCGGAAATCTCATGGCAATCATGCGCTTTCTGCTATAGGTCTTGGACGTTAATAAGGCCTTAAGTTATCCCGATTTATCCTTGAATGATGACAAACCCTCCAGCCATGCGCGACCACCGCTTCGGCAACCGGCTGCTGGTCATCGATGACGAGCCGGGCTTTGGGCGCGTGATCAAGAAAGTGGCGCAGGATTGCGGGTTCGAGGTGGCCGTTACCGAGGATCCGTCTGCGTTCATGAAAGCGGTGCGGCAATGGCACCCGACGGTCATCATGCTGGATCTGAAAATGCCCGGCACCGACGGCATCCAGCTGTTGCGCACGCTCGCCGGCGACAAGTGTCCCGCGCATGTCGTAGTGACCAGTGGCGAGGACGGAAAAATATTGGATTCGGCGATGCAGCTCGGCCGCGAACGCGGCTTGAACATGGGCGATGTGCTGCCGAAACCGGTCCGCACGCAAGACCTGCGGGAGCGGCTCGCCGAGCTCAGGCGAATACCCAAACTGCGGCTCTCCGGCGATCTCGCCCGTGCCCTCGCGGCGGACGAGCTGTTTCTGGAATACCAGCCGAAATTCGATTGCCGCCTCGCACGGATTACCGGGGTCGAAGCGCTGGTGCGCTGGAATCACCCAATTGAGGGGCTCATTCTCCCCGACCGGTTCATCGCCCTCGCGGAGGAGAACGGGATCATCAACCGGCTGACGGATCGGGTCGTCGCCACAGCGGCGATGCAGGCGGCGCGATGGCATGCCACCGACCTTCCTCTCGATGTGGCGGTCAACATTTCGGCCAGAGACGTGCAGGACCTCGAACTGCCGGACCGGCTGGAGCAGCACTGCCGCAGCGCGGGAATCGACCCGGCGATTATGACCCTCGAACTGACGGAAACCGGCGCGATGCGCGAGGCCGTTCAAATGATGGACGTTCTCACCCGATTGCGGATCAAGGGGTTCAAGCTCTCGCTCGACGATTTTGGTACCGGGTACTCCTCGCTCGTTCAACTGCAAAAGATGCCGTTCTCGGAGATCAAGATCGACCGATCCTTCGTCATTCAGATGCCGAGCAACCGGGGGTGCAAGGTCATCGTCGAGATCGTCGTCGATCTTGCCCACAAGCTGGGATTGACGAGCATCGCCGAAGGGGTCGAAGAGGAATCCGCGCTGAACAGCCTCATAGAAATGGGCTGCGATGCGGCACAGGGTCATTATATTTGCCGGCCGCTGGCCGCCGGCCGTGTCGCCGATTTCGTGCGCAAGCCCGATGCAAGGCGGGGGGAAGCGGCCGCCTGAGCGTTCCGCGCCGCGCCTCGGCGCAGATCCTCAACCTCACGCCGGCTAGACGGCGAGGAAGCCGCCGTCGACGTAGAGCTCGGTGCCGGTGATGTAGGAAGCCTCGTCGGAGGCGAGGAACAAGACCGCGTTCGCCACCTCTTCGACCCGCCCGGCGCGCCGCAGCGGCACGCCTTCGAGCATTTTCGCCCGCACCGCCGGGTCGGCGGTGCGTCCCGAGGTGCGCATCGGCGGCATCAGCCCGGGATGGACCGAGTTGACCCGGATGTTGTCGCGCCCGTGCTGCACGGCGGCCGCCTTTGTGAGGGTGCGGACCGCGCCCTTCGACGCGTTGTAGCCGACATGAATGCCGCGCTGGCCGGTGACGCCGGAAATCGACGAGATGTTGACGATCGAGCCGCCGCCCGCCTTCTGCATCACCGGAATTGCGAATTTCATGCCGAGAAAGACGCCGGTCGCGTTGACCGCCATCAGGCGTTGCCACGCGGCGGTATCGAACAGATCGTCGACCGCGCTGCCGCTGATCCCGGCATCGTTAACGAGGATGTCGAGCCTGCCGAACGCGGCCAAGGTCGCCGCGATCGCGGCCTGCCACTCGGCTTCGCTGGTCACGTCGAGCTTCTGAAAGATCGCCGCGCCGTTCGCGCGGGTGATCTCGCCGACGAGTTGCCGGCCTTCAGCCTCGAGCATGTCGGCCACCGCCACCTTGGCGCCTTCGCCGGCAAACACCCGGGCCATGCTGGCCCCCATCCCCGAGGCCCCGCCGGTGATCAGAGCGACCTTGCCATCGAGCCTCATGGTCTCCTCCCCGCCCTTCAGTTGACCCCGACCGCGGCGCCGAGGGTATCGCCGATGCCTTGGTGAATCACCAGATCGGCAATCTCGTCGAGCCCGGTCGGCTCGCGGTTGACGATCGCCAAGAGGGCGCCGTTGCGCTTGGCCAGCTCGGGAAACCCGGCCGCCGGATAGACCACCAGCGAGGAGCCGAGCACGATGAACAGATCGGCAGCCAGAGTCGCAATCTCGGCCCGGCGCATTTCCGCCTGCGGCATCGCCTGGCCGAATGAGATCGTCGCGGTCTTGACGAACCCGTGACAGCGCCGGCAGCGTGGCGCCTCGCCATCACGCTCGAAGGTGGTACGGATATCCGCGAGCTCATAGCGCGCCCTGCAATCGAGGCAGGTGGCGTAGGTCGTGTTGCCGTGGAGCTCGATGATTTTCTCAGGCGGGATCCCCGAGGCCTGGTGCAGCCCGTCGATATTTTGGGTGATGACGGTGCCGACCTTGCCGCGCCGCACCAGCGCATCGACGGCACGGTGGCCGCGATTGGGCTCGGCGGCGCCAAAGGTGTCGTCCATCGCGAAGCGGCGCCGCCAGGTCTCGCGCCGCGCCGCCTCGGAGGCGAGGAAGTCGTCGAAATATATCGGAGCCATCTGCGTCCAGATGCCGCCCGGGCTGCGGAAATCCGGGATCCCCGACTCGGTGCTGATCCCGGCGCCGGTGAACACCACCGCCTGCTGCGCCATCTCTAGGAGGCGGGCGAGAGCGGCGACGGCGCTATCCGGATTCGTGGCGGTCGTCATGGTGCTGGTACTTTGGCAAAACCGGCGCGGCGCGCCAAGCCGATACTATGAGTGCGTCCTTCGAGACGCGCCCTCTGGGCGCACCTCAGAATGAAGTTAAGTTTATGATGGTATTAAGAAAAAAACGTCATCCTGAGGAGCCTGCCCCCGGGTCCGCCCCGCGGGCGGCCCGAGGACAGGCTCCGCGGGCGTCTCGAAGGACGCACGATCGCCGGGCGGCGTCGCGGCCGAGTGCGTTGTAACGCACCGCGGGCGGCCTTATTTTCGCGCCATCCGCGGCGCGTCGCCGCTTATCCCCCGGGGTGATCCCGTGACGCAATCCTATCTCCCGCCGCTGGCGCCCTATCCGACCACCAGGCTGCGCCGCAACCGCCGCGATCCGTGGTCCCGGAAGCTCGTCGCCGAGAGCGTGCTTAGCCCGGGCGATTTGATCTGGCCGGTCTTCGTCCATGACGAGAAGGGGCGGGGGGCGATACCCTCGATGCCGGGCGCCTGGCGCCTCTCAGTGGCCGCGCTCGTCGATGCGGCGGGCGAAGCTGCAGAGCTCGGCATTCCGACCATTGCGGTGTTTCCGGCGGTCGACCCGGCATTGAAGGGCCCGGAGGGCAGGGAGGCGGTCAATCCCGACAATCTTGTCTGCCGCGCCGTCGCCGCGCTGAAAAAGGCGCTGCCCGATCTGGGCGTCTTGTGCGACGTGGCGCTCGACCCGTTCACCTCGCACGGCCATGACGGGGTCATCCGCGACGGCTACGTCGCCAACGACGAGACCGTCGCGATATTAGGGCGCCAGGCGATCGTCCAGGCCGAGGCCGGCTGCGACATCATCGCACCTTCGGACATGATGGACGGGCGCGTCGGCGCGGTGCGCCGGGCGCTCGACGAAGCGGGCTACGACCGGGTGCGGATCATGTCCTACGCCGCCAAATACGCCTCGTGCTTCTTCGCGCCGTTCCGCGACGCGATCGGTTCGGCGTCCTCGCTCGGCAGCGCCGACAAGCGCACCTACCAGATGGACCCGGCCAATGGCGACGAAGCCCTGCGCGAGGTCGCGCTCGACATCGCCGAGGGCGCCGACATGGTGATGGTGAAGCCCGGGATGCCCTACCTCGACATCGTGCGGCGCGTGAAGGACGCCTTCCGCATGCCGACCTTCGCCTATCAGGTCTCGGGCGAATATTCGATGATCCGCGCCGCCGCCGAAAAGGGCTGGCTCGACGGCGAGCGGGCGATGCTGGAATCGCTCCTCTGCTTCAAGCGCGCCGGGGCGGATGGCGTCCTGACGTATTTCGCGGTCGAGGCCGCGAAGCGCCTGAAGGCGGGGTGAGCGAAATTAGCACCACATTCCCGGCGAAGGCCGGGATCTACTCTTTAACGTCTCGGTCGGCGATCCATGGGTCCCGGCTTTCGCCGGGAATGCGGTGCTCGGAAAATTAATTACAGCGCGCTCCTCCTACTCCCGCCGCCGCCGTCGATCGTGACGATCGTGCCGGTGGTGTAGGCCGAGCGGTCGCTGGCGAGGAAGGCGGCCATATAGCCGATCTCCTCGGGTTTGGCGGCGCGGCCGAAGGCCAAGGGTTTCATGAGGTCGGTCCATTTTTCCGGGTCGCCGAAATTGGTCTCAGCGCGCGTCTTCATCAGCGTGATCAGGCGCTCGGTCATGACGGGGCCGGGGTTGATGCCCATGACGCGGAGCCCGTCGCGGGGCGCGGTGCCGCCGATCGCCCGGGTGAAGGCCATGAGCGAGGCGTTGCCCGACGAGCCGGCGACATACTCGAAATCGGGGTTCTCGCCGGCCGCGCCGAGGATGTTGATGATCGTGCCCTTTTTGCGCGCCGCCATCAGCGCATAGAACCGCCGCGTCATGTTGATGTAGCCGAACACCTTCAGATCCCACGCCTCGCGCCACCGCGCTTCGTCGATCTGGGCGATGTTGCCGCCCGGGATCGCCCCGGCGTTGTTGACGAGGAGATCGGTGTCGGCGCATTCGGCGGCGAGCTTGTCGACGTTCTTGCTGTCGGCAAGGTCGAGCGCCAAATAGCGCACCGCGACATTGTGCTCGCCGGCGATTCTAGCCCGCACCGCCTCGAGGTCGGCGGCGGTGCGCGACACCAGCACGATATCGCAGCCTTCCTCGGCCAGAACCTCGGCGCAGGCGCGCCCGATCCCCTTCGATGCGCCGGTGACCAGCGCCTTCCTTCCGCGCAACCCGAGATCCATCGCGTCCTCCCACTTGACCGGTCGAGATTGCTTCGTCGCTCCGCTCCTCGCAATGACAATCCGTTTTCCAGTCATTGCGAGCGAAGCGCGGCAATCTCGATCGAGCTAATCCACTTTGATCCAGGTCAGCTCGTGCTTGTTGTGGGAGAGGTGGCGCAAGGTCGACCCGGGGATCGCGGCGAAGCGCGAAGCGATTGCGTGATCGGTCTTCCCTTGGAACTTGATCGTGCAGACAAAGCGGCGGCAGGTCCCGGCCGCGAGCCAGCGCTCGACGAGCGCCAGCAGCCGCGCCGGATAACACGCGATGTCAGAGAACAGCCAATCGACTTGGCCAACCGCCAGGGGGTCGAGCGCGAAGGCGCTGGCGCGGCGATGCTCGATCCCGGGGAGCCCGGCCAATTCGGGCGCGAGCGGCGCCTTGTCGACGCTGATCACGCGCGCCCCCAACTGCGCCAACGCCCAGCTCCAGCCGCCGGGGCTGCTGCCGAGATCGAGGCAAACCTCGCCCGGGCCGGGGCATCGGCCAATGAGGGTCAAGGCTTCCCATAATTTCAAATAAGCCCGGCTCGGCGGTCCGTTGCGGTCCGGGACAAAGCGCGCCTCGCCGTGCGGAAAGGGGCTCGTGCACGAGGGCGATGCGACGAGTGTGTTGGCATCGAGCAATGTCCACGAACCGAGCGGGGCGGCGGGAGGCGGCGATCCGAACACCAGCGGTTTTGCCGAAACCACGGGCAGCCGTGCCTGGATCAGCATGGCTCGGCGATGGAGGCGCGGTGCGTAGGGCGCCCAGTTGCGCTGGATCGCGCGCAGCTGGCGGGCGGCGTCGGCGATCGAGGCGATCCTCAACTCACGCGGGTCGAGCCAGATGTTGTGCGCCCAGGCAGCCGGGCGCGGGGGCCCGGCCGCGAAGAGCAGCCGCTCGGAGGCGAACTCGAGCGGCCCGAGCTCCTCTTGCAGCTCGGTGGTGAACCCATCGGCAGCGAGATAGCCGGTGCGCGCCGGCGTCACGGCCGTTTCAGCCGGCGATTGTGGGGCTCGGTCGATGCTCTGCGTCCTTCGGGGGCTTGCCTCCGCTCCCCGAGTTGCAGCATACAAAATGGCCGGGCGAGCGCCGAGCAGAGCTTCGGACCACCGACGGGGAGGTTTAGGATGCTGGTCTTCCGTCAACTCTTCGATCCGCAATCCTCGACCTATACCTACCTGTTGGGGGACCGCGCCAGCGGCGCCGCCCTGCTGATCGACCCGGTCTTCGAGCAGGTGCGGCGCGACACGGCGCTCTTGGGCGAGCTTGGCCTCACCCTCACCCTCACGCTCGAAACCCACATCCACGCCGATCACGTCACCGGCGCCTGGTTGTTGAGAGGGCGCACCGGCAGCCGGATCATGCTGTCGGCGGCGAGCGGCGCTGCGGGTGCCGACCGCACCCTGGCGCAGGACGACGTCGTCGCCTTTGGCGGGCGGCGCCTCTTGGTGCGCGCGACCCCGGGCCATACCAACAGCTGCCTGACCTACGTGCTCGACGACCGCAGCATGGCCTTCACCGGTGACTGCCTGTTGATCCGCGGCGCCGGCCGCACCGACTTCCAGGGGGGCGACACGGCGGCGATGTACCGCTCGATCCACGAGCAGATCTTTACCCTGCCGGACGACTGCCTCCTCTACCCCGCGCATGACTACCGCGGGCTTACCGTCACGAGCGTCGCCGAGGAGCGCCGCTTCAACCCGCGGATCGGCGGCGAGATCAGCCTCGGCGACTTCACCGGCTATATGAAGAACCTCGGCCTCGCCCATCCGAAGCTCATGGATGTTGCGGTGCCGGCCAATCTGCGCTGCGGCCGGCCGGACAGCGAGGCGGCCGGCGAGAAGGCCGCCGCCGACCCGATGAGCGACCCGGGCTGGGCGCCGCTGCGCTACAGCTTTGCCGGGGTGTGGGAGATCGATCCGCATGGTCTCGAAGAGTTGACCGGCGAGCATGAGGGCAGGGTGCAGATTCTCGATGTCCGCGAGGCCGCGGAGTTTACCGGCCCGCTCGGCCATATCGGGGGTGCCGTCTTGATCCCGCTCGGCGAATTGGCCGAGCGCGCCGGCGAACTCCAGCGCGAGCGTCCGGTCGTCGCGGTATGCCGCGCCGGCGGCCGCTCCGCCCAGGCGACAATCATCCTGCAGAAGGCCGGGTTCAACGAGGTCGCCAATTTGACGGGCGGCATGCTGCGCTGGCGCGCCGAGGGCCACGCCGTCGAAGGCGGCAGCGGGTAGCGGACGATTCGCCCGGCTCACGTCCCGCCCGCCCGGGAGAGCCCTCCAGAGGGGCGGAAATCAAGCGCGAGCCGATTTGGCTTCCCGCACCGCGCGCATCGCGCTAAGATGAACGTAACCTGAACAAATTAGATTCCACCCGGGCCGGCCTCGAAGGCGAGCGGCAGGAGAGACAGGTCATGTTCTCGGATTCGGCCATCTATGTCGTGCTCGCGTTCGCCATCGCGAACCTCGCCCTGATCGGTTGGGTCTTGCACCTCGTCAAATCCGGGAGCGGCGGCGCAAGCGGGCTTGCGAAAGGTCTCGACGGCCGGTTCGACACGATCGAGCATGACAATGAGGGGCTACGCGGCGCGCTTATCGAAATGGACCGAGAGCTAAGGCGCGAAATCCTGACGGGCGCGGGCGAACTGCGCCAGCGCGTCATCGAGAAGCTCGCTGAAGCAGAAACCCGGGCCGCAGACGGTCGTTTTGCGCTGGTGCGGGACACGACAGACGCGATCATGCGGGCGCGGGAAGCCATCGACAGTTCGCTCAGGACTTTCGGTGAGCAGCAGGGCGAACGCCTGCTCCAGACCGAACAAGCTGTCCGTGATCTCGCTGACCGAGTCCGAAGCGGCTTTGACGGGTTCTTGGAACGGCTACGCGAACAGCAGGAGCAGCTCCGCGACAAGGTGGAGAGCAAGCTTGAGGAGATGCGCATCGGTAACGAGGCCAAGCTTGAGCAGATGCGAAAAGCCGTCGATGAGCAGCTTCAATCGGCGCTCGAGAAGGGGCTGGAGGAGAGTTTTCGAAATGTGACCGAAAAATTTGCGGCGGTCCAACAGGCAATCGGCCAAGTCCAGAGCGTGGCTGGTCAGATTGGTGATCTGAAGCGACTTTTCTCGAATGTGAAGGCCCGTGGGGGCGTGGGCGAGGATCAGCTACAGGCAATCCTCGATGACGTTCTCCCCGCTGGATCGTACGAAACCAATTTCCGCATCGGCGATGAGGGTGCAGAGGTTGTTGAGTATGCCGTACGGATGCCACGCAGGGGACCATCCGACGATATGTGGCTTGCAATCGACGCCAAGTTTCCAACCGAGGACTATGACCGCCTCCTCTTGGCGAGCGAGTCGGGAGACCGCGATCAAGAGATGGCATCGCGCAAGGCACTGGAACGCCGCATCCGAGACGAAGGCAAGAGAATCAAAAGTAAATACATTAAGCCTCCGCGAACTATGGAAATCGCCATCATGTTCCTGCCGAATGAGGGACTATATAGCGAGGTATATCGCATACCGGGTCTGATCGAGACGTTGCGCCGTCAGTACGGCATCACGGTCATGGGGCCTGGTCTACTGCCGGCCTTTTTGCACTGCATCCGGGTCTCACATGACACGCTCGTGCTGGAAGAGAAAGCGGGCGCTATCCGCGAGATCCTTTCGGCGGTGAAGGCCGAGTGGGGAAATTTGGGTAACTCCCTCGACATGCTTGCCCGGCGCGCCGAGACGCTGAGAAACGGGATCAAGGATACGCAGATGCGGACCCGCGTTGTTGGTAGAACCCTGAAGACAGTCCCTGCCGTAGACTTCGAGCAAGCGCGAAAGGTCCTCGGGCTTTCAGAGGAAACCATGGTGATAGAGGCTGATGTTGAGGACGAAATCCCTGTGCTCCTACCAAGCCCGGGGACAGCCCATGACGACTCGGAGCAGCGCGACGCTGCCGAATAGGCGAATTGCCGGGCGACCGCAGCTCTTTCAGCCTATTTATCGAGCCAGGCGTCTTCGAAGCGCCAGCCGTTGAAGAGGCTATTCACCATGATCGTGATCCCGTGCACCCGCGGATAGCGGCAGGTCGCGAGATCGTAGCTGTAGATGATCGGCCGGGCGGCGTCCTCGGTCAGCCGGCGGTCGATTTCCCAGACCAGCTTCTTGCGCTTTTCCTGGTCGGGCTCCACGGATTGCTGCTCGTACATTTTTTCGAGCTCGGGGTTGCAATAGTTGGTGTAGTTGCGCTCCGAGCCGCAGGCGTAGTGCTCGTAGAAATAGGCGTCCGGATCGTCGACCCCGCTGCCCGTCAGATTGCCGGCGATCATATAGTCCTTGCGGGCAATCTTGGGAAACCAGTTGGCGGTCTCGACGACCTCGAGCTCGCCGTCGATATAGATCTCTTTCATCTGGTCGATGAGGATCACCGCGGGATCCCGGTATTGCGCGATGTTGCGCGTCGCGACCTTGACCGAGAGCCGGTTAGCTGGCCCATAGCCGTGCTTTTCCATGAGCGTGCGCGCGGCCGCGCGGTTGGCCGCGATATCGGGGCCGTAGCCCGGCAGGGTTACAAGGATTTCCGGCGGCAGCCCCCATAGACCGGCGGGCGGCGCCTCCATCGCGCCGCTGATCTCGCCTTTCCCTTCGGAGATGATGTCGAGAAAGGCCTTGCGGTCGATCGTCAGCTGCATCGCCCGGCGGATGTCGGGATCGTTGAACGGCGGGTTGTCGCGATTAACGAGGAGATTGAACGCCACCGGCGTCGGGTCAACTTCGCAGATCGCGCTCGGCGCCTGGCTGTTGATGTCATGGACCATCTGGACGGTGACCTCATAGGGAAAGGTCATGTCGAACTGGCCGGCGATAAAGGCGAGGCTCTGGGTCGCGCGGTTTGGCACGATCGTCCATTCGATGCCGTCGAGATAGGGCCGCCCGGGCTTCCAGTAATCCGGGTTCTTCGCCAGCTTGATGTGCTCGTTCGGCTTGAACTCGACGAATTTGAAGGGGCCGGTGCCGATCGGGTGGAGGCGCATTTGCGCCGGCGGCACGTGGCAGGGGTAGACCGGTGAATCGCCCGAGGCCAAGAGCATGAGGAACGCCGGCTGCGGCCGCTTCAGGGTGAAGGTGACGTCGTAATCGCCCGCGGTCGCGACCGAGTCGAGGTTGCGGTACCAGGCCTTCCGCGGGTTGAGCCGCAACTTGTTCGGCGATACCCCGGTCAGCATGTCCCAGGTGCATTTGACGTCGGCCGCGGTGAACGGCTCCCCGTCATGCCATTTGACGCCGTGGCGCAATTTGAAGCTGAGCTGGGTGCGGTCCTCGCTCCACGACCAGCTTGTCGCCAATTCAGGCTCGATGAACTCCAGACGGTTCTGTTTTTCGTGCTGGTTGAACAGCACCAGATTGTTGAATAGGCCCATGGCAGGTGCAATGGCCGAGATCGTCGCCTCCTCGTGGATCGACATCGAGGCCGGGCTGTCGCGGTGATAGAAGTGGAGCACCCCGCCCGATTGCTGCGCAGCGGCCGGCCCCAGCAGCGCCAGCGTCGCGAGGCAGCCTGCCAGCGCGAGCTCCGTCATTTTCCGCCCTGTCATGTGCCTCCCCCGTTCGTTGCGGCGAGCCTAGCACGCCGCAGGGCGACGGGGGCAGTGGGACGCAGGCGTGCGGCGTTCTTACTTCGTCAGCGGTTGCCAGAGGCCAAGCATTGCGCCGGTCGGGTCGACGATGATCGAGAACGAGCCGGCATTGGGTACCTCGGTCACCTCGCGGAACACCGTCGCGCCGAGCGATGCCGCCGCCGCCGTCGCCGCCGTGACGTTGTCGACATTGACATAGGCGAGCCAAGCCGAGGGCGCGCCCGCCATCGGATGCTTCATCATGCCGCCTCCGGTGCCCCCGCCGACGTCGATCATCGTGTAGCTCATGCCGCCGCCCATATCCATGTCGTTGAGTTTCCAGTCGAACAGCGACTCGTAGAACGATTTGGCCTCATCGAGGTCGGTGGTGGCGAGTTCGACATGCACAAACGGGTTTCCCATGGCACGCTCCGGGTTTGAGAGATCGATCATCCTAGCCTATCTCGAAGAACGTCCGGTGACAGCCTCCGGCGTGCCGGTGCATTGTAACAGGCACGTGTACTTACCATAATCTTGAGCATGGATTTCGATCTCTCCGACGAGCAGCGGGCGTTCGCGGAAACCGCGCGGCAGTTCGCACGCGACGAATGGCTGCCGCACGCACCGGGCTGGGACGCGCGCGAGGAGTTCCCGGAGGAGGCATTGCGCCGCGCCGCCGCGCTCGGCTTTGCCGGGATCTATGTGAAGGACGAGTTCGGCGGCAGCGGGCTCACCCGGCTCGACGCGACGATCATCTTCGAGGAGCTGGCATCCGCCTGCGTCTCGACTGCCGCCTATCTCTCGATCCACAACATGGCGGCCTGGATGATCGACCGCTTCGGCACTATGGAGCAGCGCGGGCATTTCCTCCCCAAGCTCATGAATATGGAGCATTTCTCCAGCTACTGCCTGACCGAGCCGGGCAGCGGCTCGGACGCCGCGGCGCTCGCCACAAATGCCCGGCGCGACGGCGACGATTACGTCTTGAACGGGACGAAGGCGTTCATCTCGGGCGGCGGGAAGAGCGACCTCTATGTGACGATGGTGCGCACCGGCGAACCCGGCCCCAGGGGAATATCCTGCCTCGTCGTCGAGAACGGCACACCGGGTCTCTCCTTCGGCAAAAAGGAGAAAAAGCTCGGCTGGAACACCCAGCCGACCGCGATGGTCATTTTCGAGGATTGCCGCGTGCCCGTCGGTAACCGCCTCGGCGCCGAGGGCGAGGGGTTTGCCATCGCGATGATGGGGCTCGACGGCGGGCGGCTCAATATCGGCGCCTGCTCACTGGGCGGCGCCCGGGCGTCAATGGAGGCGGCGCGCGGCTACATGCTGGAGCGCCGCCAGTTCGGCACGCGCCTCGCGGATTTCCAGGCGCTCCAATTCAAACTCGCCGACATGGCGACCGACCTCGACGCCGCGCGCCTCATGCTGCGCCGCGCCGCCCAGAGCCTCGACAAGGGCGACCCCGACGCGACCCTCCATTGCGCGATGGCCAAGCGCCTCGCCACCGATGCCGGGTTCCACATCTGCAACGAGGCCCTGCAACTCCACGGCGGCTACGGCTACCTCAAGGATTTCGGCATCGAGCGCTACCTGCGCGACGTCCGCGTCCACCAGATCCTCGAAGGCACCAACGAGATCATGCGGGTGATCATCGCCCGCAAGCTGCTGAGGCAGTGACCAAGAAGATCTCAATAACGATCTCGCGAGTTTAATGAGAAATCTCGCGAATAGTAGGACCGCAAGTAGCTTCGACCGCTTCAACTAAACGATCCAGTCGACCGCGTACCGCGTCGTCATCGCCTACATCCCTGATCACCGCCTGCCATTGCTGGCGATTTTCGGGCAGTGTGCCATACGCCCGCTGTTGGTGCGTCTGAATCAGCATTCGGACGGAGACGACGATCTCAGCGTATATTCGATGAAGGTCCGCGTACGGCTTCGAGGCCTCATTGCCAAAGTAAGTCATGAACCGATATCGCCGAGCATGCAGTTGAGCAAAAAATTCTCGCTGGTTTACAAGACGTTCGGTTGTAGCGAAATAAGCGTTCAGCGTGCCCGTATCGGATTCAGACTCCCAGTCGCCCTTTTGTCTCGTAGTACCTTCACCCCCAAAGCTCCCGGGTGATCGCGCGCCATTTATCACGTCGCGCGCCTGATAAAAATCGGATAGTACTTCCTCGGCAAACTCAGCCTTTCTCTTCCAGGCGGCGAATGCGCGGTCGAGATCAACCTTCTTTTCCGCCAAGCCGATTTCCGCGTTGATTCGGCGCTCAGCCTGCTCGCGATCGAACTCAAGTTTTTCGGTGTGAATGCTGCGTGTGGTCCGTGCCGAAATCCAAATCCCAATAGCCGCAACAACGCCCGAAATCACGGCCGCCACAACAGCCGGCCCTATGAGCGAGGTCCACATCGCCTGCTACTTTATCGAGGTGCCCAAGCGAGGATGGGCGACATCGAAATGGTTAGAGAACGCAGTTCAGACCCGACGGAACTTGCCGTCTCGTTGCTTTACGTGCACCACACCCTCGGGGGCGAACTGCTTAGCGCGATCGATAGCGTCCTTCTGCGTCCGCTCAACAGCGCTTGCCCGCTCCGCATGGGGCAATTTGACAGCCCAACCACCTTTCTGGTGCGGTTCAATGAAATATTCTCCGTGTTTTGCCATTTGGACCTCCTTTGCAGCGAACTGCCGCGTGACCTTAGTTGGGACCGCATCCTACGTAGGACGGATTCAAGCCGGGTCAATGGTATAGAAGTCGGTCTTGTGCTCTCAATACGTTGAAATAGCTATTAGTTGACACGCTCGACGGCCTCCTTAGAAAACCATCGTACGCCTCGTCTGGACGCGCCGCAGCAATCGGGCGCATATTCGGATGAACTGATCGCCCGAGCCGAGGAGTGTCTGCCCGTGTCCGTGCAAGATCTCGAATTTGATAGTCCGGTCAGCTGGCCGTCGAACGGCATCAGCGAGGTGCCGTTTCGCCTCTATACCGATCCCGAGCAATACAGGCTCGAGCAGGAGCGGATCTTCAAGGGGCCGACCTGGAACTATCTGTGCCTCGCGGCCGAGATCCCCGAGCCCGGCGACTGGGTCGCGACGACTGTGGGCGAAGTTGCGATCATTGTCGCGCGCGGCCCGGACGGCGCAATAACCGCCTTCGTCAACCGCTGCGCCCATCGCGGCAATCTCCTGTGCCTGACGCAAAAGGGCCGGGCCAAGGAGATCACCTGCATCTATCACGGCTGGAGCTACGACCTCGAAGGGAAGCTGACCGGGGTCGCCTTCGAGAAGGGCGTCAAGCGCCAGGGCGGCATGCCGCCCGAATTCCGCAAGGACGACCATCATTTGCAGCGCCTTCAGGTGGCCGAGCTCTCCGGCCTCATCTTCGGCTCGTTCGACGAGGATGTGCCCGATCTCGAAACTTATCTCGGGCCGGTCGTCGCCGGCGGCATCCGCCGCGTGATGAACCGCAAGGCGCACATCATCGGGCGCTCGACCCAGGTATTGCCGAACAACTGGAAGCTCTATTTCGAGAACACCAAGGACACCTACCACGCCTCGATCCTGCATGCGTTCCTGACGACGTTCCGGATCAATCGCCTGAGCCAAGCCGGCGGGATCAACATCGACGAGAGCGGCGGCAACCATTTCAGCTTCGCCAAGCTCGACTACGCCGCCGAGGATGCCGAATACAAGGCGGCGGCGCTGCGCTCCGACACCGACCTCAAGCTGGCCGACAACTCGATCATCGAATCGGTCGACGAGTATGGCGACTCGATCTCGGTGCAGATCCTGACCGTGTTCCCGAACCTCGTGGTGCAGCAGATCCGCAACACGATCGCGGTGCGTGTGATCCGCCCGCGCGGGGTCGAGCGCACCGAATTGGAATGGGTGCATCTGGGGTTCGAGGGCGATGACGAAGAGATGACCGAACGCCGCCTGCGCCAGGGCAATCTGGTCGGCCCGGCCGGCTATATCTCATTGGAGGATGGCTGCGTCGGCGGCTTTGTCCAGCGCGCCCTCCAATACAACGACGACGACAGCGGCGTCGTGATGATGGGCGGGCATGACGCCGAATCGCAAACCTTCCGCGCCAGCGAGGCGGCGATCCGCGGCTTCTGGAAGAAATACCGCGCGCTCACCGGCACTTGAGGGGCTTGGCCAAACACGCCTCGCAATATCAATCCACTCGTCACCCCCGCGAAAGCGGGGGTCCAGGGCGGCCGATGATGTCTAGGTGCCCTGGATGCCCGCTTTCGCGGGCAGGACGGTAGACGATAGGACGGCCATGGACGAAACCGCGCTGCGGCTCGGTGTGGGCGAACTGATCGCCGCTTATGCCGATTGCATCGACGACGACCGGCTCGAGGAGTGGCCCGATTTCTTCGTCGAGAATTGCCGCTATCTGATCACCGACCGCGAGAGCCACGCGGAGGGCCTCCGCCACGGCATCATCTATGCCGCCTCGAGGGGCATGCTCACTGACCGGGTGATGGCGATGCGCCGCGCCAACATCTATGAAGCGCAGCGCTACCGCCATATCGTTGGCCCCGTTCGCATCGACCGGGTCGCCGGCGGGGTCGCCGAAACGCGCGCCAATTTCCTCGCCGTCAGGATCATGCATGACGGCGATACGCAGCTCTTCGCCACCGGCCGCTATCTCGACCGCATCGATGTCGCCAGCAACCCCTTCCGCTTCATCGAACGCATCGTCGTCCTCGACAGCCAGAAGATCGACACCCTCCTGGTGATTCCGCTCTAGCCGAGGCTGTCATTGCGAGCGAAGCGAAGCAATCTCGTGGTATCTGTTGCTTTCCTGATCGAGATTGCTTCGTCGCTTCGCTCCTCGCAATGATGGGTTTCTTAGCAATTGATGTCTGATTCCGACGACATCCTCTTCGGGCATGAGGGCGGGGTTGCCGCCGTCACCCTCAACCGGCCGCAGGCGCTCAACGCCTTCACCTTGGGCATGTACCGGCGCTTCGCGCCGATGCTGCGCGAATGGGCGGACGATCCGGAGATCCATGCCGTCTTGATCCGCGGCGCCGAGGGGCGCGCGTTCTGCGCCGGGGGCGATGTTCGCGCCATCGCCGATGCCGGGAAGGGGATCGCCGGCGACCCCTCGCTCACCAGCCGCTTCTTTTGGGAAGAATACGAGCTGATCCGGCATATTCACCGCTTTGCCAAACCCTATCTCGCGATCATCGACGGGATCACGATGGGCGGCGGCGCCGGGGTCTCGGTCAACGGCGCCTACCGGATCGCCACCGAGCGCACGATGCTGGCGATGCCGGAGACCGGGATTGGCCTCTTCCCCGATGTCGGCGCGACCCGCTTTCTCAACCTCGCGCCCGGGCATGTCGGGCGCTATCTCGCGCTGACCGGGGCGCGGCTTGGGCCGGCCGACGCACGCTATTGCGGCTTTGCCACCCATTTCGTGCCGCGCGAACTCGTGCCGCGCCTCGTCGAGGCGCTCTTCTATATGGCGTGGCGGGCGGGGAGGGAGAGGGCGCAGGTCGAAGAGGCGCTCGCCGCGTTCGACACCGATCCCGGCGACCCGCCGCTCGCCCTGCGCCGCGCCGCGATCGACCGCTCGTTTGCCGGCGAGACGGTCGAGGCGGTGCTCGATGCCCTCCTCCTCGAAGCGAGCCGGAGCGACAGCGATAGCGAATGGGCGGCCGAGACCCGCGCGGGGCTCCTGACGAAATCCCCGACCAGCCTCAAGGTCACACTGCGCCAGCTGACCCTCGGGCAGGGCTATGACATCGAAGCCGCGCTGGCGCTCGAATACCGCCTCACCCAGCATTTCATGGTGGGCCACGATTTCTACGAGGGCGTGCGCGCCGCGCTCATAGACAAGGACCAGCGCCCGCACTGGCAGCCCGCGACCCTCGCCGAAGTAACCGGGGGAATCGTCGATGGCTATTTTGTGCCGCTGGGCGAAGCTGAACTGCGTTTCGATTGAAATAGGGGCACAGGGATGGACCGGCCGAATTTTCTCCTGATCATGACCGACCAGCAACGCGCCGATCATCTCGGCTGCTCCGGTCATCCGATCCTGCGGACGCCCAATATCGACAGCATCGCCGCCCGCGGCATCAGCTTCGACCGGTTTTACGTCGCGACCCCGATCTGCATGCCCAATCGCGCCACCTTGATGACTGGCCGGATGCCGTCGGTGCACGGGGTGCGCCATAACGGCATTCCGCTGTCGTTGCGCGCGACGACTTTTGTCGAATTGATGCGCGACGCGGGATATCGCACCGCGATGGTCGGGAAGTCGCATTTGCAGAACATGCTCGACCGGCCGCCATTGGTGCCCGATACGCGCGATCCGGCACTGACGAAGCCGCCGCCGGAGCTCGACGAGGCGAATGAAGCGGAGCCCGGGCGCTACGACCAGGAATACGCCGCTCGCTGGCGAAAGAATCCCGAACGGACAATGGATCTGCCGTATTACGGGTTCGAATCGGTCGATCTGGCGATCCAGCATGCCGACCAGGTCGACGGTCATTACACCGGCTGGCTCGCCGAGCGCCATCCCGACCCGGATTCATTGCGCGGGCCCAAGAATGCGTTGCCGGCGGGTGACATAGTCGCGCCACAGGCGTGGCGTACCCGCATCCCGGCGGAGCTTTACCCGACGAGCTACGTCGCCGAGCGAACGATCGCGCGGCTCGACGATTTTGCCAAAACGCCGGACCGGCCGTTTCTGCTCAAATGCTCGTTTCCCGACCCTCATCACCCGTTCACCCCGCCCGGCCGCTATTGGGACCTCTACCGCGCGGCCGACATGGCGTTGCCGGAAAGCTGGCATTTCGATCGCCGCCGTGCGCCGCCGCATCTGGCCCACCTGCTCGACGAGCGCGACAGCGGCAAGCGCAACGCCAATTCGCCGGCATTGTTCGCCTGCACCGAGCCGGAGGTGCGGCAGGCGACCGCGCTGACCTTTGGGATGATCGCCATGATCGACGATGCAATCGGCCGCATTCTGGCGCGGCTCGATGCATTGGGCCTCGCCCGCGATACGGTCGTGATCTTCACCGCCGATCACGGCGAATACATGGGCGACCACCAGCTCCTGCTCAAAGGGCCGATCCACTATCAGTCGCTGATCCGGGTGCCGTTCATCTGGGCCGAGCCAAGGGCGGCGGACGGCGGCACCCGCCGCAACACGCTCGCCGGCACGGTGGACATCGCCCAGACAATCCTCGAACGCGCGGGCCTCTCCGGGTTCAACGGGATGCAGGGCATCTCGCTCGTTGGCGCGATCAACGGCGAGAGCAGAGAATTGCGCGACGCCCTCATCATCGAGGAGGAAGGCCAACGCGTCTATATGGGCTTTCCCTCGCGCGTCCGGGTGCGCACTCTCGTCACCCAGCGCTACCGGCTGAGCCTCTATGACGGGGTCGGCTGGGGCGAATTCTATGATCTGCAGGAAGACCCGCACGAGCTCGTTAATCTGTGGGACGATGCCGGGCATTCCGCGCCTCTGCGCGCGGTAGAGGACCGCATGATCCGTGCGATGATCGCCGCCTCCGAGACCAGCCCGCGCCCCTCGGCATTGGCGTGAGCGCTTGCCCCCCGCAAAACGCTGAAATGCGCTAGTGTCCTGATCGGGAAGTTCGCCGACCCGCCTCTCCTTCTTGTCATACCGGCGAAGGCCGGTATCCACGGCGGGGTGGATCCCGGCCTGCCCCACGGATCAAGTCCGTGGGCTAAAGGCCCACGGGATGACAATCAAGGTGCTGCGGAGATGATGGGCAGAACTTCCGAATCACCACACGACGGAAATGTGAATCGGCGCAGGGACGTGGCCGTCGCATGTGATTGCCTCGCCGCCCGATTGGTGAATTGAATGCGCTGCTCGCGCGCGTAGAACGAAGGACACAAAGATGGCGACGATCGGCTTTATCGGGCTCGGCAATATGGGTGCGCCGATGGCGGCCAATCTGGTGAAGGCGCAGCACCATCTGATCGGCTACGACATCGTCGCCACGGCCTGCGCCGCGCTCGCCGAGAAGGGCGGGCACGCAGCGGCGAGCGCGGTGGATGCCGCAGCGGCGGGCGACATCGTCATCACGATGCTGCCGGCCGGGCCGCAGGTCCGCGCGGTCTATCTCGGGCCGGACGGCATCATCGCCAAGGCGCGGCCGGGCGCCCTTCTGATCGACTGCTCGACGATCGATGTCGAGACCGCCCGCTTGGTCGCCGCCACGGCGAGAGAGGCGGGCCTTGCGATGCTCGACGCGCCGGTCTCGGGCGGGGTCATCGGCGCCGAGGCGGGGACGCTCACCTTTATGGTGGGGGGCGAGGCGGCAGCATTTGCCCGCGCCGAGCCGATCCTCAAGGCGATGGGGAAGACGATCGTCCATGCCGGTCCCGCGGGCAGCGGCCAGACCGCCAAGATCTGCAACAACATGATCCTCGCCGCCTCGATGATCGCGGTGTGCGAGGGCTTCGCGCTCGCCGAGAAGCTCGGGCTGCCGGCCCAGACATTGTTCGACATCTGCAGTACCTCGACCAGCCAGTGCTGGGCGATGACCGGCTATTGCCCGGTGCCCGGGCCAGTGCCGGCGGCGCCCTCCAACCGTGGCTATGCCGCCGGCTTCACCGCCGCGAACATGCTGAAGGATCTACGCCTCGCGCAGCAGGCCGCCGGCGCCACCGCGGCGGCGACGCCGCTCGGTGCGGCGGCAGCCAACCTCTACCAGCTTTACGTCGACAGCGGCGCCGGCGGGCTCGATTTTTCCGGCATCATGCAGTTCCTGCGCCGCACCGAACCCAGGAGATGAAACCAATATTTAACGAAGATGATGTTTAACTTGGGGTTCGAACGGTCGGCAGATGAGGCTGTCATGACGAACGTCTATCTCGAGGTGATTGCGCTGGTCGAGCGGCTTCACCGCCATTTTCTCGAAGTCGTGAAGCTGGAGCTCGAGGGGCTTGGCGTCCACGACATCAACAACGTGCAAGGGCTGATGCTGTTCAACATCGGCGATGCGGAGATGACCGTCGGCGAGTTGACGCTGCGCGGCTGCTATCTCGGCTCGAACGTCTCCTACAACGTCAAGAAGATGGTCGATAACGAATATCTCGCGCAGGAGCGCTCGGTGCACGACCGCCGCTCGATCCACGTTCGGCTTACCGAGAAGGGGCGCACCCTGCGCGATCAGCTGAGCGTCATGCATCGCCGGCACATCGAGCTGTTGTCGCAGACCACCGCAGTCACCGATGACAATTTGCAGAGCGTCATCGTGACCTTGGGCCGGCTCGAGCGCTTCTGGGTCCACGCCGGCGATCTCGTACAGCATCCGGGCCGCTTCGCCGCGTGATTCTTCGGCGGGCATTTTTTAAGTGACGGGGCGGCGGCGGGCTGCGAACCTGTTCGCCATCATTGCCGGAGCCCCCGCATGCCACCCTTACCCCCTGCCCTTGCCGAGCTGGCCCCGGGTTTGAGCGCCGCCGGGAAGCTCGATAGCGGCGATATCGAGGCGCTGGCTCGCGCCGGCGTGCGCACGATCGTCAACAACCGCCCCGACGACGAAGACCCCGGCCAACTCCCCGCCGCCGACGCGCGCCACATCGCCGAGCGCCACGGCATCCTCTACCACCATATTCCGGTGACCGCGGCCAGCCTGTCCTCCGCCGATGTGGAGGCGTTCGCCCTGGTGCTGGCGAGTGCGCCAACCCCGATCGTCGCCCATTGCCGAAGCGGGACCCGCTCGGCCCTCTTATGGGCGCTGGCGCGGATGCGCGACGGCGCCGACCCGTCGGCGCTGGTCGCCGAGGCGGCGCGCCACGGCATCGACATCGCGGCGCTGCCGGCGATCGCCGCCCGCCTGCGCTAGGGGGCACGCGCTAGTCAGGGCTTGAACGCGCCCGCTTGCCCGCGGCGCGCGCGCGGCGCGCCTTGACCGCCCAAACCGAAGGAAACCGCCGATGACCACCGTTCGCAATGTCGCCCGTGAGAAGCTCGACAAAGGCCAGCTGTCGCTCGGCGTCGGGATCCGCATGACGCGCAGCGTCGAGATCGCCAAGGCGATGGCGGTGGCTGGGTTCGACTGGCTGTTTCTCGACATGGAGCACGGCGTGATGTCGCTGGAAGCCTGCGCCCAGATCTCGGCCGCTGCGCTCGACGGGGGCATTGCGCCGATCGCCCGCGTGCCGAACGGCGAATACGCGATCGCCACGCGGGCGCTCGACAACGGCGCGCTCGGCATCGTCATGCCGCACGTCGATACCGCGGCCGAGGCGCGCGAGGTGGTGGACCGGTTGAAATACCCACCGATCGGGCACCGCTCGATGGGTGGGATCGGGCCGCATTACGGGCTGCGCTCGGCCAGTAGCGGCGAGGCGGCGCAGGCCCTCAACGCCGCCAATCTTACCTTCGTCATGCTGGAGACGCCGACCGCGATCGCCAATGCCGCGGAAATCGCCGCGGTCCCGGGGGTCGACGTGCTGCTGATCGGCACCAACGATTTGTGCGCCGAGATGGGCATTCCCGGCGATTTCGGCAACGCTAGTGTGGCCGAAGCCTATGGGGCGATGATCGGGGCCTGCATGAAACACAACAAGTTCCAGGGAATGGCCGGGATCTACAACGAGGCGATCATGCCGCGCTATATCGAGATGGGCGCGCGCTTCATCCTGTCCGGCCAGGACGGCGCCTTCGTGATGGCCGCCGCGACGCAGCGCACTGGTTTTCTGCGCAAGACATTTCCGGGAGCAGGGTGAACCCCCACCCGCGTCATAGACCGGCCGCCTTGCGCAGCGCCTCGTTGATCCGGGATTGCCGGCCGGGTCCGCCGGCGCGGAAATAGGCCAGCACATCGGGATCGATCCGGATGTTGACGGCTTCCTTGGCGGCGGCCTTTTTTGGCCGGCCGATCGGTCGTGCCGCGCGGATCAGGCGATTACCCTCGCGTATTTCGGCCGCTTCGAACCACTCGCGGGTCGGATGCGGCGCATCGTCCGGGTCAACCCATTTGCTCCGTGTAGGATGCCTCTTCGTCGGCATGCCCGTACCTCATTGAGATGATCCGCCGGCCGCCGCCGCGCGGGGTCCAGACGACAACGACGAACCGATCGCGCAGCCACCCCGCAGTGATGAAGCGTGGCTCCCCGTGATCTCGCCGATGGTCAGGAAGCGTCGTGATCCTTCCTGCGAACATCAGTTCGGCATCAGCGAAATCCAAACCACGCTCGCTGAGCGTTGTTCGGCGTTTGGCTTCGTATCCACAAAAAATGCCCGATCAAGCCTTGCGGACACATTTATGCGCATGCCGCTGACGCAATCCGCGTGTGTGGTGAGAATGGAGTGAGGCTCCTTTAGCGTGGCGGCAGCCTCAATGCGCAAAACCGAACAGCGCCTGGGCGTTGTGGTGGAGGATCTTGTCGAGATCGGCCGGCGCGAGGCCAAGCCGGCTGATGTACGAAAAGGTCTCCTTGTAGGCCTCATAATCCTGCAGCACCGGATAATCGCTGCCGGTCACCAGATGGTCGGCGCCGAAGGCTTCGAGCGCGCACGTGAAGGCCGCCTTCGAGCCGTAGCACACCGTGTCGTAATAAAACTTCTTGGCGGTGACGCTCGGCGCCTCGGCGAGGTTGGGGTGCCCGCTCTGGCTCTGGCCCTGCTGGTCGAGCCGGTTCAAGAGCATCGGGATGGGCCCGCCGAGATGCGGCACGATGAACTTGATGTTCGGGTAGCGGTGGGGGATCTGCTTCGCGATCATGTGTAGGATGAAGGTCGCGTCTTCGAGCGAGGTGCCGACCGACGCGCGGAACTTGTAGTCGACGATGAACGGCGAGCAGATGCCGGTCCCGGCCGGGTGCACGAAGAGCACCGCGCCACGCCGGTTCATCTCGGCGTAGATCGGTTCGAATTCAGTTTCGGCGATCGAGCGGCCGAGGCAGATGATGTTCATGTTGACGCCGACGCAGCCAAGCTGATCGAAGCCGCGCTCCATCTCACGCAGCGCCGCGTCGATGTGCGGCAAGGGCAGCATCACATAGGAGGAGATCCGCTGCGGATAGCGGTGCGCCAGGTCGGCATAGCCGTCATTGAGCATTCGCACGGCTTT